>Ga0209075_1001337_pt1 | contig 23180 bp, 22 predicted proteins | sample Stecom2011_FD_187523 | JGI IMG/M metagenome (GOLD analysis project Ga0209075, IMG submission 187523) | Agricultural soil microbial communities from Utah to study Nitrogen management - Steer compost 2011 (SPAdes) (version 2) | ecosystem: Environmental > Terrestrial > Soil > Agricultural land...
GCTTTAGAAGAAGGGATCTTTGTGGGGAACTCCGCAGGTTCTGCTGTTAAGGGCTTGTTGCAAATGAAAGACATGTTTAAAAAAGACGATGTTGTTGTGGTATTGTTCCATGACCACGGAAGTCGATATGTTGGGAAAATGTTCAATGACGATTGGATGAGAGATCGTGGATTTCTAGAAGAAGGTCATCAGTCAGCTGAGGATCTATTAGAACATCATAAAGACCAACCTCTCGTTACTATAGGTGTTGAAGAACTGGTTTCTCATGCCGTAGCGAAAATGAGAACTTTTAAAATATCTCAAATTCCTGTAACTAAAGATGGAGAATTTGTAGGAATGATTGATGAAACAGCTTTGATTAATCAAATCGTTGATAACGAACAAATCAAAGACGAAGCTATAGGGAATATTATGGGACCAAAACTTCCTGTGGTAAAACCTAGCGCAAGCATCAAAGAACTATCAAAATTGATTAACAAAGATGTACCAGCTGTATTGGTAGAGTTAGAAAATGGTAAGTTCCATATTGTAACAAGACATGACGTAATTAGCGCAATGTCTTAAGACTTCAATGTTTAAAGACCAATTAGGAAATACAATTAGATTAGAAAAGGAACCGATGAGAATTGTCTCATTGGTTCCTTCTCAAACAGAACTGCTTTATGATCTTGGGTTAGGCGATCGAGTAGTGGGAATCACCAAATTTTGCATCCACCCTGAAGAATGGTTTTATTCTAAAAATCGTATTGGAGGAACTAAAGATGTAAACCTAGAAAAAGTAATTCAACTACAACCTGATTTAATCATTGGAAATAAAGAAGAGAACACCAAAAAGGACATTGAAGCTCTGCGCAAAATCGCGCCTGTTTGGGTAAGTGATATTTATGATCTAGCGGACAGTCTGGAGATGATTCAACAGATTAGTGAAGTATGTAGGGTTGTTCAACGAGGAGAAGAAATTGTCCAGCAAATTCAAAGTAATTTTAACACATTAGTGCCTTTTGAGGATGCTCCAAAGGTTGCCTATTTTATTTGGAAAGATCCTTATATGGGGGTTGGACAAAATACTTTTATCCATCACGTTTTGAATAACCATTTAGGGATGAATAATATTTTGGGAGACCAAGAACGTTACCCCATTGTAGAGTTAGAAAACTTAAAAGACCTCGATTATGTGTTTTTAAGTACGGAACCGTATCCATTTAAGGAAAAACATTTTGCAGAATTTCAAGCTAACTTTCCGCAGGCTAAAATTATGCTTGTTGACGGAGAATACTTTACATGGTATGGTTCACGATTGATTAACGCTCCAGCGTACTTTAAAAGCTTGATGAAGGAAATGTAATTACATAAACATCAAGGCAAACTTAACCAGCTCAACAGTCATCATTTTACCATCTTTTAGTTTTACTTCACCTTCAATGATTAAGTCATCAGCTTCACCATTAAAAGTGTGAATATCAAAATACGAGATGTTTTCCATGAATAACTTTGTGTACTTTACCTGTGGCATTACATTAAAAATTTGAGCAATTATTCCTTTTCCTTCTACCTCTAATACAACAGAAGGATTTCCTTTTATAAAAGGCAGAATTTGTGTTTGGCGCAGTTCAATTTCTGGAGATTCGGTTACTCCAATAAAAATTTCATGATCAGAAATCTGTTTGTAATAATATGGGATGCCTCCAATTTCGATGACTTTCTTGTTGATTACCTGCATATTGTAGGTAGAAGAGTCAATAGTGCTCAATTGGTCATCGATGTTGACGATGGTATCAAAACGTAAAATCCAATCCAATTTAGGCAAGTAAGCAATCGATCCATCAATATTTTGGATTGAAGAACCGTAAATCATCATTTGTTGAGAAGTTACTTCAGGAACGTCGATGTTGACTTCGTCGAAAATGAGTTTGAAAAATTTATAAATACTGTCTGGAAGTTTACCTGATTGAAATTCTAGAAATGGTCTGTTTGGTGTTTTTAACATGTGGTATTTTTCCACAGAAAAATTGAGACCTTGGTTTTTCTTTCCCACACCATTTAAACTGACTTTTTCATTGTTGAATTGAATGTCGAGCTCCAAATCTTGGATATAAGTGTGCTTATTTCCCTTATAGTTCAGGCGCATCATTTCAGATTGAACCAAGTCTCCATGCCCTTTTTTATTCGAAAAACGATCAGCAAAAGATTGTGCATATTGAATAAGTTCTTCATCAGCATCTTTTTTCAGGGTGAGTATCATGCCCTGTTTACCATTGCTGGCTTTAATGATGTTCTTTCCTTCAGGAGAAAAATCTTGAAAAGCTTTGTGGTTTGAAAGGTTGAACAACAATCCTTGTATTGGAATATTTCTCCAGATATCGTAGAAAAAAACCACCTCGCCGTTATACATAATGCCATTCGATTCACTGCGCTTTGATTGCGTAGCTTTTTCCAGTTGCTTTATGTCTTTTGAATTAAATTCTGATTTGTATAGCGCGTCAAAAAGAAATGTTTTGATCAGCTGTTCGGTGTTCAAACTTACAATTACTTCAACTTCATCAGGAAGAAACTGCTTCAATGATTCATTCTTTACTGGAAAAGAAACAGTAAGAAACACAGCCGTAATCCAAAAGAATCCGACAAAGATGATAACAGCAGTAATGCGTAGAAGACGATTATATTTGTGCACTATCGTAGAAGTATTGTGATTAAAAAATTAACTTTGTGTTTAGTGTTTTAGTGTATAAGGTAAAAGTAGTGAATTCGATTTACATTTCGAATGTGTGCGCGCTTTTTTATCTTTTTTCAATTGAAAATATACAATTATGGGAAAATTTGCATTATGGATATTAAGGAGAATGGGGTGGACGATCAATGATAATCCTGAAGGTGTTGATAAAGCGGTGATTGTGATGGGACCTCATACCAGCAATTGGGATTTTATTATCGGTAAACTGGCTTTTATGCATTATGGTGTGAAAGGCCGCTATTTAATTAAAAGTGAATTGTTTTTTCCTCCTATGGGTTGGATTCTAAAAGCGCTTGGTGGTATTCCTGTCAACCGTAAAAAGAACAATAATTTTACAGATCAAGCGGTGAAATATTTTGATGAAAATGATTCCATGTACATGGTTTTCACCCCTGAAGGAACCAGAAGTTATAATCCAAACTGGAAAAAAGGATTTTATTACATCGCTTTAAAAGCAAAAGTCCCGATTTATATAGGGTATATGGACTACCCTTCGAAAACTGGAGGATTTCTTGAATTGTTTAAGCCTACAGGAGATATCGAAAAGGACATTGCATTCATTAAAAAAGAATTAAGTCAGTTTAAAGGTAAGTTTCCTGAACAAGGTATTCGTGCGGTTGAAGATGAATAGATAAACCTTTGTAGGAGAAGCAGTAGAGAACTAAAAAAGGGATTAACATTTGTTAATCCCTTTTTTAATATCATATTAAGTGACTATTTTTCAGCCTTTTTCTCTTTGCTACAACATGCTTTTTTTGCTTCTTTCGAACCACATGATTTTTTCGCTTCAGCTTCACCTTCTTTAGAAGTTGCTTCTGCTTTTTTCTTGCAACAGTCTTCTTTTTTACAATTCTTTTTGTCTTCGCAATCAGCAATCTCAGTCGATTGGATTCCGTTAGCCATTGCAGTAGAAGTGAGTCCGATCGTTCCTAAAAACAATCCCATTGTTAAAATCATTAGTGTCTTTTTCATCTTATATAGTTTTATAATCGTATCAAAAATAGAATAATTATTTTAATTCACCAATTTTAGTTATTCTTCCTTTAACAACATCCCCAATCTTAACATCAATCTGGGTATCAAGCGGCAATAATAAGTCGATTCTCGAACCAAACTTAATAAATCCAAATTCTTCTCCGGCTTTGGCTTGATCTCCTGGTTCAACATAATAACAAATCCTTCTGGCTACTGCTCCTGCAATCTGTCTAAACAAAACTTCTTTGCCGTTTTTATGCTCTATTACGAAGGTAGTTCGCTCATTATCTGTTGAACTTTTCGGGTGCCAAGCAACTAAAAATAACCCCGCATGATATTTTGCATATTTGACTAATCCTGAAATAGGATTAAAGTTTGCATGTACGTTGAGCGGTGACATAAATATTGAAATTTGTATTCTTTTGTCTTTGAAATATTCAGTTTCTTCAACTTCTTCGATGACAACAATTTTTCCGTCTGCAGGACAAATAATTTCATTTTCCTTTTCAATATACTTGATGTTGGGTACTCTAAAGAATTGAATAATCAAATACGCCATAACCAAAACCCCTATGGTAAGTATCGCGTATAACCACCAATATCCCAAAATGGTCCATAAATAATAGTTTAATCCTTGTATTGCAATCAAGATAATTAAGCCTATCGTAATGATGAGATATCCTTCTCTGTGTAATTTCATTGAATCAAATTTATATAAATCGGTTCGTAAAATTAACCTAATTCGGAGAATAGGAACTTTTTTCTAATGAGAAATGTATAAAGTGTTGATTTTTGAGTAGGGTGACTAAAAGAAAATGATCAATAATAAATAGAAAAATGGCGTAGCATAGATAACAGCGTCAAATCGGTCGAGTATTCCTCCATGACCTGGAAGTATTGTCCCAGAGTCTTTGACATCGACTAAACGTTTGAATCTCGATTCAATGAGGTCACCCAAAATTCCTGCTGGAGAAACTATTGCAGCTGAAATCATCCAGAATAAGTAGTTCTCGGTAGTGAAATAAGCATAGATTCCTCCTGCGATAATGGTAAACAAAAATCCTCCAATTGCTCCTTCCCACGATTTTTTTGGAGAAATTCGTTCAATTAATCGGGTTTTCCCAAAAGAACGGCCAGTTAAATAAGCAAAAGTATCATTGGTCCACACCATGATGAATAATCCCAATACGAATACCCATTGTGATTGGTTAATAACTTCAAAATTGAAGATTTTAAACATTAAATAGAATGGAATCATCACGTATATCCAAGGGAAAAATGTGATGGTTAAATCGAGTAGGGGGTTCTTTGCTTTGCTGAAAACTACAGCGAGAAAAGGCAAGAAAATTAATGGGATATAAACCAGTTGAAGGTCAAATTCAATAAGGTTCATTTCTTTTAATACTAGACTGACGTAAAGGATTATTCCTCCAAGTACACCTGCTCCAGATTTAGGAGTTACAATGGTAGATTTTGCAAAGAATCGATAGAATTCAAAAAGTCCAACAGCCATAAAAAAGCCTAAGACGATTGCAGTAGCATTACTGCCTACAAGAAAGGAACTAATGATGATAGATACAAAAAGAGCGCCCCAAATAGCACGTGTTACTATGTTATTCATTCGGTTTATCTATAATATACTTAGCACGAATAACGTCATTTTGGTTCACATAGAGTTCAATTTGGCCAAAATTATTATAAGAAGTGTCCATCTTATTAATTAAAATAACATGGACACCTTCTTCTTCTAACTTGAGTTTTATGATCTGCGCCAAATACAATTCGGAAGTACGAAAGACTAATTTATTTTGATCAAATTCAGTATTATTTGGAAGGATCTTCTGAATCCAGCTTTTTATCTTCTTCCACATAATTGTTTTCTTTCTTTTGACCTTCTCCCTTGTTAACTTGGTCTATAGATGTAGCTCCTGTGTCTTGAACATCTACAATTGTCGCGTCTTCAGCAGAATCTCTAGCCTCTTGGTCAGCCACCTTGATTTTCTCAGCAGGGGTAAGTTTGTCCCATGGACGCTCACCAAAAATGGCTATTAAGTCTTCCTTAAAGATCACTTCTTTTTCTAATAGCTTTTCTGCTAAGAGGTTTAGCTTGTCTTGATTAGTTGTTAAAATTTCTTTGGCTCTGGCGTATTGCTCTTCAATCAATTTACTTACCTCTTGGTCAATGATTCTGTTGGTTTCCTCAGAGTATGGTTTTGTAAACTGACTTTGACCTTGTGAGTCGTAGAAAGAGATATTACCCACAACTTTATTTAAACCGTATATTGAAACCATTGCATAAGCCTGCTTAGTTACCTTTTCGAGGTCGCTTAATGCTCCAGTTGATATTTTACCAAAAGTAATCTCTTCAGCAGCTCGTCCACCCAGCGCGGCACACATTTCATCCAATAATTGTTCGGTTGTTGTAATGCTTCGTTCTTCAGGTAAGTACCATGCAGCACCTAGTGATTGACCTCGTGGTACAATGGTCACTTTTACTAATGGGTGTGCGTGTTCTGCCAACCAAGATACAGCTGCGTGACCTGCTTCGTGGAAGGCAATGGCACGTTTTTCATCTTTAGTGATGATTTTGTTTTTCTTTTCTAAACCACCGACAATTCTGTCTACAGCATCTAAGAAATCTTGTTTTTCTACTGCAGGCTTGTCTTTACGAGCAGCAATTAATGCAGCTTCGTTACAAAGATTAGCAATATCTGCTCCTGAGAACCCTGGGGTTTGTTTGGCTAAGAAATCAACATCCATCTCCTTGGCCAATTTAATGGGTTTTAAATGAACGTTAAAGATTTCCTTTCTTTCATTGATGTCTGGCATGTCAACATAAATCTGACGGTCAAAACGACCTGCACGCATCAATGCTTTATCCAAGACGTCTGCACGGTTAGTTGCAGCAAGAATAATTACTCCTGAATTGGTTCCAAAACCATCCATCTCTGTGAGTAATTGATTCAATGTGTTTTCACGCTCATCGTTAGAACCCATGTTGTTGTTCTTTCCACGCGCTCGTCCAATGGCATCAATCTCATCAATAAAAATAATTGAAGGAGATTTCTCTTTGGCTTGTTTGAATAAATCTCTAACACGTGATGCACCAACTCCAACAAACATCTCAACAAAGTCAGAACCTGACAATGAGAAGAATGGAACGTCGGCTTCACCAGCAACAGCTTTCGCCAACAATGTTTTACCTGTTCCTGGAGGACCAACCAAAATAGCTCCTTTCGGAATTTTAGCCCCCAATTCAGTGTATTTCTTCGGGTTTTTCAGGAAATTAACAATTTCTTCAACTTCTTCTTTTGCACCTACTAATCCAGCTACATCTTTAAAAGAAACGTCTGTTCCTTTTCCTTTTTCAAAAACTTTGGCTTTAGACTTTCCAATGTTGAAAATTTGACCACCGGCACCACCACCAGCTCCACCAGACATTCTTCGCATGATGAACATCCATATCGCAATGATGATGATAATGGGCAATAAGAAGCTGAAAATCTGTCCAACATAGTTGTGTTCTTCATCTACTTTATAAGAAATAACGTCAAAACCTTCTGCTTTACGCAGGTCATTGATGGCCTCAAATTCCTTAATGAATGCCTCGGTTGAAGCAATGTCAAATGAAAACTGAGGGGATGCAGATCCCATGGTTTTTCCTGAGTTGTTGAGGGCACGTTTCATGACCTCAAAATCCGCTCCTGTAAAATCTCCTTGAGTAACTGCTGTTCGTCCAGATTCAGTGATTCTGAAATCAACACGACCTACATTTCTCCATAGAATTGTGTTTTCAACATATCCTTCTTCCATTAAGGTTAAGAAGGTCTGTTTAGATTGTAATGTTTTGCTTGTTGAAGAACCCATAAAAAGTTGGATTCCAATGATTGCTATACCAATTGCTGCATAAATCCAGTAAATAGAATAAGGATTCTTTTTGCCGGGTTTGTTTTGTTTATTTTTATTTTCTTTTGCCATTTCTTAGGTTTATTGATTCGCTATCTGACGTTTTTTTCCATCAGCCCATAAATCTTCTAATTCATAATAATCACGTACATCTTCATGGAAAATGTGAGCCACAACATTTACATAATCTAACAATACCCATTGTGCATTGTTCTTACCTTCTTGGTGCCACGGCTTTTCTTTAAGTGTTTTACGTGTAGAACGCACTATAGCGTCCGCAATTCCATCGATTTGAGTCGAAGAAGTTCCACTACCAATAACAAAAAAATCTGTTACCGCATTTTCTACCTCTCTTAAATCAATTACAACTATATCCTCTGCCTTGTTATCTTGCATTCCTTCAACGATAACTTCACAAAGTTTTTCCGAGTTTATTTCTTTTACTATTTTTATCATTCCTTTTTACTTGCGCACAAAGCTAATTAAATTTTAATTTTGAGCCCTCACTTTTAAGTAGTTTAATGATTATGCATAAAGCTTATGTTGGACAAAAAATCATACATCTTGAGTGCGTCGACAGTACTAACAACTATACTGCCAATGTGTTCAAATCAGGTGCGATTGACTCGGGTACTGTAATTCTGACAGATATACAAACAAATGGCAGGGGGCAACGTGAAAAAGCGTGGCAATCTGACGCATTTTCTAACTTGTTGGTGAGTGTTGCGGCAGACCTGAATTTATGGAAAATTAGCAATATTATTTCTTTGAATCACATCGTTGCTTTGGCGCTACGCGAATTTTTAAGCAAACATGCTTCTGATGTAAAAATTAAATGGCCCAACGATATCATGATCAAGGGGAGAAAAGTCGCTGGAATTCTTATTGAAACCCAAATGACTTCAGTTCAACGGAAATCTGTAATTGGTTTTGGCGTGAATATTAATCAAACTTCTTTCGAAGCGCCAAGAGCTACGTCTTTGTTTTTGGAATCTTCAAAGTTACACCAACCAAAAGCCTTGCTTTTTGAAGCCATTGATGCCTTAAATTACTTTATCGACTTGTATCATGAACATGGAGAGCTTTACCTTTTTGAGCAGTATAATGAGCACTTGTGGAAACGAGAAGAGCAGCACTTATTTCATTTCAATGAACAAGAAAAAGCTGGGAAAATTGTTTCTTCAACCATGGAAGGACAATTGGTTATTGATTTTGAAGAAGAGGTGAAAAACTTTTCTAACGGTGAAGTGATTTATTGATCGATACGCTTTTCTTGTGCTTCAAAAGCATTTATTTTTTCTTCTAAAATTCGCACACTGTCTTGTGCTGTTGTTAAATCATATTGAAGGACTTCTGTAAAACTTTCTAAATATTGAAATTTCTCCTCTACCTTGTCGATTTGTTCATTTAACTTCACGTTTGTATTGTGTAAATAAATGTTCCATGAAAACAATGATAGCATTAAAACAGCCATTGAAATAAGGATCATTTTTTGTGTTGATTTCATTTTAATCTTTTTTATTGTCAATAATGGCCTGAACTGCTTCTGGATTCAATAAAGTTGAAGTATCGCCCAGATTCTCCATTTCATTAGCGGCTATTTTTCTTAAAATTCGACGCATAATTTTTCCTGATCTCGTTTTCGGAAGACTTACTGTGAATTGAATTTTAGAAAGTTTTGCAATGGGACCTATTTGGTCGGCAATGGAGTTGTTGATGGCAATTTTCAATTGTTCTTTTTCTTGCTCACTGATTTCACGTTTTAATGTGATAAATCCGTAAAGGGCATTTCCTTTGACGTCATGAGGATAACCAACAATGGCCGATTCTGCAACAATTTCTTGCTCGTTTATGGTGTTTTCAATAGGGGCTGTTCCTAAATTATGACCTGAAACGATTACCACATCATCTACACGACCAGTAATTCTATAGTATCCTGCTGGATCACGTAAGGCGGCATCACCTGAAAAATAATACCCAGGGTAAGCTGAGAAGTAAGTGTCAAAATATCGCTTATGGTCGTTCCAAATAGTTCGCGCTATTCCTGGCCATGGGGTTTTGATGCAAAGTTTACCGTTGGTTAGGTTCCCTTCTTGTTCTATTCCATCATCACTCATTAATACAGGTTGAATTCCTAGTAAAGGAAAGGTAGCAAAGGTTGCTTTCGTTGGGGTGGAAAACGGAATGGGAGAAATCAATATTCCCCCAGTTTCTGTTTGCCACCAAGTATCCACAATCGGACAGCGTTCTTTACCAATGTGATGATAATACCAGTTCCATGCTTCGACGTTTATGGGTTCTCCTACTGAACCTAAAACTTTTAATGATGATAAATCATGTTTCTCGACATGTTTGATGTCTTGCTTGGCCAAAGATCGAATTGCAGTGGGGGCGGTGTAAAACTGATTGACCTTATGTTTTTCGATAACTGCCCAAAATCTATTGTGATCTGGGTAGGATGGTACACCTTCGAATATAAGGGTTGTGGCGCCGTTCAATAATGGACCATATAAAATATAGGAGTGGCCTGTTATCCATCCAATATCTGCAGTACACCAGTAAACATCATCTTTTTCATACTGGAATACATTGGCGAAAGTATGTGCAGTATAAATCATGTATCCTGCAGTGGTATGGACCATTCCTTTAGGTTTTCCTGTTGAACCTGAAGTGTAAAGAATAAATAAAGGATCTTCGGCTTGAACTGTTTCAGCAGGACAATGTACACTTACATTTTGGGTTAAATCTTCCAAGTATACATCCCGACCTTCTTTCATTTTTACTTTGCAATGTGTTCTCTTGACAACAAGAACGGTCTTAACAGAAGGTGAGTCCTCTAGTGCTTTATCTACAATTCCTTTTAGATTAATTTCTTTCCCACCTCGGTAAGAGCCATCAGCACATACAATCATTTTGCAGCTTGCGTCATTTACACGCGAAGCAATGGCAGTCGAAGAATAACCTGCGAAAATCACAGAATGAATAGCCCCAATTCTAGCACATGCTAACATGGTATATGCCAATTCTGGAATCATGGGCAGATAAATACAAACCCTGTCACCCTTTTGAATACCTTGTTCTTTTAAAACATTCGCCACTTTATTGACTTCCTCATAGAGTTTACGATAAGTGATGTGTTGGGCTTTTTCTTCCGGTGAATTGGCTTCGAAAATAATCGCTGTTTGATCCCCGCGCTCATCAAGGTGCCTGTCTATACAGTTTTCAGTAATGTTGAGTTCCGCACCTTCAAACCATTTGATGTCGGCTTTGTGCATGTCGGCATTCATCACCTTATCCCATTTTTTCTTCCATTGAAAACTTTCTGCAATCGCTCCCCAGAAACGTTCGGGGTCTTTAAGGGCCTTTTCTTGAAATTTAAAATATTCGGGTAAGTTCTTGACAATATATTTCATGGTTTTATCTTTTACAGTAGGACTTAAATTTACTAATATTGTTTGAAATTTATTCTAAACCTTAGTTTTTGATGCAGAAATTATCTAAAAATGACAGAAAAAAGGTGATTCAATCTATCGGAGAAGAGATTCGATCGCAATTTGAACACGAAGGAACAGGTCATGATTGGTACCATATTGATCGTGTTAGAAGAATTGCTTTGGAGATTCAAAAAGAAGAAGGAGGGGACCCATACGTTGTTGAACTAGCTGCATTATTACACGATATTTCAGACCATAAATTTAATGGTGGAGATTTTGATTTAGGGGCAAATATTGCCGATCAACTGATGCAAAAATACAATGTTGAAGGGCAAATTAGAGAGCATGTTGCTGATATTGTAAAAAATGTTTCTTTCAAAGGCAGTGGAGTTGAAGACCAAATGAAATCTATAGAAGGTAGGGTAGTACAGGATGCTGATCGGATCGATGCCATTGGTGCAATAGGTATAGCTAGAACTTTTGCTTATGGAGGTGCTGTAGGACAAGCGATTTACGACCCAAATATTTCGCCGAAGGAAAATCAATCAATGGAAAGTTATGTGAATGAACGAAGTCATACCATCAATCATTTTTATGAAAAGTTACTGTTGCTAAAAGACAGGATGCATACACGAAAAGGAAAGTCAATCGCAGAAGAACGTACCAGATTTATGGAGGCTTTTTTAGACCAGTTTTATAAAGAATGGGGTTGAGAATTGCTGCGCTTTACGCTTGAAAGTTCTTCGACATAAATATTCCTTGAACAAACTTTGTATAGGCATGCAGTGATTCAGCCAAAAGTGACAAGATTAAATGGAGCAAAAAAAACACGCTTCTGGAAGGAAGCGTGTTTTTACGTAAATTTTATAAGGACTAAAGAACTCTAAACGATACACGTCTGTTTTTAGCAGCCTTTAATTTTTCATCATCACTTTCTGTAAGATAAGGAGAAGGATTTGAGTTTTTAGCGTCTTCAATAACGAAACGATCAGGACTAATTCCTTTTTCTTCCATTAAAGTACGGACATACTCAGCTCTTCTTAAAGAAACAATCTTTTCAGCAGGATTTTCCGCTTCTTCAGCATCAGAGTGTCCTGTTAATTGCACCTTAATATCTGGGTTTTCTTTCATTAATGACGCCAGTTTGTCAAGTGTTTTATTTCCATCCATCTGCACATCATATCTTCCGAAAGCATAGTAAATTCCATGTTGTTGGATTTTATCTTTCACAGACATGTTGGGTGTGATTTCTGGAGCACGTTGGTAAACAGTAGAAGTTCTAACATTCGCTTCATCTGCATAGTTACAATCACATTTTTCGTTTGCGCCTAAAGATTGAACAGAAATATCGTCGATATAATAATACGCTGCGATAATTTGAGTTCCTTTAACATCTCTTGGTTTACGAACACGTTCGGTTTTAATATCAGCATCTAACGAAAAGTTACCAATGGTAATAAATTTCTCTTTACCAGTTGCTATATATTCACCACACACTAAATCCCAACCATACATTCCGTCAAAAGCTTCTTGCTTTGGGTGTTCAACATGGATTTCTTCATTTTTCAAAATGATTGCTGGTATTTTGTTATCAGTCCCGATAGGTTTTCTTGAAAAGTGAACCCCCAGTCTATTTGCTGAATATTTAGAAAGCTCAGCCAGTGAAGCATAGAATTGAACCTTATAGCGCATCCCTTTAATCATTGGTGATTTTAGTTGTGCAGTCAAATAAGTTCTGTTTTCTTTTTCACGGTAAGAATACGCAATAATTCCTGCGTAGTTGATTCCATCTTTGGGCTCTTCTCTACCGTAAACATTGTTTGGTGTTTGGATGTCTGGCACTCCAGCATCAGCGGAGAATAAATCTGCTCTACTTCCAGTTGCTGAAACCCAACCATCTGCACGTTCGATATCACCAAGTCTTCTTAGCTTTCTACTTTGTGCATCTTCAAAGCTCGGGTTGTTGACTAAATTTTCACCTTCTTGAGCTGCAATTGAAAAGGTAAGCATCAATGCAGGTAGGGTAAAAAATAATCGGTTTAATTTTCTGCTTTTAAATTTCATAGTCTTTAACGGTTTTAATAAATGTTTTGACTTTGTTTGGGTCAATATCTGGATAAACTCCATGTCCCAAATTTACAATATGTCTTTTACTTTCAAAACTATCTAACATATTAATAGTTAGTTGTTCTATCTCTTTGTGACTAGTGTATAAAGCGCAAGGGTCTAAGTTACCTTGTAGAGTTTTGTTTTCACCTACAAGTTTTCTCACCTCTGCAGCATTCATATTCCAATCTAACCCTAAAGTATTACAGTTAGATTGTGCTAAGTTGGGTAATGCAGCATACGCACCTTTTGCAAAAAGGGTTACAGGAACACCTTTAATTGCATCAGCGATCTTGTTCATGTACTTTAATCCAAATTCTTCATATTGCTTTTGTCCTAGAATTCCAGCCCATGAATCGAATACTTGAATAAGGTCTGCACCTGCAGTAACTTGCATTTTTAAATACCTAATCGTCACTTCAGTGATACGGTTAAGCAACTCGTGTGCCAAAGTAGGATTTTGATAAAGCATCTTTCTAGCTTCCGAGAAGGTTTTGGATCCTCCACCTTCTACCATATAACAAAAGATTGTCCAAGGCGCTCCAGCAAAACCGATTAAAGGAACACGCCCGTTTAACTCTTTCTTTGTGATTTCTAGAGCTTCTTTAACATATCCCAAGCGATCTTCAACATTGAAGTCAGTTTGTCCATGTTGAATAAGGTCAGCTTCACTCTTTATGGTCTTTTCGAAATAAGGCCCAACTTTTTCAACCATTTGATATTCTAATCCCATTGCTTCGGGAATTACCAAAATGTCTGAAAAAATAATTGCTGCATCCACACCAAGGTGGTCTACGGGTTGAATTGTTACCTCCGCTGCAAGTGCAGGAGTTTCAACTAATTCTTTAAAACCACTTAAAGAATTTCTCACGGCTCTGTACTCAGGTAGTATCCTACCTGCTTGGCGCATTAACCATACGGGATATCTTTCGATGTTTTCTCCACGTGCCGCTCTTAAGAGTAAATCATTTTTAAAATCCATAGTAACAAAGATAATGATTCGTTATTGATATTAGACCAGTCGGTCGATAAAAAGTATAGATATAACAAAAATGGGAGCCTAAAAATAGACTCCCATTAAATATTGTGGAATATCAATTACAATTTCGCTACGTGTGCTGCTAAACCAGATTTAAGGTTAGCTGCTTTTTTCTTGTGAATGATATTTTTCTTAGCTAATTTATCAAGCATGCTTGAAACAGAAGGTAAAAGCTTTTCAGCTTCCTTTTTATCTGTTGTTGCACGTAAAACACGAATCGCATTACGTGTTGTTTTATGCTGATATTTGTTGCGAAGAGTTTTCGCTTTATCTGATCTTACTCTTTTAAGTGCTGACTTATGATTCGCCATAATTTATTTTGTTATAATATTTAAAAAGTAGCCCATAGGAGAATCGAACTCCTGTTTTCAGGATGAAAACCTGATGTCCTAACCACTAGACGAATGGGCCATTAAATCAATCAATTTTTGTTTATAGAAAATATTCACGCTTGAATATTTTGAGTAGCCCATAGGAGAATCGAACTCCTGTTTTCAGGATGAAAACCTGATGTCCTAACCACTAGACGAATGGGCCATTGTTTCTTTCAAAAATCGGAGTGCAAATATATGTGCAATTTCTAATAAAACAAAACTATTTTCAAGAAAAAATTAAATATTTTTTTCTTCTTCGTATTGGAACTTGAATCCCAGTCTTTTACCTGTTTTTAATTCTTGGGAGGAAGTTGAAGATTTTATTTGCATTACGTTAACGATACTCACATTTTGATAGGGAGGAGTGTGTAAATCGAACTCAGCAGCATGTTTAACCGAGATTTCAAAAATCATTTTCATTGCTTCTTCGTTGAATTGATTTGAACGAATGTTTCTAAAGAGATAGCCTAATTCTCCTTTACCTTCAACCATAAAGTGGCCATCTTTGTTGATGAAGATTCTTCCTATTAAATACCCTGCATCATTCATACGCTTTTGGAGAAAAGAATCTGCAAGGAAATTGTAAACGTTGATTATTCCGAAATAACCGCGTTCTTTATCTTCTTCTATATAGGAGTTCTTCCAAATGCTAGAATTATCAGGAAAGGTAAATACGTTGCTGTGCATATTAAAGACAAGAACGTCGCTTCCTACGTACGCATGTGTTTCGAAATCTCCATTGTCATCGTACTTTAAACGTACTCTTTCGTCATTGATTTCCTCTTTAAAGGCTTCTAATTCTGCTTCAATGATTTTCCTGAACTTGCAATACTGTTTCAGGGTCTTCTTGTAGACTTCCTGTTTTAATATTGAACGGCTTTTAAGCAGCTCAACAATGTTTTTATTTTGAACTTTCATTTTTTTAATAGGCTTTAGCAAACAAAACTCTTTTTGTTGAAGGTTTTCCTGTAAGGATACATTTACCTTCTTCCTCTTTTGCATCTAAAGGAATACAACGAATTGTCGCTTTGGTTTCTTCTTTGATTTTGCTTTCTGTCTCTACAGTACCATCCCAGTGGGCTGAAATGAATCCTCCTTTTTCTTCTAAAGCTTTTTTAAATTCTTCGTAAGTATCCACTGATGTTGTATTCGCAGTCCTGAAATCTTTTGCTCTATTGAAAAGATTTTCTTGGATTTGCTCAAGCAGCTCGGCAATGTAGTTCTCTATTCCGTCCCAGTCAACAACATTTTTCTCTTTCGTGTCTCTTCTTGCCACTTCTGCTTTGTTGTTTTCTAAATCACGCGGTCCAATCGCTACTCGTACTGGAACTCCTTTTGCTTCGTATTCAGCAAATTTCCATCCTGGACGTCGGTTGTCATCATCGTCGAATTGAACAGAAATACCTTTTGATTTAAGAACTGCAGACAATGCGTTTACTTTTTCAGAAATAGCAGCCAATTGTTCTTCTGTCTTATATATAGGTACAATAGCAACTTGAATCGGGGCTAGTTTTGGAGGTAAAACCAATCCTTCGTCATCAGAGTGAGTCATGATTAATCCACCGATTAGTCGCGTAGAAACTCCCCATGAAGTTGCCCAAACATGTTCTAACTTTCCTTCTTTATCGGCAAATTTAACATCAAATGCTTTCGCGAAGTTTTGTCCTAAAAAGTGTGAAGTCCCTGCTTGAAGCGCTTTACCATCTTGCATCAATGCCTCAATACAGTAAGTTTCATCAGCACCTGCAAACCTTTCCGATTCTGTTTTGAATCCTTTAACCACTGGCATTGCCATGTAGTTTTCTGTGAAGTCCGCATAAACCTTTAGCATTTGTTCAGCCTCTTCAATGGCTTCTGCTTTTGTGGTGTGGGCAGTGTGACCTTCTTGCCATAAGAATTCAGAGGTTCTCAAGAATAAACGGGTCCTCATTTCCCAACGGACAACATTGGCCCATTGGTTGATCTTCAAGGGAAGGTCACGGTAAGATTGAATCCAGTTTTTAAATGAATTCCATATAATTGTTTCAGAAGTTGGACGTACAATTAATTCCTCCTCAAGTTTTGCTTCTGGATCAACAATTAACTGTCCTTCGTCTGTGTTTTTTAATCTATAGTGAGTAACAACTGCACATTCTTTTGCAAAACCTTCCACATGTTGGGCTTCCTTATTGAGGTAAGACTTGGGGATAAATAAAGGGAAATAAGCATTTGAGTGACCTGTTTCTTTAAACTCAGCGTCTAAAACGGATTTCATATTTTCCCATATTGCATAACCATAAGGTTTGATGACCATGCAACCACGAACGTCTGAATGCTCTGCTAAATCAGCTCTTTCGATAACTTCATTATACCATTTAGAATAGTCTTCAGATCTTTTTGTGTACTTTGCCATAATTGTGGAACAGTTTTTGTTAATTTTCTCTTAAATTATTAATGTTCGTTTATTTTCAAACCAACATTTCTAGTTTACAAAAATAAGAACACAATTTGGAAAACCATCCAAAATGTTGTAAGTTTAACTTAAAGCAGAATGATTATGAGATTTAAAGGACAATTTTCGATGTTAATAGGAGCAGTGGCGATTTTATCGTCTTGTTCAAATTATGAATATATTTCTGAGAATGACGTTTATATGCAAGCGCCTACAGAAATCAATTTAGAGGAGGATGAAAATGATCTTACTTCATTCAATGCTTTTAAGGCACGTGAGAAAGGGATTTATAAAGATGAGTACCGTGACCCACGTGTAAACGAACGTGTAAGAATGAATCAATTAATGATTATGAATGCCTACACACCTTTTGGAATGGGCTTTAGTCCGTACTTCTCTCCGTATGGTACTTATAGAAATGGACCAATTGGCTTCCATGGAATAGGAATGTACGGAAACTATACGGTTGGACATCAAGGTATATTCGATGGTTTTTATAACCACTACGGATTTGGATACAGTCCTTATGGGTATGGTTACGGATATAATCCTTATGCATACGGATATGGCTATGGTGTTCATGGCTATGGTTATAATCCTTATTACTACGCAGGTGGACATCCATACTACGGAAATCAAAATCAAGGTGGTGTAACAAACAGTCAGCCAGTATATTCTGGAAAGCGTAATGCTTTAAGTTCTTCTTCGAACCGTTCTAGTAGTTACCCAAAGACGAAAAGTTTTACAGAAGTATCCTCGAACACAAGTTATAATGTCAATGACCAAACTTTAGGGACTTCAAGAAGAGGGGTAAAGAAAAGTTACGCAAGTAGCAATGCTTACGCAGGAAGTACAGGTGTAAATAAAAGCTCGTACAGTTCAACTCAAATTAAAAACACTACATCTAGAGCAGGTTCTGTTCACCGCAGTACTGCAAATCGCAGCTATTCTCCGAGTGAGTCTGCAAGACGCTCTGGAGCTGTTCAGACGCAAAGAAGTGTTAGGGTTAGTAGTTCTTCAAGCCATAGAGGTGTGAGCTCTTCTCCTTCTCAACGTACGAGTGCAAGTCCAGTTCAGTCTAGACCTCAGTCACGTAGCTCTTTCTCAACAAGCGGAAGTACAAGAGGGACGGTTGCACCATCATCGAACAGATCTTCTGGATCAACAAATTCAAGTTCAGGAAGAAGATAAGAACACTAAAAAATGAACATGAGAAAAGTCGTAAAAACAGCCTTTTTGGTTCTGTTGTATCAGTTTTCTTTTGCCCAAAATGAAATGGATGTGTTGCGTTACAGTACCACAGATGTTTTTGGATCTGCCAGGTTTGAAGCCATGGCAGGTTCATTTGGTGGGCTAGGAGCAGATATCAGTGCAATGCAAATTAACCCTGCTGGAATGGGGCGATTCTCCTCTTCACGTGTAGCGGTGAGTTTTAATAACAGCGTGATGAGTAATCAAACAACTTACAATGGTCGTGAAAGCGCTTCAAATCATAATAAGTTTACCTTAAGTAGTGCTGGTGTAGTTTTTACTACTGATCTTTCAGAGAAAAATATTGGAAGAAGGTATAGTCAAGTGACCCTAGGTTATACACGATTGAAGAACTTCAGCAATTCCATTCGATATGAAGGCCAGAACTTTTATTCTTTGCTGGACGTTTTTGCAAATGATGGAAGGGGAATAGACCCTGAGTATATTTATGATGAACGTCCTTTTACAACTGGATTAGCCTATGATGTTTTTGCGCTGGATTATGATATGAATGGAAATTATATTTCCCGTTTAACCATGGGAGATATGTACCACGACCGTGAAATCAATACAGGTGGAGGAATAGGTGAATTTCATATTGGTTATTCCGAAAACTATGGGAATGTATTCTATTATGGTGGAAGTATAGGAATTAGAAGAGTAAAATACGACGAAAACTATACACATAGCGAACGTCTGCTAGACACCGTAGGGACAACATTGCGTTCTTTCGATTATAGGTACGAACAATATTCAACTGGGACAGGACTGAACCTTAAATTAGGTGTGCTATTTTTACCATCAGAGCAGATTCGATTAGGCTTGGCTTTTGAATCTCCAACAGTAGTAGGGATGAAAGAAGAATGGTCGGCAAATATGACGGCAATGCACAATGATGGATTAAAATCAGTGCTTCCAGAATATGTTCCGGTAGGAAGATTTGACTACCGTGTGAAGACACCAATGAAATTACGTGCATCTTTTGCTTATATCTTGGGATTGCGTGGAGCGATTAATGTGGATTTAGAAATGGCGAGACTACCAGGAGGAATGCTTAGGCCATCGAATGATTTACAGTCTTCAGCCAGTGCATATACTTTTGAATATGAAAACAATGAAGTTGAAGCTCAGTTCCGCACTATCTTAAACACCCGAATTGGAATGGAATACATGATATTCCCTGATTTTTTCTTACGTGGCGGAATTGCAATTTTGCCGCAACCCTACAAAAAAGAAATTGGGAATATTAATACTCCGAATATGACCTATTCAGGTGGAATAGGGTGGGAAAGCAAGAGGTTCGCTGTTGACTTGAGTTACCGAGTGCTGAGTTTAAGTAGCGATTATTATGCTTTCGATCCTTCTAAAATAGAAAACAGAGCAGAGTTCAATACGAATGTGCATAATATCGTAATTACTGCAGGTTTTAAGTTTTAGGATCTACCTTTTGTTTAACCAAGTCGGTAAATAACTCTCCAGTGATTTTAGATTCTAACCAAGACTTCACATCGATGTAGTCTAAGATGACCCTTTCATTTTCATCTTCTAGAAGAGTGTTGATTTGTTTCAACGTTTCCTTATATATAGGAATCGTTTCTAATTGTGTTGCCGTTTTCGCAATCTTCTTAATTTGCCTGATGAAGACCTTTTCGATTTGATGATCTCTTTTGGTCTTGTTTAAATACCTGATCGCTGAGTTTGAAGAGTATTCCAAATAATCATAGTTAGTCAACTCGAAATGCAATAATAAATTTAAAATACGTGAGAAACTGTAAATGTCCTGACGTAATTGTTGTTCATTATCATTGAGGATGAGGTTGATAAACTGTAGGGCATTCTTATAGTCGCTCATTGCAAACAAAGTGTAGGCTGCATTAAAGTAGAACTTTATTTGGTGCTCTTTGCTTGAACGTTCAATCAACTCCTTGTTTTCTTGGTATCCATTTTCAAATACCGCTAAAGATTTGTCGAATTGTCCTTGTAAGTTGTAAAGGTGCATCTGATCTGTCAATAAGATGTTGTTGATGCGCAATGTCAGATGCAAGGATTTAAACCCTTTCTTTCCTTTAAGCCCTTTGATTTGTTGAATCATTTCGTGAGCCATTTCAAAGTTCTTCTCATTGGTATAGCTCTGCATTAAATGGAAGAGCGTAAGCACATACCTCTGAGCTAAGTCTACTTTGATTTTCGGATTTTGGTCTAAAATCAAGCGAACACGGTTAAATTTGGTGTAGCTTAATTCAAAATCTCTGCTGGTAACAGCACATAAACCTTGGATATAGTAACAAATTGACGCTGCTCTTTTTGAAAGCGCAGTGTTTTTTCCTTTGATTAATTCATGATTGGCGATTTCATCCACCGTTCTCCTCTGTTCTTCGTTTTTAGCGAATCCATCACTTCTAAAAACCGCGTTAATACGAGAATAAAGTATGTGGTAGGCAGCCAAATTTCTTAACTTATCAATGACTAAACTTTCTTCCGCAATGATGTTGTTTAAATCGATATCAAAATCACCAGATTCATAAGATTCTTCAGTGAGTACCTTTTCCCATGAAATTAATTCGATGAGGAAATAAAACTCTTCGTGTTCGTGTGCAATTTTTTTGGCGCGCTTCAAAAACTTTTTGGCTTCTTTGTGAAGGGCTTTGTCATATAGTAACTCAATGTTTTTAATCTCTTGCTTTAAGATACTTGAAGTAGACTGTTCTCCGTGAAACTGTCTTAAACTTTTAAGGATCAGCTTGTACAAGTGATTTTTCTCCGAAGGCAAGTGCTTGATGAAGCGTTCTTTTTTGAAGTGCTCCTTTACTTTGGCTTCGTCGTAAACAGATTGACTGTCGATAAAGTCAAATAATTTAAAGTAATTTTTTTCTCCCGACTGAATAGACGAAGAGAGTTTGAAAAATCGTTTTTCTGACTTGGTCAGCGATTTAATTAAATGAAATAATTCATTACTTGGTTTCATGAGAAAACATGAGTTTATTTATGCTACGAATTTACGACTTTTTAAAGATTAACAAAAATAAGGGCAATCTTGTTTTCCTAAAATGTAAAATACTGCCATAAAATGACAGTATTTACTTTCCAACAATTAACTTACTACCGCTTTTAAGTTGCGGAAACTATAAAAAAAACATTAGGTTTTAAGTTATTCTATTTCGGTTGAGTTTTAGTTGAACCCCTGTAAATTAGAGTGAATAATTACTTTTCCTAAATATTATAAGTGTTTTATTTGTTTAAAGCGAAGTTTGGAGGAGTAATGTTGTTGCGCTCAGCCAATGACTTTAGTTGTACACCATGTTCCTGTGAAATTTTCCATAACTCTTGCAAGTCTGTTACTTTTAAATTCGTCAATTCAGCAGCTATTCTTTTTCTTTTACGCATGATGTAAACCTTATCGCCTTTCTCCAGTACTTCCTTATCCGCTGGAAAATCATTCCATCTGTTCAATTGACGAAGACTCACGCCAAATTCTTTTGAAATCTGGTAGAAAGTATCATGGTTTCCTGCAATTACATACATCGTTCGGTTCTTATTGGTGTGAACCTGTCGCTTGTTTTTAACAGCTTGCGTATGCGTGTTTTTACTAGGCGCATTAAGTTTTGGAGCTTGGGTGTCCTTTTTATTTTGAAGTTCTGGTTCTTGATTAACAATTAAATCATCAAAAGAATATTTGTCGTACTGATCTAAATCGTAACGTTCAATTAAGTCAATTAACCTTTTGTCGTATGAAGGGTTTGTAGCATAACCGGCTTGTTTTAAACCTTTAGCCCAGCCTTTGTAATCTGTTACGTCTAAGTCAAAAAGAAAAGCATAGCGCGAACGTCCTGTTAAGAAATGACTATGGTCTTCAAAAGATTGCGCTGCATTTTTGTATTTTCTAAAACACTCGTTACGCTTGTCATCATCTTTAAGGAAAGATTCGCCTTTCCAATCGTGACATTTTATACCGAAATGATTATTGGCTTTTACTGCAAGGTCAGAATTTCCAAATCCACTTTCTAATATACCTTGAGCCAGTGTTATACTTGCAGGAACTCCATGCGAATGCATTTGACTGATGGCAACATCTTTCCATGTTTCAATGTATTTCTCAAGAGAAATCTTTGGAGTGTTACCCGCTGCTGAAAAGCTAAATGTGATAAGAAATAAAAGGGCCAATAAATTTTTCATGTCGAACTTGCTTTGACTAGTATTACGCAAGTTGTTAACAATGGTTACATAAATTGTTGAAAACTTCTTTTTTTTATGTTGAAAACTCTAAATGTTAGGCTTTTCTGTGTTTTGCTGCTTCAAAATGTAGTCATTGATGATGCGGCTCACTTCGTTTGCGCGATCAACCACCATAAAATGACCTGTTCCTTTGATGAGGTGAATGTTTGGAACGTCAGGTGCAGGAATAACCATGTCTTTTGTACCGCTGATCTTTAATACAGGTTCTACTCGTGTTTCATTCTTCCAGTTCATCATTTCATGGATGGCCCATTTGGAGAAGTGTGGATCAGAATCTTCTAAAATTGCATTTAAGTGTTCTTTCTTTTCAGCGCCAAACATAAAATTTGCTAGGGCTTTAGGCGGGTCGAACATTTCTGCTGGAAGTTTTCTGTCTAAATTGTGTTTTCCAACCAACTTGAAAAACGGACGCATCTCATCTTTTGTTTCAACTGTTGAGAGTAAAATTGTGTATTTTGGATGGATGAACTTACTGATTTCAGTCGCTACTAAACCACCAAAGCTCACACCCATAATGGCAAACTCTTCGTCGGTATCAATTTTTTTTGCTAACCGCACAGCGTATTCTTCTATGGCTTCATTTTCTTTTGGCGTTATCCATTCTAAAGGAATAATTTCACCTACTAAGTCCAATTCCTTAAATACTCGTGAGTCTGCACCTAACCCACTAATGGCATATATTTTCACCCTCTTTTCCGCA
>Ga0209075_1001338_pt1 | contig 23169 bp, 15 predicted proteins | sample Stecom2011_FD_187523 | JGI IMG/M metagenome (GOLD analysis project Ga0209075, IMG submission 187523) | Agricultural soil microbial communities from Utah to study Nitrogen management - Steer compost 2011 (SPAdes) (version 2) | ecosystem: Environmental > Terrestrial > Soil > Agricultural land...
GAACGAGGGCCATCCCGTCCGGATCACGGGTCAGGATGTCGGGCGTGGTACTTTCTCACACCGCCATGCCGTTTTGCATAACCAAAAAGACGGCTCGAGACACATTGCGCTTGCGCAACTCTCCGATAACCAGCCGAAATTCGAAATATACGACTCGCTGCTTTCCGAAATGGCGGTGATGGCGTTTGAATATGGCTACGCAACAACAGCTCCGAATGCACTGGTTATCTGGGAAGCTCAGTTTGGCGATTTTGCAAACGGTGCCCAAGTAGTGATCGACCAGTTCCTCACCAGCGGTGAACACAAATGGGGACGTCTTTGCGGGCTCACTCTGTTACTGCCGCACGGTTATGAAGGCCAAGGGCCTGAGCACAGCTCCGCGCGCCTTGAGCGATTTCTTCAGCTTTCTGCCGAACACAACATTCAAGTGTGCGTGCCTACAACGCCTTCTCAGGTCTTCCACATGCTTCGCCGTCAGGTTAAGCGCCCGTTGCGAAAGCCTCTGATTGCGATCACTCCCAAGAGTCTTCTGCGCCATAAGGAAGCTACCTCGGATCTGGATGATCTAACTTCTGGAACCTTCCAGACAGTGCTGCCTGAGAAAGAGCTTCCTGAAGGTAAGAAGGTTACCCGAGTTATTCTTTGCAGCGGAAAGGTCTATTATGACCTTCTGGAAAAGAAGAAAACCGATGAGCGTGAAGACGTTGCGATTGTTCGTATTGAGCAACTTTATCCGTTCCCGGGTGAAGATTTGGATGAAACTTTGGCCCAGTATCCTAAACTTAAGCATGTTGTGTGGTGTCAGGAAGAGCCAATGAACCAAGGTGCCTGGTATTGCAGTCAGCACCATATGCGCAATGCTTTGCAGCGCCTAAATCCTAAGCTGTATCTTCAGTACGCTGGCCGTGATGCCTCCGCTGCTCCTGCAGCAGGACATATGTCTGTGCACATTGAAGAGCAGAAAAAACTTGTTAACGACGCGTTTGAAATCTGACGAGCTACCGAACTAAGGAACTGTAATGTCTACTGAGATTAAAGCCCCCGTATTCCCGGAGTCGGTCGCAGAGGGTACCGTCGCGACCTGGCACAAACAGCCTGGTGAAGCCTGTTCACGTGACGACCTGATTGTCGATATCGAAACCGATAAAGTGGTTCTTGAAGTTGTCGCACCCGCTGACGGCGTGATTGAAGACATCCTTAAAGGTGAAGGTGACACCGTCCAAAGCGGTGAAGTCATCGGTAAGTTTAAAGAAGGTGCCGCTGGTGATTCCGGCTCCGCCGACAAAAAAGAGACCAAGGAAAGCCAGTCCGATAAGGACGAGGCTAAAGAAGAGCAAAGCCAAGACTCTGGTGACGCAATTCTGAGCCCGGCAGCGCGCAAGTTGGCGGAAGAGAATAATGTTGACCCGAGTGCGGTGAAGGGCACGGGTAAAGATGGTCGTGTAACCAAAGAAGACGTTCAGAATCATGTGGATGGCGCAAGCTCTTCAGGTGGTTCGTCAAAAGCGGCTACTTCTTCTACGATGCCAGAAGTTAACGTTTCTGCTGGTGAACGGCCAGAGAAGCGCGTACCCATGACTCGCCTGCGTGCTAGCATCGCCAAACGTCTGGTTAATGCCCAGCAAACCGCTGCCATGCTTACGACATTCAATGAGGTCGACATGGGCCCCATTATGGAGATGCGCAAGCAGTATCAGGACAGTTTTGTAAAGCGTCACGATATCAAGCTGGGGTTCATGTCTTTCTTCGCTAAAGCCGCTACCGAAGCACTTAAGCGTTTCCCTGCCGTGAACGCATCCATTGACGGGAACGACATGGTTTACCACGGCTATCAGGATATCGGCGTTGCCGTGTCTACTGATCGTGGTTTGGTTGTACCCGTTGTTCGTGATGTTGATGCATTAGGCCTTGCCGATATTGAAAAGAAAATCGTCGAGTACGGCACCAAGGCAAAAGACGGCAAGCTTGCGATCGAAGATATGACCGGAGGCACCTTCACCATTACTAACGGTGGTATTTTCGGGTCGCTTCTGTCTACACCGATCCTAAACCCGCCGCAAACAGCGATTCTGGGTATGCACAAAATTCAGGAGCGCCCGATGGCGGTTAACGGCAAGGTGGAAATACGCCCGATGATGTACCTTGCGCTGTCTTATGACCACCGTATGGTTGATGGCAAGGAAGCGGTGCAGTTCCTTGTAGCCATCAAGGACATGCTTGAGGACCCAGCGCGCATTCTGCTGGACGTGTGAGCTGACACTTAACGAATCGGAAAACAGGATTAACTATGTCTGAAAAGTACGACGTAATCGTCATTGGCGCTGGCCCCGGTGGCTATGTTGCTGCCATTAAAGCCGCGCAGCTTGGCCTCAAAACCGCATGTGTCGAGTCGTGGAGCTCTGAAGATGGAAAAAGTCAGGTGCTTGGTGGTACCTGTTTGAACGTAGGCTGCATTCCATCAAAAGCGTTGCTTGAGATTTCCCATAAGTTCGAGGAAGCAAGTCACGACTATGAAATGCAGGGCATCATCGCCAAGGATGTGAAAATCGACGTCGCCAAAATGATGGAGCGCAAGAGCGGCATCGTTAAGCAGCTAACCGGTGGCATCGCAGGTCTGTTCAAATCCAATGGCGTAACCTCCATTCACGGCCACGGCAAGCTGTTGGCAAATCGTCAGGTTGAAGTTACAGACAAAGATGGAAAGACCAAAACCTACGAAGCCGAAAACGTAATTATCGCCACAGGCTCCAAGCCTATTGAAATACCGCCCGCACCAATGACCGAAGGCTATATTGTTGATTCGGAAGGCGCTCTGGAATTTGACGAAGTACCTAAGCGCCTTGGCATTATCGGCGCCGGTGTTATCGGTCTTGAGTTGGGCAGCGTTTGGGCACGTTTGGGTTCAGAAGTCACAGTACTGGAAGCGCAAGACACCTTCTTGCCAGCTGTTGACCAGCAGGTTGCCAAAGAGGCTCTCAAGCAGTTCCGCAAGCAAGGCTTGAATATTGTTATGGGTGGCCGCGTAACCGGCGCCGAGGTCAAGCGCAAGCTGGTCAACGTGAGCTACGAAGACAGCAAAGGCAAACAGGAACTGAAGGTTGACAAGCTGATCGTGGCTGTTGGTCGTCGTCCATACACCGACAATCTGCTCGCGGCAGATTCCGGCGTCAACATGGATGAGCGCGGCTTTATCTTCGTTGACGATAAGTGCAAAACCGAAGCGCCTGGCGTTTGGGCGGTAGGCGACGTGGTGCGTGGGCCTATGCTGGCTCATAAAGCCTCGGAAGAGGGCGTTATGGTTGCTGAGCGGATTGCCGGGCATAAGCCTCAGGTAAATTACGACTGCATTCCAAACGTCATTTACACCTCGCCCGAAGTGGCCTGGGTAGGCAAAACCGAAGAGCAACTCAAGACCGAAGGCGAAGCTTACAAAGTCGGTACTTTCCCGTTTGCAGCTAATGGTCGTGCTATGGCCGCCAACTCTGCGTCGGGTATGGTGAAGATTATTGCCGACGAGAAGACAGACAGAATTCTGGGCTTCCATGTTGTAGGTCCACAGGCGTCTGAGATTGTTGCTCAGGGTGTTATTGCCATGGAATTTGGCTCGAGTGCAGAAGATCTGGCCTTGACCTGTTTTGCGCATCCGACTCTTTCTGAGTCTGTGCATGAGGCAGCTTTGGCAGTTAACGGTGGCGCGATTCATATTGCGAACCGCCGCAAAAAGAAGTAACGCAAACTAGGAAGCAGGGGGCGCATATTATGGCGCCCCTTTATTATAAAAAGAGCTGATTTCCGTTTGCGATCGTGGTGAGCTGAGGTGATCCCCTGCTCACCGAACAGAATTCGCCTATAAGACTCCCTGTCTGGGGAGAAGCGAGTTCACTTCCGTACGTGGTTATCCTCCATCAAATAGCGGGACATTAACTATGAATTTGCATGAATATCAGGGCAAGCAGCTTTTTGCTGAATATGGCCTGCCCGTATCCCAAGGCATTGCCTGTGATACTCCGAAAGATGCGGTTGCAGCCGCTGATGAAATTGGCGGCGATGCATGGGTGGTTAAAGCTCAGGTGCACGCAGGTGGTCGTGGTAAGGCTGGCGGTGTAAAGCTGGTCAAAAGCAAAGATGAGATTCGTGAGTTTGCTGAAAAGTGGCTGGGCAAGAATCTAGTTACCTATCAGACCGATGAAAACGGTCAGCCAGTGAGCAAAATTCTGGTTGAGTCCTTGACCGATATCGATCAGGAGCTCTACTTGGGTGCGGTTGTTGACCGTGGTAGCCGCCGTATTGTCTTTATGGCCTCCACCGAAGGTGGTGTTGAGATCGAGACGGTTGCCGAAGAAACTCCGGAAAAAATCCTGAGAGCAGAAATTGATCCTTTGGTTGGCGCACAGCCATACCAAGGCCGTGAACTGGCGTTCAAACTTGGTCTGGAAGGTAAGCAGATTGGCCAGTTCACCAAGATTTTCATGGGTCTGGCAAAGTTGTTTGAAGAGCGTGACCTAGCTCTGCTGGAAATTAACCCGCTAGTTATCACTCCAGCCGGTGACTTGCACTGTCTAGACGCCAAAATTGGTGTTGATGGCAACGCACTGTATCGCCAGAAAAAGATTCAGGAAATGCACGATCCCTCTCAGGAAGACTCCCGCGAAGCGGAAGCTGCCAAGTGGGAACTCAACTATGTGGCGCTTGATGGAAACATTGGCTGCATGGTTAACGGCGCCGGTCTTGCCATGGGAACCATGGACATTATCAAGCTCTCCGGTGGTCGTCCTGCCAACTTCTTGGACGTTGGTGGCGGTGCAACGAAAGAACGCGTTTCAGAGGCGTTTAAGATCATTCTTTCCGACGACGCAGTACAAGCCGTTCTGGTAAACATTTTCGGTGGTATTGTGCGCTGTGACATGATCGCGGAAGGCATTATTGGTGCGGTGAAAGAAGTGGGCGTTAAAGTTCCTGTGGTTGTGCGTCTTGAAGGCAACAACGCTGAGAAAGGCACCAAGGTTCTTGCCGAGAGTGGCCTGAACATTATCGCCGCCACCAGTCTGGCGGATGCTGCAGAGCAAGTTGTTAAAGCCGCAGGGGGTAAATAATGAGCATCCTGATTAATAAAGACACCAAAGTTATCTGCCAAGGCTTTACCGGCGCACAAGGTACCTTCCACTCTGAACAGGCGATTGAATACGGCACCAAAATGGTTGGTGGCGTAAGCCCGGGTAAGGGCGGTACTGAGCATTTGGGATTGCCGGTATTCAATACCGTGCGTGAAGCTGTAGAAAAAACCGGAGCCCAGGCGACCGTAATCTACGTTCCTGCACCTTTCTGTAAAGACGCGATCATTGAAGCGGCTGATGCTGGCCTAGAGCTGATTGTGTGTATCACGGAAGGCATTCCGACCATCGATATGCTGTACGCCAAAGAATACGTTGATCGCAAAGGCGTGCGTATGATCGGCCCAAATTGCCCGGGCGTTATCACGCCGGGTGAGTGCAAGATCGGTATTATGCCAGGGCATATCCATAAGCCTGGCAAGGTCGGTATTGTATCCCGTTCTGGCACCCTGACTTACGAAGCGGTCAAGCAGACCACTGACTTTGGCTATGGTCAGTCTACCTGTGTGGGCATCGGCGGTGACCCGATTCCGGGTTCCAACTTCATCGATATCCTACAGTTGCTGCAGAATGATCCGCAGACAGAAGCGATTGTGATGATTGGTGAGATCGGCGGTACCGCGGAAGAAGAAGCGGCTGCGTTCATCAAAGAAAATGTCACTAAGCCAGTGGTTGCCTACATTGCCGGTGTTACAGCACCTCCAGGCAAACGTATGGGCCACGCAGGCGCTATCATCTCTGGTGGTAAGGGCACAGCGGACGAAAAGTTTGCAGCTCTGAACGACGCAGGTGTTAAAACCGTGCGCAGTTTGGCCGAGATTGGTAAGGCTCTGAAGGAAGTAACTGGCTGGTAAGCTGGTTTCTTTCAACAAAACCCCCGTTTCTGTTCTGCAGAGCGGGGGTTTTTTATTTATAATGCTGGGTCGCCTCGTTTAGTATGGGCGCATTCCATTTAAAAGAAGGAGTTTGTGCTTTGAGTTCAGTAGATTCCCAGCAACGGGTTTTGTCCGGTATGCGTCCCACCGGCAAGCTTCACCTTGGCCACTATCACGGTGTGCTGAAAAACTGGGTGAAACTCCAGCACGAATTTGAGTGCTTCTTCTTCATTGCCGACTGGCATGCCCTGACCACGCAATACGATGATCCGTCTGGCATCGAGCAAAGTGTCTGGGATATGGTAATTGACTGGCTGGCGTCAGGGGTTAACCCCGGTTCTTCCACCATGTTTATCCAGTCTCAGGTGCCTGAACACGCAGAGTTGCACCTGCTGCTGTCCATGATCACACCGCTGGGCTGGCTGGAGCGCATTCCCACGTATAAGGACCAGCAAGAAAAGCTTCGGGAAAAGGACCTAGCAACTTACGGGTTCCTCGGCTATCCATTGCTCCAGACCGCCGACATATTGATGTATCGCGCAGGTAAAGTACCTGTGGGTGCAGATCAGGTTTCTCACGTTGAAATCACCCGCGAGATCGCTCGCCGATTTAATCATATTTACGGACGCGAGCCCGGCTTTGAGGATCAGGCGGAATCAGCCATCGTGAAGATGGGCAAGAAGAACGCCAAGCTTTATCGCACTCTCAAAAAGCGCTATCAGGAAGAGGGCGACATGGAGGCGCTGGAAACTGCCCGTGCCTTGCTCATGGAGCAGCAAAATATTTCCCTTGGGGATCGTGAGCGCCTATACGGTTTCATCGAAGGTGGCGGCAAGATTATATTACCTGAGCCTCAGCCTCTACTAACACCAGAGTCGAAAATGCCGGGGTTGGATGGACAAAAAATGTCCAAGTCCTATAACAACTATATTGGCTTGCGGGAAGAACCGGATAGTGTGGCGCAGAAAGTTCGCACCATGCAGACCGATCCTCAGAGAGTGCGCCGTACAGATCCGGGAGAGCCTGAGAAGTGCCCGGTATGGGGGCTGCACAAGGTTTATTCTGACGAAACCACCAAAGAATGGGTTCAGACTGGATGCCGCAGTGCCGGTATAGGCTGTCTTGACTGCAAAAAGCCACTGATTGATGCAATTCTGGAAGAGCAGCGCCCGTTGCGCGAAAGGGCTCTTGAATACGAAGCTAGCCCTGATCTTGTACATTCCATCCTTCAGGAGGGGCGTGAGCACGCGCGGGATGCAGCCAGAGATACACTTGAGGAAGTTCGGACCGCCATGGGATTGAGCTATCGATAAGCCAGATCAGGCACCATTGGCGCGGGTATCAGGGAAGCCAGTTGTTGACCTTCCCAGTGATCTGTATATCCCGCCAGATGCCCTTGCAGTATTTCTTGAGGCCTTCGAGGGCCCTCTTGATCTTTTGCTTTATCTCATACGACGCCAGAACATGGATATTCTGGATATAGACGTTAGTGAGATAACCCGGCAGTACATGGAGTACATTGGAGCAGTTGAAGCCATGCGCTTTGAGCTGGCTGCGGAATACCTCGTGATGGCAGCCACGCTCGCGGAGATCAAATCCCGTATGCTTCTGCCAAGGCACGAAGCCGACGAAGATGAAGAGGTAGATCCCCGGGCAGAACTGATTCGAAGGTTGCAACAATACGAGCGCTTCAAGAAGGCCGCAGAAGATATTGACTCACTGCCTCGCATGGAGCGCGACACCTTTGCTGTATCTGCATCTTTACCGAAGCTACCATCGAGCCAAGCGCATCCAGATGTTGATATGCGGGACCTTCTTCTCGCGCTTCAGGGTGTACTGAAACGGGCTGACCTGTTTACCAGTCACCATGTAGAAAGAGAAAGGCTGTCGACCAGAGAGCGAATGTCCGCCATTTTGTCTGTACTGCGGGACGACGAATTTGTCACCTTCCAGAGTTTGTTTACCATTGAGGAAGGTCGGCTTGGAGTGGTTGTGAGCTTTCTGGCTACCCTCGAGCTGGTTAAAGAACAGTTGATCGAAGTGGTCCAAGCTGAAGTGCTGGGCCCGATCCACGTGCGTGCGCGAGCGGCGCGCTGAAAGATTTCGTATTGGAAAGCGGCACAGAAAAAGCGGATAGCCATCATGAACGAAGAAGAGCTCTCTAGAATTCAAGCAATTGCCGAGGCCGCGTTGCTCGCAGCTGGCAAGCCTCTTTCCCTTGAACAGTTAAGAGAGCTCTTTGGGGAGGATGAACGCCCGGCAAGGCAAGTTATGGAACATGTCATGATGCTTCTTGGCAACGCATGCGAAGGCCGAGGTTTCGAGCTCCGTAAAGTGGCCAGCGGCTTCCGCCTTCAAATTCGTGAAGAGTTTGCTCCTTGGGTCAGTCGGTTATTTGAGGAAAAACCCCAGCGCTACTCCCGTGCTTTACTGGAGACTCTTGCCCTGATTGCCTATCGACAACCCATCACCCGCGGTGAGATTGAAGATATCCGGGGTGTTGCGGTAAGCAGCAATATCATTCGTACCTTGCTTGAGCGAGAGTGGGTGCGTGTTGTTGGGCACAGAGATGTTCCCGGCCGACCGGCAATGTACGCGACAACCCGGCAATTTCTCGACTATTTCAGTCTTTCTGGTTTGGGTCAGTTGCCTCCGTTATCCGAGATCCGAGATCTGGAAGAAATCGGTCGGGAAGTTGAAAAGAATATGCAGGCTGAGATTGAGTTCGACTCAGCACAAGCGAAGCCAGCGGGCGACAACCCGCCAGACCAGACATTTCACTGATACCATTCGGGTGTCAGTCAGCGATTAAGGATTATGTTCATGGCGTCAGAACGCCCCGGAAGAAAGCCCAAACCGACCGCAAAGCCGGTTGCCGATGCGGTTACGAACGACGGCCCGGAGCGGATTCAGAAACTCCTTGCCCGGGCCGGAATCGGCTCGCGTCGAGAGATTGAAGGCTGGATGGAAGCCGGCCGACTTACGGTAAATGGTGAGGTGGTGACGCCGGGCCAGAAAGCCACTGTAACCGACCGCTTTGAACTGGACGAAAAACGGCTGGAAGTGGCAGCAGCAGCCGTTACTGTGCGTCGCGTTCTTATTTACAATAAGCCGGAAGGCGAGGTAACCACCCGGAAAGACCCAGAAGGTCGCCCAACGGTATTTGACCGCCTACCAAGGCTGAAGGATAACCGTTGGATCTCAATCGGTCGGCTGGATATCAACACCACAGGGCTAGTGCTATTTACCACTGACGGTGAGCTGGCAAACCGCTTGATGCACCCCTCTAGCCAAATTGACCGAGAGTACGCAGTACGGGTTTTTGGTGAGGTTGATGATGCCATGATTGAGCGCCTGATGGCGGGTGTGCTGCTCGAGGATGGCATGGCAAAGTTCAGTGATATCAGCCCTGCTGGCGGCAGTGGAATAAATCGGTGGTTCCATGTGACGCTATTGGAGGGCCGTAATCGCGAAGTCAGGCGTTTGTGGGAGTCGCAGGGCGTCCGCGTAAGCCGCCTTAAACGAGTGCGCTATGGCCCGGTATTCCTACCGAGCAGACTGACGCTGGGTAAATGGGAAGAGTTGGACCAGAAGGCAGTCGATGTCATTAGTGGTACTGTTGGACTTGCCTCTATCGACATACCCCAGAAAACCCCTGATGAGCAAGCCGCACACGATCGCCAAAGAAGGAAGAGCCCGGGTAGCGGGGGCAAAAAAACGGGAGGTCGGCGCTGGGATGTAAGTGATACAAAACCTGCGCGCAAAGGTGGCTCTGATAAACCCCGTGGCGGTGCCAGTAAACCTCAAAGAGGCTCTGGTAGGCCTCGTAAGTCGCATTCCGACAGGTAGAGTGAGGGTGCATAGCCTGAGTGCCCTCTGGCTCAGGCTATTCAACCGATGCTGGCAAAAACCCGAGTGCAGTTCCTGCCCTGATCTTTCGCTCTATACAAGGCCTCATCGGCGCGGGCTATCCACTGGCTAGCGCCTTCTTCCGGCAGATGTCTGGCGACACCACAACTGATGGTTACAGAGAGATTGGTTCCGCCGCAATCGACGTTTAAATCCGCGACAGCGCGCCGTACACGTTCCGCGACGTCCCGTGCTTCCTGTTCTCCAGTGTGCGGTAGCAAAATGGCGAACTCCTCACCGCCGAACCGGTAAACGCTGTCCGAGTTTCTGATTGCACTCCCAAGAGCTTCTGCTGTCATTCGCAGCACATGATCGCCCACAACATGCCCATGCTGGTCGTTGACTGATTTGAAATGATCCAGATCGCATAGAATTATTGAATATTCTTCGCCATGGCGGTCTGAAAGCAAGCTTGCGCGTTGAAGGTGCTCATCCAGTGCTCTCTTGTTTGGGATAGATGTCAGCGAATCTGTCAGTGCCGCTTGCTCGATGGCAATAAATTGGCAGGCGTTGCGTAAGGGGCAGACAGCCGCGCTGATAAACATCTCAATACCCTGCAGTTCTTCATCAGAAAACTTCTGCCGACGATTGAGGGTGAGAGTGCCATAGCATATGCCTTCCAGATTTAGGCGATATTCGCAACGGTGTGGGCCGCCCATTCCGGTTGCAAACACAAAGTCGCGGTGCCCAACCTGATGGCGATAGTTCAAAGCGTCGAACGGAATAGTTCCGCGTAATTCTTCTGTCAGAATACCAAGCTGGGTTTCCAGAGAGAGTGTTGTGGATAGGCGCCGCGTTAGTCTTGTGAGAGGGTCTGGGGTATTTGACCATCCCTCAAACGCCTGCCGAAGTGCAGCCAGATCTTTTGGCTGAGTGGTGGTTCGCTGTATCGACGGTATATTTTTCACTACGGCTCACTCTCTTTCAAAACGTATCAGTGATTTTCTTGCATACAGCACCGATCGTGCCATGTTAAAAATATCTATTAATAACAGATATATAAGTCAATGTTATAAAGTGAATTAGCTTCCGGGTTTTCAATTGACTGCACAAGCGTCAAAAATACGGCAAGTGCCTTCCTGCCGCGCCACGCACGGGGGTGAAATGCACTTCTAAGGGGTGGGGATGATGAATCCCTGTGGTAAACTGACGGACTTGTTTCCGCGCTGTTTCCAGAAGTGAGCATTATTTCGTATGACGTTTCAGGCCCCAGAAAGTCTTTCCGAACAGATCGCCCAACATTTGGGTCAGCGGATTGTTACGCGGGATCTGATGCCCGGTGCCAGAATTCAGGAGCTTAAAGTTGCGAGCGACCTCAATGTCAGCAGAGGGTCGGTACGGGAAGCCTTATTGATTCTGGAGCGCAGGCATCTGATTCAAATTTTCCCGCGCAGAGGCGCTGTGGTTTCGAGCCTAACGGTTGCCAGCGTAAACAATCTCTATGATATTTATATTGATTTGCTGTGCATGCTGGGGCGCAAAATTATTGAACGCTGGGCAGGCGACGAGCTGCGTGGTGTTATGGGTCGGGTTCGAGAAGTTGAGGCTGTTATTCAGGCTGTAAACTCAACCGGGCCAGATTCTGCTGAAAAGGTCATCGAAGCGGGCTTTGGGGTAATGCGTTACGCCTATGAACTGGTTGATAACCCGTTTTTGGAGGAAACGCTGGAAAATTTCCGGCCTGCGATCAGTCGCACCTATTTCGTTGCGCTTGAGAACTTTCGAGACGGCATAGGGCAGACCGCGGTCTTTTTCCGGCGCTTGGGTGACGCAGCTTTGAGTGGAGACGCTGAACGGCTTCAGTCTGCGATACAAGCCTTCGGTGAACACCAGAGACAGCAGGTTTTGAGTATTCTCATGGAGGAGAGCGCGTGACATGCGCCTGAAGTCGATCAAGTTGGCCGGATTCAAATCCTTTGTTGATCCCACCACAGTACCTTTCCCGACTAATCTGACAGCAGTGGTTGGGCCTAATGGGTGTGGCAAATCCAATATTATTGATGCCGTTCGCTGGGTGATGGGAGAGAGCTCCGCCAAGTATTTACGCGGCGAATCCATGACAGACGTTATCTTTAACGGCTCCAGCGCGCGCAAGCCCGTAGGTCAAGCGTCTATAGAACTGGTATTTGACAATAGTGACGGTTCTGCGCCCGGCGAGTTCGTTCGCTTTAATGAGATCTCCGTACGCCGGCGGGTATCCCGGGAAGGGCAGTCCGAGTATTTCCTTAATGGCTCTAAATGCCGTCGCCGTGATATCACAGATCTGTTTCTAGGCACCGGCCTAGGCCCCCGTAGCTACGCTATTATCGAGCAAGGCATGATCTCGCGGCTGATAGAGGCCAAGCCGGAAGAGCTGCGCATCTATATTGAGGAAGCCGCGGGCATTTCGAAGTACAAGGAGCGCCGCCGGGAAACCGAAAACCGCATGCGCCGCACTCAGGAAAACCTTGAGCGCCTGACCGACCTTCGTGAAGAATTGGGACGACAGTTACAGCACCTCGAGAGACAAGCTGCTGCTGCAGAAAAATACAAAGCCTACAAGCAGGAAGAGCGCCAGAAAAAGGCCGAGCTTACGGTTCTGCGCTGGCAATCTCTGGATAAGGATCTTCAGGCTTGGCGCAGCAAAATCCGCGATACGGAGCTTGAGCTTGAGAAGCAGCTTACCGAACGTATCAGCTTGGAAACCGCTCTGGAATCCCTGCGCGACAGCCATCATGAGCGTACAGAGCACTTCAACCGTGCGCAGGCACGCTATTACGAAGCTGGTGCTGACATTGCCCGAATTGAGCAAAGCCTCGAGCATCAGCGCGAGAGAAGTCGCCAGACTGCTGCCGAGCTGGATCAGGCGATGGCGAACCAACGAGAACTCGCGCGGGAACTGAGTCAGGACGAAGAAAAGCTCTCTGCGATTCGGGAAGAGCTGGAGATGATTGAGCCAGAACAGGAAGCTCTGGCTATTCGCTCCGAGGAGTCGGGCGAGAAGCTTCAGCAAGCGGAAGAGGCCATGAGCGAATGGCAGCAGCGTTGGGAAGAGTTCAGTTCACGCTCTGCCGATGCTCGCCGCGAAGCAGAGCTTGCCCAATCTCGTATCGTCTCTCTTGAGCAAGCCATAGACCAACTGTTAGCTCGCCAGCGTAAGCTCCAAGACGAACAGGCGCAATTGGATGGCCAGGTTGATCGGGACGAACTGCATGAACTCCAAGAACAACAAGAGGTCTTGGAATTGCAGCGTGAAGAAGCGGCCGAGCGAATTGAATCGGTTCAGGGGGAGCTTCAGGATGCCAAGCAAAACCAGCGCGATACCGAACAAGCCCTGACCGGTGCCCGACAGAAGGTACAAAGCCTACAAGCTGCACTGGAATCTCAACAAGCGCTGCTTGATGAACAGATGGGTGGGCAAGATGATGTGCAACAGGCATGGCTGGCAGAGCATGGTTTAGTAGATCTTCCTCGTGTGGCTGGCAAACTTCAGATAGAGGATGGCTGGGAGTTCGCGTTAGAGCAGATCATCGGGCGCTTTAGTCAGGGGCTACTGTTGCCGAACATCGACGCACTTTCTCGGGCATTGCAGGAGGCGCCGAAGGGGCTTGCCATCATGCAGGCGAGTTCTGAAGGCAGCACTCCAGAAACTGCTGCGAATGGATTGGCCTCTAAAGTGCGTGGTGTAGAAGCTATTAGTTCTATGCTCACGGGAATCGGGGTGGCTGAGTCTCTAGCCGATGCGCTAGACAAGAGGTCAGGGCTGGCAGAAGGCAATAGTCTCATCACTCGAGAGGGTGTTTGGGTAGCTCGTGATTGGGTGCGGATGCCGGAATCCGACGCCAGCCAAATTGGTGTTATTGAGCGGCAGAAAAAAGTGGATACCCTGGCCGAGCAGCTTGCACTGGCGGAGGAGTCTCTGGAAGAAGCAATAGCCCGCCACGAAGCGCTGCAGGAACGAACAGAAAGAGCGGAATCCGTAAGAGATGAGGCACAGGCAAGGCTGAGCGAAACCGATCGCGAGCTCAGTTTAGTCGCCTCCCAAATGAGCGGACTGCGTGCCCGTGCCGAGCAGATTGATGCGCGACTTACTCGGATTCATGAAGAAGCATCAGACGTAGCACTGAATCTGGAAAGTCAGCAGGAAAACCTGAGTGTCGCCCGGGAAGACTGGCAACAGGCGTTGGCTTTGACGGAAGACGGTGATGACGAAAAAGAGCGCTTGCTCGAACAACGGGACATTCGGCGGGAGAAGCTTGACGGATTGCGTCAGGAGGCCCGCCATGATCGTGACCACGCTCACCAACTTCAATTGCAGCTCCAAACTCTCGCTAGTCAACGTGATGGCCTAAGCCAAACCATTGACCGCATGCAAATGCAGAAAGAGCGTCTGGAAGAGCGCTTGGAAATCCTTAGGGAGTCCAGAGAAAGCGCGGAAGAGCCCATAGAAGATCTTAAAATGCAACTTGAAGGTTTGCTGGATCGCCGGTTAGCTGAGGAAGAAAAGCTTGGTTTAGCCCGTGATGCTTTGGAAGAAATTGATCGGGAAGTGCGGGAGAAAGAGCAGGGCAGAAGCGGCACAGATCACCGGATTCAAGACGTTCGCTCCAAACTGGAAAAGCTGAAAATGGAATCCCAAGCGCTGGAGATTCGTGCCAGTAATCACATTGAGCAACTTGGTGAGCTGAACGTAAAGCTGCAAGACATTCTTCCCCAATTGCCTGAAGATGCCAGTCAGGACGAATGGGCAGCGGAACTGGAGAAAATCGGAAATCGCATTCAGCGCCTTGGCGCCATCAACCTTGCGGCGATAGACGAGTATCAAGTTCAAAGCGAGCGTAAAACCTACCTCGACAGCCAGCACGACGACCTGACAGAAGCACTCGATATTCTTGATACGGCTATCCGCAAAATCGACCGGGAAACCCGGCAGCGCTTCAAAGAAACCTTTGATCAGGTAAATGGCGGTTTGCAGGCTCTTTTCCCGAAAGTGTTCGGTGGAGGCAATGCCTATCTAGAGCTGACCGGTGAGGATCTTCTGGAAACCGGTGTGGCGATCATGGCTCGCCCGCCGGGAAAAAAGAACAGCACCATCCACCTGTTGTCCGGTGGCGAAAAGGCGCTCACTGCCATTGCGCTGGTATTCTCCATTTTCCAGCTCAACCCGGCACCTTTTTGTATGCTGGATGAAGTGGACGCCCCCCTCGATGATGCGAACGTTGGCCGATATGCCAGTCTGGTCAAAGAAATGTCGAAACAGGTACAATTTATATACATAACCCATAATAAGATCGCTATGGAAATGGCGGACCAACTTATGGGGGTTACAATGCACGAACCCGGTTGCTCGCGCTTGGTTACCGTTGATGTTGAAGAGGCGGCCGCTTTGGCAGAAGCCTAGTGTCCTGCCTGTTGGCGCCAGACGGGCAGTAGCTGGCCAGAAAACCGCCAAGAATGACAAAAAGGCCATGTGATGCGGCTTTGCGTTGTATTCAGTACCGGCTTTTTTTAGAGTAGCAGCCGGAGCCCTTTATTCGCTTCCGGATCTGATCTGCAAACAGGACAGCAGCACTATGTCACTTAGGGAATGGTTAATTGCCATCGGCACCCTTGTTATTATCGGTATTGTAATAGACGGCTTGAGGCGCATGCGCCGGGCCCGCAAAGAATCTATTGCGATTTCTTCCGGGATGGGCGTTGATGACTTAAAAGAATCCCCGCTGGATGAGTATCATAACCCCGAGCTTCCTAACGGTGGAGCGAGGCCAATTTCAAATGATACGTTGGAAGAGCGCGGCTATGTGCGGCGTGAAAAGCCCTCCCGTTTCCGGACTCCGCAGCAAAAGCCGACCCGGCCCGTTCGTGAAACTCAGGGGAAAAATACTTCCGAGCTTGAAGAGTCCCTTGCAAATGAAGACGGCGTTTGGGCACCGGAGCAAATGGACGAGGATATGGGAGAGTCCGGCTTTTCCTCCGTTGAGCACGATGAATTGACCGCTGATACTGGTTGGGGCGCGGAAGATGAAGAACTGTCATCGCCGGAAATACCAGCTCAAACGATTTCCGATGTTGAAGAAGATACTGCCCGCCGAGAGCCGCAATCGAATGATGGCCCGGAGCAACCGCTGGCGGGAGCCAACCGACCGGAAGCCCGCGAGGTGATCGTGATTAACGTGCTTGCCCGTCAGGGTGAGGATTTCAGCGGAGCAGCCCTGCAGAAACTGTTTGAAGCCTGTGGACTGGCCCATGGCGATATGGACATCTACCACCGTCATGAGGCAGAGGATACTACTACTCCGGTGCAATTCAGTGTCGCCAACGCCGTAGAACCCGGCACCTTCAAGCCGAATAACGTAGCGGCTATGACAACACCGGGTATCAGCTTTTTTATGAGCATGCCAGGGCCAACGAATGCGTTGCAGGCTTTTGAGTTTATGCTCGAAACTGCGCAATGCGTTGTACGTAACCTTGGAGGTGAACTCAAGGATGAACGACGCAGCGTGATGACGGCTCAGACAATAGAGCATTGCCGCCAGCGAATCCGTGAATTTGAACGCAAGCAGCGTTCACCACGCCACTGAGTTGGGCGGGGTCAGAACTGAAATAACAATGCCCGGAGTTATCCGGGCATTTTTTTGACAGCAACAACGACAGCAACAAAGAGCGCCAACCTATGAGCAAGCCGTCACCGGAGACTATCAAACGGGCAGAGGAGCTGCGTTCTGCTCTTGATGAGCACAACTACCGGTATTACGTGCTGGACGATCCGGGTATCCCGGATGCGGAATACGACCGCCTTTTTCGGGAGCTTCAAACGCTCGAACTGGAGCACCCTGAATTGGCATCGGATGACTCACCCACCCGAAGGGTAGGAAGTAGCGCCGAAACCAGTTTTGAGGAGGTTGTCCACCGCTTGCCTATGCTGTCGTTAGACAATGCCTTCAATGCTGATGAGCTTCGAGACTTTGATCGCCGGGTTAGAGAACGCCTCAATACAGACAGCGAAGTTGAATATGTTTGCGAGCCCAAGCTCGATGGTCTGGCTGTCAGCCTGCATTACGAGAAAGGGTCGCTTACGCGCGCTGCAACTCGTGGAGATGGTTATGCCGGTGAAGACATCACTGCAAACATACGCACCATTCCTTCTGTTCCGCTGCGCCTACGAGGGCATGATGTACCCGACCTTGTGGAAGTCAGGGGTGAGGTCTACATGCCGCGGGCTGGTTTCGAAGCCTTGAACAATCGGTTGGCGGGTCAGGGCGAGAAGACCTTTGTAAACCCCAGAAACGCCGCAGCCGGGAGCCTGCGTCAAAAGAAATCCACAGTGACAGCACGGCGACCTTTGGAAATGTGCGCCTATAGCGTTGCAGTCACAGACGAAAGCTTGTTGCCTGACACTCAGTGGGAGAGCCTGCAACAGGTACAGCGCTGGGGGTTCAGAATTAATCCGGAGATGCGCAAAGCACTTGGGGCAGCCGAATGCCTTGAAGCCTATGAAGAGTTGATGCAGAAGCGCGATGTGTTGCCCTATGAGATCGACGGCATAGTATTCAAGGTTGACCGGTTGGATTATCAGGCAGCCCTTGGTTTTGTTTCCAGGGCGCCGCGCTGGGCCATTGCCCATAAGTTTCCGGCGCAGGAAGAGCTGACAATTATTGAAGATGTGGAGTTTCAAGTTGGGCGCACAGGTGCTGTCACCCCCGTTGCCCGTCTCAAGCCCGTTTTCGTGGGTGGCGTGACGGTCAGCAACGCCACTCTTCACAACATGGATGAGATTCGCAGGCTGGATGTTCATATTGGCGACACAGTATTTATCCGTCGAGCGGGTGACGTTATTCCAAAAGTTGTGAAGGTTGTTTTGGAAAAACGCCCCGCAAACGCGCGCTCCGTGGAGCTTCCCAAGCATTGTCCTGTCTGTGGTTCCGATGTTATCCAGATTGAAGGCGAAGCCATCGCCCGCTGCTCCGGCGGTCTATTCTGCCCAGCCCAGAGAAAAGAGGCGATTCGGCATTATGCGTCCAGAAAGGCCTTGGATATTGAAGGGCTTGGTGACAAATGGATCGATATTCTTGTTGATCAAGGCATGGTAGAGACGGTTGCGGATATCTATAAGCTGACTGCAAAAGATCTGATGCGTTTGGATAGGATGGGCGAAAAATCCGCAGCTAATCTGGTCGAGGCCATAGATAAGTCTCGGGAACCTGTACTCTGGCGTTTCCTTTATGCGCTGGGTATTCGAGAAGTAGGCGAGGCCACAGCTAAGTCTTTGGCATCACATTTCGGCACTCTTGAGGCAGTGGCAGAGGCTGATGAAGAAGCGCTCATCGCAGTACCTGACGTTGGGCCTATTGTTGCTGGTCATATCCGCAGCTTTTTTGAACAACCCCATAACCGCGAAACCCTCGATGCTTTGCGCCAAGAGGGCGTTCAGTGGCAGCAAGAGGAAGCTACCGCTGGTAGTAAGCCTCTGCAGGGGCAAACTTGGGTGCTGACAGGTACATTGTCGGAACTTACCCGCGATGAGGCCAGAGAAAAGCTGGAGTCGCTGGGTGCCAAAGTGGCTGGCAGCGTGTCGAAAAAAACAGCCTGTGTTGTGGCAGGAGAGGCCGCCGGTTCCAAATTGACAAAAGCTGAGCAGCTTGGTGTTCCTGTTTTGGATGAGCCAGCTCTGCTAGCGATGCTCAAAGATCAGGGGCTTTAATACGCAGACCGATGAATCTGAGAACTCGCGCAGATACCCCGTTTCCGAAAGTGGCTAACATGGCTGCATTCTGTAACTGTGTGTTATCGGTGGCTCAGGCCAGCGCCCACGCACTGCCATAAAAACAATGTTCTGAAACGGATTTTTTCCATGCGTGCCGAGTTGTTTCCTCGCCCTGTCGTTACCAAAAAGCTGACCATTGTTCTTCTTTTGGCCCTTGCCGCCTCAGGCTGTAAAACCGAGAAAGATCCGGATCAACCAACAATCTTGGCTGCTACACCGGGAACCGCCTATCTGGGCGTTGAGTACTACTATAATTTTGGTGCCTACGGCGGAGAAGACATACTCGACTATTCTCTAACCAATAACCCGTCCTGGTTAGCCCTTGAAGACACCAGCAATAAGGCTCGACAGGGCATTATTATGCGTGGCGTGCCTGGCCTCAGCGGCGGCGCCCGTGGCGAAGCGGATCTTGGGAATTATGAAGACATTACGCTGGTGGGCACGGATGGCCGTATGGCTGGTTCGCAGCCCTTCGATATTGAGGTCAAATACAACGCTTTATCGCTGGAAGCCGAAACTTTCACCGAGGGTGCAGTATCACCTGAAATTCCAGACACACGCAGGGAGCGGTGTGAGTTGCCTGATCTGGAAGTGCCGGGAGAACATAGCTTTACAGTCAATACTTATGACGAAACCGGCGCAGTTAACGGTACCCGCGATCTTACACGGCCTACGCGTCCCGTTTTTGTAAAAGTATTGCTAGATCAGCCTTCGGTCACCCGGGTGGCGGTCGCGTTCGAGCTTACGTCGGATTTCGATGCCGCCAGTTGCGATGCCGGCTTTAGCGCTCCGCATCAGCGTTGTGAACACGGCAGAACCAACACAGGTGATGCCATTCCCGGGCAAGATATTGTGGCTTTGGGCAGCAATTCAACATTCGAAGATCTTCCTTACTTAACCTACGAAACAGATACCACAGGCGAGTATCCCGGTGTTTATACCGGTGGGGTTATTACCTTCGAGCCGGGGATAACCGAGTGCTATATTCGTTTGGAAGTTGTGGACGACACATTCCCCGAGCCCTCAGAAGCAGCTCGACTGAGCCTGACCGAAGTGAGAAGCGGCATCGCAGCGCTCGGGGAAACCAATGCAGGCGTCCGAACCGCGATAGTCATTGATGACAATGAGCCAAAAGTAAGCCTAGAGACGGTAAAGGGTGGAATGCGGGATGCGTTGAACGTCGGTGCTTCACAGACTTATGTTGCGCGTTTAACGGGAGACCGTGAGGGAACAATCCGGGCAAAATTGCGTCACTCCGAGGGCTCATCCGCACGGCTGGGTACTGAGTTCAGTACCAATCTGCCTGGAGATGAGCTGGTATTTGAGGAAGGCGTGGATGAGGTGAATTTTTCGGTTGTTATTGGCGATTCGGGTACAGGGCCTTATTTCAATGCCCAGCCTGATGATCGTTTCATCCTGTTGGGTCTGAACAACAGCTATCAGCTCGGACGGCAAAACTATGCCCGAGCAGAGGCCGATGAAATGCTCAGGGTTAGCATCAATGAACTAACATCTCCATTGGCTGTAGGCTCCGGAAGCGGCTTTGTCCCGACGGATATTGCGGTGGGCCATGCGGGTAAGATGTTTGTGGCCGGTTACGACCGTACAGACAATGACCGGGTTAAGGTGCGCATCTTTAATCAAAAAGGTGCTTTGCTCCAGCAGCTCGATGTTTCATCCGCAGGGGACCAATTGTCGACACCGGCGCCGGTCATTGGTGTTGCTAGACGGGAAGTGGCAAAAGACAATGTTCGAACTATCCGCTTTGAGCTTGTGGTGGCCTACAGCACCGCTGATTCTGTCGAAGGTACTGCAGAAATTGGTGGTAACGACGTTGTTTCCTCTCTGTACTGGTATGACGAGGCGAGCAATGGTGGTGAGTATGTTGAAACTTGGACGGCCCGCACCGGCACCGAAGGCGACGACCTGGTTCGCTCAGCAGGAATAAACCCGGCAAGTGGATTTATCGTTATTGCTGGCGAAACCAATGGCCAATGGCCGGGGCAAACGTCTGCGGGTGGCTTCGATAGTTTTCTCCAGCGCATAGACTCTTTGCCTGAAGGTAACGGTTTTACACCTTCAGTGGCTTGGACACGACAAGTGGGTTCCTCTGCTGATGACCGGGTGGCTGGTGCAAATGCGATAGGGGTGAGCCCTGTGTTATTCGGGTCTGCCCAAGGTGCAGTTAAAGGCGAGCCAGCGTTGGGTGGGGTGGATGCTTATTTTTATACCGCAGCATCCGCGGATAGTGACCTCACCGTGCGCCAGCGTGGTACAGAAGCGGATGAGCGGATTGCCAGTGGCGTGACGGAAGGTAGCACCTTGTGGTTGCTTGGTAACGGACTCAGTGAATACACCGTTGTTGAGCGCCAAGAAGAAAGTGAGGACGGGGATGACACTGGTAATGAAGAGGAAAGCCTGATTCTTACAAGTGAGCCTCGCTCCAGTCAGGGTGGTTTCGTCTTGGCCTATACCATAGGCGGAGAGATTATCCAGTCGTTTAACCTGAATGATGCAAGTGATGTCTCTAGCGAGCAGTTCGCAGCACTCAGTGACTTTTATGGCGACTTGGTAGCTGCAGGAGCTACTGACGGTGACTTTACCGGCTCTGCCGGGGTCAGTGGTACCAGCTCCGCTATCGCTGCCCGAGTGTCACTGACACCAGAGGCAGACCCTGATGCAGAAACCACAGTATTCCGCAATGAGTGGCGTTTCCAGTGGAATGCCGCCGATTCAGAAATCGCGCGACTCGCCAATTATCGGGATGATGAGGTTGTGGCTTTAGCTCGTAAGGGCGGGGATTGGGTGATACTTCTACTTAGCCCTGAAGGTGAGTTGCTGACCCCTTAACTTAGCGACGGTCCTTTAAACGCTACCTTGTTGGCCGCTTGCACTGGCGTACAGTCGAAGATAATCGGTGCTGGTGACAATACCAGTAGGCTCACCTTGAGCATCAACCACCAAAGCGGCACTCAGTTGGTGTGCGAGCATCAGCCTAGCGAGCTGATGGGCATCGGTTTCCGGAGAGGCAGTCAGGAACGCTGGTAACTCGATGTGGGTCAGGCTCTGTTCCATGGCGTTGGCGTTATGTTCATGAAGCCACGCCAGAAGCCATTGTTGCGCAACGAGCCCGGCAACGTGTGTATCTGCAGTGACCACCAAATGATTAGCGCCATGTTCGTCCATCAAGCTTATAGCTTCGGCTACCGTAGCTGAAGCAGGCAAAGAGTAGAGCACCGGAGAGCAGATGGTGGAGACTGGCAAGTAAGGGCGTTGGTCTTTTCGCTCTCCTGACGCTGCAGCTCCGTACTCTTCCAGAGCGCGATGACGACCGGAACGAGCCGCCAGCTGAAACTCGGCATCTGTTGCTTCGCCGCGTTCAGGATTGATAGGTTGGCCCTCCGTCAGCTCACTGACATCACCCACGCGCCGCCCCCGAAACACCTCCGGTAATCTTGTTCCGACTGGGCGGCCTGGCTCGCTGACAAAAATAGACACTCGTCCTTCCCTCTGAAAAAGCACACCTATTTAACAACGTATCGGCGCAAGAGCTCAGACCATTAGCAGTAAATGATTACGAAGCAGCCACCTTTGGTTGATGCATGCGTCGCGTTGCCAATCGTCTGGCAAGCGATTCTGGCAACGCGGCGGGCTGGCCTGTGATTTGGTCTGCAACGAATTCTGCTAGCAAGGGAGCGTATGTTAAGCCCTTGCTGCCGAGGCCTGTTAAAAGATAGAGACCTTCTATCTCTCGTCCCTGAGCATCACTGTATTGCCCTGCAACAGGTTGATAGTCGTGGGTAGTGCAGCGAAACCCGACGCGGCCCGCAAGCTGTTCTGGAAGGTCGCCTTCTGCCAAGTCCGCCCCCAGCATCTGCGGCACCATGGCCGATAGCGCCAACATGTTTTCCCGGTGGCTTTCCGTTGTGGTCTCCGGCTCCTCGCTATGGAGATCAAAGGTCGCACCAATAACCCCTAACCGTTGACCTTGAAGGTTGTGAGCTGGGTTTAGGTAGCTGGCTCCGCAGATAACAGCGCGCGGACTGGCTGCAATACCTTCTGGCAAGTGAGTGACTTGGCCGCGAATAGCTTTAAAGCGAAAGGTGCTCGAACTTGGAATGAGCTGGGGGCTTAAGTGGCCTGCACAGATCACAACCTGATCTGCAGTAAGCTTCGGATCATCGGCGCAAGTTGTGGAAAGGTGCCACTTACCATCGTAAGTTCTCAATTCGCGTACTGAGGAGTCCATTACTTTGTAAACGCCGGTGTGTGAGGCAAGTGATTTACAAAGTTCTCTGGGCTCAAGCCAGCCACTGCGGGGAAACCATAAGCCACCGGTCTCAAGGCGAGCACCCGTGAGAGTTTCAGCTTCTTCTTTTGGAACCGGCCGTAACAGTTCCCTTGGGTATTGGTTGCGCTCTACGAAACGGCGTTGCCGGTCCCGCTCACTGTCGCTCCAAGCGAGCTGCAATAGGCCTGTAGGGTGCCAAAATTGGCCACCGTAAGAGTCGTAGTAATGCTGGCTGAAAGT
>Ga0209075_1001339_pt1 | contig 23164 bp, 12 predicted proteins | sample Stecom2011_FD_187523 | JGI IMG/M metagenome (GOLD analysis project Ga0209075, IMG submission 187523) | Agricultural soil microbial communities from Utah to study Nitrogen management - Steer compost 2011 (SPAdes) (version 2) | ecosystem: Environmental > Terrestrial > Soil > Agricultural land...
GCCTTCCTTTTCCGACACCGCAGCACGGAGCGTACCTATGCCGGTGACGAAATGGTTTCTGATGGTAAAAGCAAAATGCAGGTCACCGTTTTCGCTTTCCTGAACAAGTCCTCTGGAGCTCGCCTGCTCCAAAGTCACACCCACCGCACCGTGGAAATCAGGATAGGTAGATCCATAGATGGGCGAAAGGTTGTCAAAAACTTCTCCAGTGAAATAAAAGGAGCCAATCTTATCCAGTTCTTCGATCTGATATTTGGCGACTACTTTGTTAAAATCATAAGAAGCCTTTGGCATAATGGGGCTTTCGGTTCTTTCCGGTGAGGGCTCCAAATAATAGGTGCTCCCAGTGCCCATTTCGTGAAAATCAATATGTACGTTAGGGTACCACTGGTGGAAAAACTCCAGCCTCGCCTGGCTCTCCACTTGCGTGGCGCTCAGCCAATCACGGTTAAGGTTGGCCAGGTAGTGGTTGCTGCGTCCATTAGGCCAGCCTTCGCGGTGTTCTTTGTCAAAAGGATCTGCCGAGGGGAAAGTTGACTTGTAGGAATTGTGCCAACTGGCAGCACGGTCTCTACCGTCGGGATTTTGCGCGGGATCGATCAGGATCACGGCCTCGTCAAGAAACCGTTGGGTTTCCTCGTTTTCGTTGGCCACCAGATAATAAGCAGTCAACAAAGCCGCTTCCCCACTGGAGGTTTCATTGCCATGCACGCTGTAGCCCAAAAGCACCACCACTGGATTGTCCTCAGCTGAAATGATTCCTTGCGCAGGATCTACCAGTTTTTTATGCTCCTGCTTAATGCTTTCTAAATTGGAAAGATTAGACGGACTACTGATCGTGGCAATGATCAAGGGCCTTTCTTCATAGGTTTTACCTATGGTCTCCAATTGGATCTTATCGGAATGCTTGGCCAATTCCTCAAAGTAGGAAACAATTCGGTCATGCCGGGTAAAGTGGCTACCGATGGGGTAACCCAGGAACTCCTCCGGACTAGGAATGTCGGGATTTAGCTGGGAGGTATCGGCAATATAGTAGGAAATACCCTGGGCATTGGCCGCCAACACCGGGCCTGCCAGCACCGCCCAAACCAGGAAGAGCCGAGGGGTTAAAAGTTTTATGATTAAACTGTTTTTCATTTTTTTATTGTTGTGATTTATGAAATCTGATTTACGAGTTACGATTTCGGAATTAAACTTTTCCAAAGTTGGCTCAACCGCTCAGAAGAATGATTAACCAAAGGTAAACTTTGGAAAAGTTCATCCGATTTGACTTCCCACTTCTGTCTTCCGTCTCCGGTCTCCTAGTACCCCGGATTTTGATCCGCCGGACTCAGCGCCTCATCCGCGATGATTTCGTTTAAAGGAATTGGATAGAGATATTTGTCGGTATCGGTGACACCAAGAACGGCACCTGCCCTCCCCGTCCGGATAAGATCAAACCATTGGTGTCCTTCGAAGGCAAACTCCAATCGTCGCTCCTGCTCTATGGCCAAGCGTATGTCTTCAGCATTGCTCAGACTTAAGGGCGTCAAACCAGCTCTTTCCCTTACTTCATTCAAATCAGCCAAAGCGCCTGATAGATCAGGTGAGCTCTTTTTTACCCTTGCTTCCGCTCTCAAAAGATACTGCTCCGCAATCCGTAAGATATAAGCCGGGTCATCGCCGGTTCCTATTCTAGAGTATTTGGTCGAGTAAGGATTGCTACCGAGGTAAGAAATGATGGCACCGCGGTTGCCTCCTATTGCCGGATCCGTCAACTCCGCAATCAACTGATCAGATGGATGCCATTCATACCTTCCGCCCAAGCTGCTGGGATATCCATAATGGGCATGGTTGTTTCGGTCTGCATTATTGTAAGCTAATTCGAAGATGCTTTCCTCTGTTTCTTTTGTTTCAATAAATGACACATAAGGAGCGATCAAGGAGAACCTATTGCTTTCAATTACTTCGGTAGCCAATTGCTCTGCCTGTTCCCATTCCTCCAAATACAGATAAAGCCTTGCCTTCAATGCTTTGGCGGCTTCCTGTGAGGCCCTTGTTCTTACCGTCAATGGCGCCAGTAGGTCTTCTGCCTGATCCAAGTCTGATAAAACTTGCGCATACGTCTGTTCCAAAGTGGCTCTTCCTATGCCAGTGCCGTCATTTTTGGTTTGGGTTGGATTGAGCACCAAAGGCACACCACCCCAGGCCCTGCCTAGATCAAAATAGGCAAGCGCCCTGATAAAATAGGCTTCGCCCAAAATCTGGTTGCGCTCGGCTTGGGTCAGGTTGCGATCTTCGATTGCCGGTACCTTCGCGATCAGGTGGTTGGTTGAGTTTACCACGCTATAGATCTGTGCCCACATGGGCGCAAGGAAATTATTATCTGCGACGACAGCGTGCTGGATAAATTGCTGGTACTGGTTGTAGGTGCCTGACCATTCCGCTTCCCCTGAAGAAAGATAGGAGAAGGCCAAATAGTCCCTGCCGTAGTAGCTGTTGTTCTGTAGTTCGCTGTACGCTCCAAGAAGAGCGGCTACCGCACCGCCTTTGTTGGTGATGGCTTTTTCGGAGTCAATATCCAATACCGGATCCTGCTCCAACACGTCGCAAGCGCTTAAATAGCCGAACAGCAAAGCCAAAAGAATTAAACTGGTTGATTTATTTATAGATTTCATGATTGCTCGAATTAAAAGGTGAGATTAAGGCCCACTTGGAAACTTCTAGGTTGCGGCACCGTGGCGTGGTCGATGCCCCGCACGTTTTGGTTGCTCTCTGCCACGTTGACTTCCGGATCAAGTCCTTCATAAGAAGTCAGCGTCCAAAGGTTAGCCGCCTGAACATAGACTCTTGCCCTTTGTATTCTCAGACGGTTCAGGGTTTCTGAAGGAATCGTGTAGCCCAAAGAAACAGTTCGCAGCCTTAAGAAAGAAGCATCAGAAAGCAGCCGGCTGCTGGGCAGGTTGTAATTATTGCCCGTCCTTGTCATGCGGGGAATCTCCGTGATATCCCCAGGCTGCTGCCACCTGTCCAATTGACCAGGCAAGAAGGTGATGGATCCGTTACGGGTGCCGCCGTGTTCCATAAAGAATCGGTTCAGGTTTAGGATTTCCGCCCCTACCTCATAATTGAACATGAAAGAGAAATCCAGATTCTTATAGTTAAAGGTATTGGTCAGGCCGCCGAAGAAATCCGGCCAAGCATTGCCTTTAATGATCCTGTCGGCAGCTGTGATCTGCCCGTCTTCATTCACATCCCGGAACACCGCATCGCCCGTCTGTGGATCTACATATAATTGGTCATAAACCCAGAAGGAATAAAGCGGCTGCCCTTCTTCCATCCTTATCCAATCCCTGCTGTGTTGGGTGATGGGCACGGGCAAGGATTCTATTTTATTGACGTTCCTTGCAATGTTAAAGGAAGTAGTCCAAACCAAACCTGCCCTTTCAATATTGGCGGAATTAATGCTCAGCTCTACGCCTTTGTTGCTGATCTCGCCTAGGTTCTCAAAGATGCTGGTAAAGCCCAATTTGCCGGCCACGGGCACCTGTACCAATAGGTCGGAGGTGAATTTATCATAGTAATTGGCTTCCACCTGAACTTTGTTGTTGAGGAAGGCAAGATCCAGTCCGATATTCCACTGCCGGGTAGTTTCCCATTTTAGATCGGGATTGGCCAATTGCTCAGGGCTGATGCCCGGCTGCTGGAGGTAATTGTTACCTGCTCTCCAAAGGCCCAGGGAAGCAAAGTCATTGATGCCGTTTTGGTTTCCTGTGATGCCGATGTTAGCTCTTAACTTGATCAGGTCAAATGGTAGGGCATCGGCAAAAGATTCTTCAGACAAAACCCAGGAAGCACCCAGGGAAGGGAAATATCCCCAACGGTTGGACGAGCCAAAACGGGAAGAAGCATCCGCTCTCACGCTGGCATCCACCCCGTATTTATTCTGAATATTATAGCTGGCTCTTGAGAAAAAGGACAGAAGGCCATAACTGCTGGCAGAGGTACTGCCGGTTTGCAAGGAGGAAGATCCAATTTCTTTGAAGTCATTGCTGGGGAAATTTTGTCCACTCAAGTTCAGAAAGCTGTTTTTGGTCTGCTGTATGGTATTTCCCAACAAAGCACTAAACAAGTTCTGTCCGAAACGCTTGTTGTAGCTCAACACCTGCTCGTTGATGAGGGTGGTCACCTGACTGTGGTACCTGGAAGCATTCCCTTGTGGCTGTCCGGCGGTGATCAGCGTGTTGTTGTAGGATCTGTCTTCATAACTGTTATAATCAATGCTCCAGCTGGATCTCAGCGACAGTCCGTCGAGGATTTCGTAATCCGCGTAAAGGTTACTCACCAACCTGTTTGATAGTGCGCTAAGATCGAGGTTTTCGATCATGGCCAGGTGGTTGTCAAAAATCCCATATCTGGCGTAGCTCCCATCTTCATTAAATACCGGAAGGTAAGTGGGAATGTATAAGGAGGAGTTGATTACGCCCGCCGCACTGTCGTTGTTTTTGCTATGCACCCGCTTAGAATGGGAAATAGAAGTACTGGTGCCCACCATCAATTTACTGTTGATGGACTGATCAAAATTGAACCTGCCGGAAAACCTTTCAAATCCCGAAGGTTTCACAATTCCTTCTTGGCTGAAATAACCTCCGCCGATAAAGTATTTGCTTTTCTCCGACCCTCCGGAGAGGCTTAAGTCGTAGCTCTGGGTCAAGCCGGTTTGAAATACGTCTGGCACCCGGGAATAGGTGGTTTGTTCTTCAGGAAGCCCTTGGCCGCCTTCTGAAGCAGGTCTGAAGGGCCTGTTGGCAAATTCTCCCCCATCGTTAAGGAAAGTCTCATTGATCAACTCTGCTTCCTGGGAAGCGGTCACCGTTTCATATATTTTTGGTGCTTTAGCCCAGCCAAAGTAAGTATTAAAAGATATGGTGGATGCTTCATTGATCTTTCCTCTCTTGGTGGTGATCAGCACCACGCCATTGGCTCCTCTTGCCCCGTAGATGGCTGTGGCATTGGCGTCTTTTAATACTTCGATGCTCTCTATGTCATTTGGATTTAAGTCCGCCAATGGATTGGTGGACTGGCCGCCCAGACTTGCTGTAGATAGATTCTGGTTGTTGATAAACACCCCATCAATAATGTACAGGGGATTGTTTCCCGCGTTAATGGAGGTCGTTCCCCGCACGCGGACAAAGATCCCTCCACCCGGTATACCCGAACCTGCAGAAACTTGGACACCGGCCGCTTTACCTTGAAGCAGTTGATCCGGCGAAGGGACAGGAATTTCCTTTAATTCGGCGGCATTGACCGAGGTGACTGTACTGGAAATTGTCTTTTTAGATTGAGCGCCGTATCCCGTCACTACCACTTCGCCTAAATCCGTCGCACTTTCTTCCAGGACAACAGTTAATGGAGATGGCGTATTTGGGCCAATGGTGATTTCCTGGTTTTGGAAGCCTATGCTCGAGAACACCAAGGTTTGCCCGTTCGGCACTTCTATGGCGAACTTCCCGTCGAGGTCGGTCACCGTGCCCCGGGAAGTTGATTTAATCAGAATGTTCACGCCGGGAATCCCCAAGTCGCTTCCATTTTCTAGAACAGATCCTGTCACCTGTATATTCTGGGCCCATGATCCACCCGAATAGCTAAACAGGATAATAAGCACCAAGAGGTACTTGTGTGGTATTGTTTTTTTCATTGTTAAGATAAATTGAGGCTTCAGCATCAAGTCCAGTTCATGCTGGAAGGTGCAGCCAATTAATAAACTATAAGACGAAATTGATTTGAGGAAGGCATTAATACAGTGTTCCCGTCCTGTCCGAAATAGACAAGCAGGCTCTGCTCAAAGCACAACAACGGAGATGGCGATTAACGCATCATCTTGTATCCCATACAACAACTGCCCATGGTAGAATACATGGAAGCCAGCTTAAGTTGAAAAAAATCTGATGGGGAAACAGGAGAAAGCGTTTTCATGAGGTTTCGATTTATCATTCCTTTAATAATTAAGGCAGGATGTAGCACCTTTCAGTTGTACTGGTGGTTGCCAGAGCGTCATTGAGCCTGATCTCTCAACTCTTCGTTATAAATACCCTACAAATGTAATGGGTTTTATGCGAGAAATAAAAGGATTGATCTGGATTTTTGATAAAACTTTATTTGGAAACAAAAGAGCAAACCTCGGTCATTATTTAAATAATTTTGAATAGGTAAAAACAATTGATTTAAAGGAACCTCTATTCATTGGTAACAGAATACTTATTTGAATTTATGGCTCCAAGCAGTCATTAATTATAATCGTTCTAAATATTCTATTATTGGCTTGTAAGTCCATTTTTTATTGTCGAAATTAATTTTTTAAATAATCTTTGCTTTGGCGCACATCCAATAATGTAAAATAAAGCAAATTTGCTTTTACCCAAGATAGTCATGGAACCTACCAATACCCAAGATCCGGAATATTACCACAAAGTGGTGGACTGCCAATATGCTTGCCCCGCCCACACTCCTGTCCCGGAATACATCCGTTTGATTGCCGCTGAAAAATTCAGTGAAGCTTACATGGTCAACTGGGAATCCAATGTGTTTCCCGGCATTCTCGGCAGGACTTGTGACCGTCCCTGCGAACCGGCATGTAGAAGAGTACGGGTGGAAGAGGAACCTGTGGCCATCTGTCGTTTGAAAAGAGTAGCCGCAGACAATAAGGACGATGTGCGCCAATACATGCCTCAAGCGCCTTTCCCTTCCAATGGAAAGAAGATTGCTCTGATCGGAGGCGGGCCTGCCTCGCTTACCGTCGCCAGAGACCTAGCCCCACAGGGATACGAAATTCACCTGTTCGACGAGCAGATTGCCGGCGGGGGGATGATGCGCAGCCAGATCCCTTCTTTTAGACTTCCTGAAGAGGTGCTGAATGAGGAAGTGAACTATGTTTTGGATCTGGGCATCCATACGCATTTCAACCATTATGTAAAAAGCTTAAAAGAAGTCCTGGAGAAGGACTATGATGCCATATTCGTTGGCACGGGTGCTCCCCGCGGGAGGGATCTGCCCAATTTATCAGGAAGAGAAGAAGGTGCCGCCAACATACATATCGGCATAGAATGGCTGGCCAGCGTAGCTTTCGAGCACACCCACACCATCGGCAAAAAAGTGATCGTGCTTGGTGGCGGAAATACCGCAATGGATTGTTGCAGGACTTCCCGAAGATTGGGAGGGGAGGAAGTAAAAGTGGTCGTACGAAGCCCCTTTGCCTCTATGAAAGCTTCTCCCTGGGAAAAGGAAGACGCCATGCATGAGGACATCCAGATTTTTGACAACCATGTTCCGTTGAGCTTTGAAGTGGAAAACGGAAGGCTGATCGGGATGAAGTTTGAAAAAGTACATGCCGTGTACGACGGGAACGGCAAGCGTCAGCTTCTTCCTACGGGTGAACCCGACGTTTTTATTGAAGCGGATGATGTGTTGATTGCCATTGGTCAGGAAAACACTTTCCCATGGATAGAACGGGACTGCGGAGTAAAATTTGATCAATGGAACATGCCCATTGTGGACAGAACAACCTTCCAGTCCACCCATCCGCGTGTTTTCTTCGGAGGAGATGCGGCTTTTGGGCCTGAGAATGTGATCACCGCGGTGGCACACGGCCATCAGGCGGCTGTCTCCATGCATCTTTTTTGCGAGGAAAAGGACCTTCAAAAGCGACCATCCCCCTACACGAATCTGGTAAGCCAAAAAATGGGCATTCACGAATGGAGCTATGACAGCTATGTGGCGGTAGACAACCGCTATGTGGTGCCACAGGCTGAGAAAGCCCTTACCTTGGTGAACCGGAAAAAAGAAGTTGAACTAGGCTTTTTGGTGGACACGGCTTATAAGGAAGCGCAACGCTGCCTCAATTGCGACATGCAAACGGTTTTTACGGAAAATCTTTGTATCGAATGTGACGCCTGTATGGACATCTGCCCTACTTCCTGCATCACTTTTACCACAAACGCCCCTGAAGACGAACTTCGTCAACAACTGCTGGTACCGGCAGAAAACCTCAATCAGGACTTGTTGGTATCTGATTCCTTAAAAACAGGAAAGGTCATGGTGAAGGACGAAGACGTCTGCTTACACTGCGGACTTTGTGCGGAGCGTTGCCCCACTTCTGCCTGGGACATGCAAAAATATTCTTACAATGTCACAAAAGCATACAATCTATGAGCTTTCCTGAGAGACAGACCAACGGGCATTCAAAAATAAATGATTTTGTAGTGCGCTTTGCCAATGTAAACGGAACAGGTTCGGCCAGTGCCAACTTTCTTTTTGCAAAAGCAATTTTCAGGATGGGTATTCCTGTAAGTCCAAAAAACATTTTCCCCTCCAATATACAAGGCTTACCGACCTGGTATGAAGTCCGTATAAGCGAACAAGGGTATCTGGGAAGACGAGCGGGCATTGATTTGATGGTAGCAGTCAATGCACAAAGCATGGCACAGGATGTAAATGATGTCCGCCCCGGCGGATATTTTATGTACGACAGCACCAAGAAGCTACCGTCAGCCTATATAAGGGAAGACATCCACTACCTGGGAATACCTATGATGGAAATGTCCAACGCCATCTTTACGGATGCCAGACAAAGACAGCTTTTCAAAAACATCATCTACGTAGGGGCGCTTGCTCAACTGCTTGGAATTGAATTCTCCGTCTTGGAAACCTTATTGGCAGAGCAATTTGCCGGAAAAGAGCGGTTGATTGCGCCGAATATTAAGGCGCTCCAGCTGGGGATGGATTATGTCATTGAGCATTTCAATCAGCCTATAGGCTTTCATCTGGAGCGACGTGATAAAGTAGGCAAGAGCATTTTGATTGACGGCAATACGGCCTGCGGATTAGGCGCGGTGTATGGAGGCGCTACCGTCATGGCTTGGTATCCCATCACGCCTTCCACTTCGGTGGCGGAAGCTTTTGAAAAGTATGCCTCTAAGTTACGAATCAACCCGGTGACGGGAGAAAAAAACTTTGCTATTGTACAGGCAGAAGATGAGCTGGCCGCCATGGGCATGGTCATCGGTGCCAACTGGAACGGCGCAAGGGGCTTTACCGCCACCAGCGGCCCGGGTTTGTCTTTGATGAACGAATTTCTCGGTTTGGCTTATTTTGCGGAAGTGCCGGCTGTCCTTATCGATGTGCAACGGGCGGGCCCAAGCACGGGAATGCCCACCCGGACGCAACAGTCGGATATTCAATTGGCGGCTTATGCTTCCCATGGGGACACCAAGCAGGTGCTTTTATTGCCGGCTAACCCCAAGGAGTGCTTTGATATGACGGCGGAGAGTTTTGATCTGGCTGAGCAACTCCAGACACCGGTCATTCTTCTCACCGATCTGGATCTGGGCATGAATGACCATATGAGCGAACCTTTTGAATGGGAAGATTCCCGCGCTTATAAGAGAGGAAAAGTGCTCACCGCTGACGACCTTAACAACATGGGCCGCTTTGGGCGGTATCTAGACGTGGATGGCGATGGCATCCCCTACAGAACATACCCAGGAACCCACCCTACTCTGGGTTCCTTTTTTACCCGGGGAACGTCTAGGGACGAATACGCCAAATACACTGAGGACGGGGCGGTATATCAGCGCAACATGGAAAGACTGATGGTCAAGTGGGACACCGCCAAAAATTTGGTTCCCGCTCCACGGCTTTATCAAGAAGCCAACCGAAGTGATATCGGGATCCTCTTCTTCGGCACCTCCACTTACTCTGCGGAAGAAGCGATGGAAAGCATGCATAGCCAGGGAATTGCCGTGGATGCGATCCGGCTAAAAGCTTTTCCTTTTAATAAGGAGGTGGAAGAATTTATTGCATCCCACAAGACGGTTTTTGTCATTGAACAAAACCGAGACGCCCAAATGCGGGGCCTGCTGATCCTTGAATTGGAGGTAAATCCCGCCAAATTGATTCCTGTTTTGAATTATGATGGTATGCCTATCACGGCGCTCGACATTGTTCAAAAGATTTCCCAACATTTGACTCCTTCAAAATCCCGATGCAATGACCTATCTGCGACCCTTATTTAGACATCCCAAACTACCCAAAAATAAAAATGGGTACACCCTGAAAGAGTACGAGGGAGCCCTGTCCACTTTGTGTGCGGGCTGCGGACACGACAGTATCAGTTCGGCCATTGTACAGGCTTGTTTTGATTTAGATATAGAACCTCACCATGTAGCCAAGCTATCGGGAATTGGCTGTTCGTCGAAGACCCCTACGTATTTCCTAGGAAATTCCCATGGCTTTAACTCAGTGCATGGCCGCATGCCTTCTGTGGCCACCGGCGCCAGCATGGCCAATAAGCAGATGGTTTATCTGGGCGTATCCGGCGATGGAGACACCGCTTCAATTGGGATGGGGCAATTTGTCCATGTAATCCGGAGAAACCTGAACATGGTCTATATTGTCATGAACAACGGCTGTTACGGATTGACCAAGGGACAGGATTCTGCTACCGCCGACCAGGGTTCCAAGAGTAAAGCTGGATCCATCAACCCCTTCCAAGCCATTAACTTGGCCAGTTTAGCGGTGGAATTAGGAGCAACCTTTGTGGCCCAGAGCTTCAGCGGTGACAAACAGCAGTTGGTTCCTTTGCTGAAAGCGGCCATTGAACATCCGGGTTTTGCTTTTGTAAACGTCATTTCTCCTTGTGTGACTTTCAACAACAATCCGGGATCCACTAAGTCTTATGATTACGTGCGGGAACATCTTAAGGCAACTGAAACCGTCGACTTCGTGCCGAAAAGGAAGCCGATCCTTTCTTCCTATGAAGAAGGCACGTCTACCACCGTCACCATGCATGATGGCTCTGATCTGCATTTGAACAAATTGGCGCAGGACTGGGATCCGGAAGACCGCTTCTCCACTGTCAATGCCCTCCAGCAGGCACAGGCCAAAGGCGAGATTCTCACCGGACTGCTGTATGTCAACCGCAGCTTTAAAGACCTTCACGGTACCTTAAACACCAGCCAGACCCCGCTTAACCAGATGACGGAAAAAGAACTCTGCCCGGGGTCGATGGTATTGGAGGATATCAATGGGGCTTTTAGGTGAGGAAAAAAAAATTAAATAGGTAAGGCCAAAACACCCATTAGCCTGCTCTTCTCCAAACATTCTCAACTTTTGACTTTTAGTTTCAGCTTTAGTCTGTAATTTATGTATTTTTGCAAATAGCAGAAAAACTGATAGCGCATGTTTGATAATCTTAGTCATAAATTAGATAGAGCATTTAAGACCCTGAAGGGTACGGGTACCATTACAGAAATAAACGTGGCCTCCACGGTCAAGGAAATCAGAAGGGCCTTGATCGATGCGGATGTCAACTATAAGGTGGCCAAAGATGTCACTGATTCCATCCGGCAAGAAGCTTTGGGAAGGGATGTCTTAATATCCGTCTCTCCGGGGCAACTTTTGGTGAAAATCACCCAGGAAGAATTGACCAAGTTGATGGGGGCGGAAAAAGCCGACATCAATTTAAAGGGTGACCCCGCGGTAGTGTTGATTTCCGGCTTACAAGGTTCAGGTAAAACGACTTTTTCGGGCAAGCTTGCCACCTATCTCAAAAAACAGGGCCGACAGGTATTGCTCGTAGCCTGTGATATCTACCGCCCCGCGGCAATCGAACAGCTAAAAGTTCTTGGAGAGCAAATAGGCGTGGAAGTATATGCCGAACCTGAAAATAAAAACGCACTACAAATAGCCAACAACGCCATCGCCCACGCCAAAAAGACGGGCAAAAAAACGGTGATTGTCGATACCGCGGGCCGTCTGGCCGTGGATGAGGCAATGATGAACGAAATTTCCGAGCTCAAGGAAAGGCTGAACCCTTCGGAAACTCTTTTTGTAGTCGATTCCATGACCGGCCAGGATGCAGTCAATACGGCCAAAACCTTTGACGAACGCCTAAACTTCGACGGGGTAGTGTTGACTAAACTGGACGGGGACAGCCGCGGGGGTGCTGCCATTTCCATCCGCCACGTAGTAAACAAGCCTATCAAATTTATCTCCACGGGAGAGAAGATGGAAAATCTGGATGTCTTCTATCCGGACCGTATGGCTCAAAGGATTCTTGGGATGGGCGATGTGGTCTCCTTGGTAGAAAGGGCGCAACAAACGTTCGATGAAGACGAGGCGAAACGGATCAATGCTAAAATCCGAAAAAACCAGTTCAACTTCGATGATTTCCTTTCCCAATTGGAACAGATCAAAAAGATGGGTAACCTGAAGGATCTCATGGGGATGATCCCGGGAATGGGCAAAGCCATGAAAGGACTGGATGTGGACGACGAATCGTTCAAGCCCATAGAGGCCATTATAAGAAGCATGACGCCCAAAGAAAGAGAAAGCCCTGAACTGATTGATGGAAGTAGAAGAAAGAGGATTGCGAAAGGCAGCGGAAGAACCATCCAGGAAGTGAACAATCTCATGAAGCAGTTTGAAGACATGAGGAAACTAATGAAGCAAATGAATAAAATGGGCGGTGCCCAAAAAGCCATGGGGGCGTTAGCTCCGAAGATGGGAAGGAGATAGGTAAAAAGGTTGGAAGGCGGAAATAAACAGCCTTAAACCCACCTAATTATAGAACCTAAGCCGGGATGAAAGCAAATTCACTTCCCGGCTTCTTTGTTTGTTTTTAAAGATAACACCCGTTAATGCGGCCCTTGGGACGAAACAGCGTTTTGGTCCCATTTCAAATTCATCTCATAATAAGCCTCCTGAATCCCCAATACATCTACAAAAGTGACCGAGGTCTCGTCGTTAAAACTCAGTGCCTCAATATAAGGAACCGGCGTATGTCCCACTACCTGATGGTAACCTTCAAGCGGATTGTCCCAAAGTTCCTCCTTATCCGCCCACGTTACGCCACCAAATTCTTTTGAGCCGCCTCTTTTGATCCCCACCTCATGTAATAAATCCCTATGCCAGGTTTGATCCAAGGCATTCAGCAGCGTTGCAAGATCTTTACTTTCAAGCGCTTCCCCTAAAGGGATTTTTTCAATCAGTGACTCAAATCGATGATACCAAGGCAAACTCACGCCTGCATGGGAAAAGAGATAATTGTTGATCTGGTAGGCAACCTGAAAAAGATGGGCGTTTTGGTTAAACAATTCCGTTAAGGAAAGCTGCATCGTAGGGCGGAAGCCCGAACAGCGAAAATCGGGATAATAAAGATATTGGATGTCGTGGTTTCCCAACAAAAGAACCACTTTTTCCGGAAGCCGTTTTTTGACTTCTATTACCTTATACAAATTGTCCAAAATCTCCTCATCACTGTGATTGGTGCTGTCTACATAATCCCCCATAAAAATCACCTTATCGTATTGATCAAAGTCAATCACCTGCCAAGAGGATTTGCCGTGGAGATCACCAACAGCCAATATCTTTATTTCCTCCATAACTTATATTAAAGAAACCTATAACTTCGAATCGTAGATATCATGCAAATCCTCAGCCAACCAAATTCTCTTTATAACCTGAAAGACGCGTAGCTGTCAGATGAATAGAGCCAAATAATATTAGATCTAGACGTATTGATTTAAAATAACTGGGAATTTGAAAGACAGCTTTAATATAATCAATTATCTACCGTCTTCCATTAAAAGCTATTCAAATTACGCCCTCCACATTACTCACTTCCATAAACATTCACATTCCTTCTATTGAATTTCTCTTGAATAATCTGCTGCACCGGCCTGCCCTCTATTTTACTTTCCAGCCAAGAAATAATATCCAAGTATAAAAATGCTCTCTTTTCGTAGGGATGGTCCTCGTATGGAGTCAGACGCTCGCGCAATTCGATAAAAGCGCTTTTCAATTGATAGTCATAAATCCTATTCAGGTTCCGGATAAATTGCATCATCTCTTTTTGCACCATATGAAGATCGTTCATTTTGATCAGAAATTTATACACGGTCCTGATTTGTTGTTCCAGATTATCATCCAACCCCTCCTCATAGCTTGCAATTAACTTTAGAATATGCGCAAAACTCTGAAGGTCTTCCCTCAGCCCATCGCCCGTATGGTTGATCACCTGGTTCAGGTGTACTATTGCGTTGGAATTATCACCACTTCCGAAATAGAGACAAGCCACTTTATAGTGAAGGACCATTACATGATGCACATCAAGTTTATTTTTTAGAATTTTCATTTCCTTTAATAATGCCGGCACCACTGTATTGACGCCTTGCGTAAAATCCCCAGTCAAGAAATGAAAATTGATGCTATTGGAGTAATAATATAGAAACGAAAGCACTCTGCAGTTCTCATCCATCTTGAAGTCGTCGGCTTCCAGGCTTTCCCTAAATTCCACAAACACCTGAGAAAACCGCTCAAACTGTCCCATATAGAACAAGGTATCCAACAAGTAGTGGTAGGCTTTAAGGTAGTTTCCTGTGGCTACCTTTCTCATATGGGGAAAATCGGTAAACAGGTTTACCCACTTTTGTGCAGAACGGTAACAATGGGGAAAATCCTGAAGGATATGATAAAACCAAACCTGGGCTTGATACAGGTACAGCTTTTCATAGAAAGTGAGATTTTCCTGTTCCATGACAGGAAGATTGTTATGGTAAAAATTCTCTACCATGACAATGTCGTTTTCATCCCGGACATATCCCACTTTCAAATACAAGCCATATAGCTGAAGCGAGAGATTGCTTAAAGCATTTTTCAAAGAAACGTTCTTGGTTAACTGCCCTGCTTCACCTGCTAAGATCTCTGCCCGGTCGCGCATGCTTCTGGTGATGTGCTGGGATTCGATGACTTTTTCCAGTTCTACTATCCGCAGCACTATGGTATCCAGAAAGTACCGCTCCGCAATGCTTTTGGCCTTTCCAAGCAATTTTAGGCTCTGCTGATACAGGCCCTTATTATAAAGGATCCTTGCAAAATCAATCTGCTCATTAAGTTGAAGTTCCACATTTTGATCCGCATATATCAACCTCAGCCCGACCAAAATCTGCTTGTACAAATGCGCCTTCATATTGGACAACTGCTTTTTGGTAACAGGAGCTTTTTTGAGAATCATCGGCTCATCATAAACCTCCATCTTGTCCAAGATGTCGAAAAGTTTGATAAATTTTGCATTCTCGTTGGCTTCAAATCGCTTTACAAACAACTTAAAGCTCCGCTTTTCAGCCTGCGATAAGGACTTTATTAATATAAATAGATAATCTTTATCCTTGCTTGACACCGTACTACTTATAGTCATAAACAATTGATTTACACCATTTTACTACTATTCAACAGCTTCTTGGCATTGGACAAGTAAAACTAATCTAATTTCTCCTCATTTCTTTAAAGCCTACTTTAGATTTTTAATAAAAAATCAAAAATATGGAAAATAAGAAAGTACTTATCTTTGATACCACTTTAAGGGACGGTGAGCAGGTCCCTGGCTGTAAGTTAAACACCCCTGAGAAAATCGAAATCGCACTTCAACTGGAGCGGTTGGGTGTTGACGTAATAGAAGCGGGCTTTCCCATCTCAAGTCCGGGTGATTTTAAGTCAGTAGTAGAAATATCAAAGAATGTTTCCCAGCCTATCATCTGTGGTCTTACCCGTGCGGTGGAAAAGGACATAGAAGTGGCAGCTGAAGCATTAAAGTACGCCAAACGGCCGCGAATCCATACCGGATTAGGGACTTCAGACAGCCATATTCAATATAAATTTAACAGTAACAGAGATCAAATCCTTACTTGGGCAGTTGATGCTGTAAAATACGCCAAATCCTTCGTAGAAGATATTGAATTCTATGCGGAAGATGCCGGAAGAACCGACAATGAATACCTGGCACGCGTCTGTGAGGCAGTGATCAAAGCCGGCGCTACCGTTTTGAATATTCCGGACACAACAGGCTACTGCCTTCCAGATGAATACGGTGCTAAGATAAAGTACCTAATGGATAATGTGAGGGGAATAGAAAATGTGATCGTTTCCGCTCATTGTCATAATGATCTGGGTCTGGCTACTGCCAATGCGATTTCGGCGGTCATGAACGGAGCAAGACAAGTAGAATGCACCATCAACGGAATCGGGGAAAGAGCCGGCAATACTTCCTTGGAAGAAGTGGTAATGGTCATCAAACAGCACCCTAGATTGGATGTCTTCACAGATGTCAATGCCCGTTTATTAAATCCTATAAGCCGTCTGGTAACTGAGAGAATGGGAATGATGGTGCAGCCCAATAAAGCCATTGTGGGTTCAAATGCTTTTGCCCACTCTTCAGGCATCCATCAGGACGGTGTTATAAAAAACCGTGAAACTTACGAAATCATCGATCCACAGGAAGTAGGAGTGGATGAATCCACGATCCGCTTGACTGCCCGAAGCGGCAGAGCTGCCTTGGCATATAGAGCGCACAAGATAGGTTATACATTGACCAAAAACGAGCTTGACGACGTGTATGTTTTGTTCTTGGAACAAGCGGACATTAAAAAAGAAATTAACGACGAAGATCTTCAGGAGCTCTTGAAGGTCGCACTTTTAGCACATAAAGTGGAAGCGTAACAATCCGGCGAATAATCCCTTCGTCGATTTACCGGACCATTAGTTGTTGGACATCAGGCCACTTCTAATGGCCCGGTTTTTTTTTATCTATATTTATAGCTCTCCGCAGCCATTCTTTATTACCAAAAAATAACACCGATGCTCCGCCGGTCCAACTGTCCGACATTTTATACAAACTGATGAAAAACTCTTTTGTTCGAATCAAAATACTCTATATTCGCAATAGCAGGAGAATGGAAAAAGAAGTCGACGGTACATCAACCTAAAGTTGAGCAATTCTACCCGCAAATTACGCCCATTTATACAGATTGTTCTGTTGTCACCCCGCAGCACCAGGTTATCGGCAGACGGTCTAGGGGCAGCAAAACATCCTACTAATGCCAACAAAGCACTTCAATCGATTTTACAAAGTATACGAGTTAAAACGAAAATCAAGGCAGACCATGATTGAACGACTCTTCTTTTTTGTCTCACTTTCTGCGGTTCTCTATAGCTGTAGTTCGGGACAATCGCAAAACAAAAACGCTGATGGGGAGGAAATATCCTCGATAGAAAATACAACACTGCATCTGGTCCTTGACCAAGATCGAGAAACAATATCTGTGTTTCGACAAGACGGGCAAGAGGCCTTACTCACCCAAAACGCCAAAGATGATTTTCGCCCTTACCTTCATCCAATCCTTGCGCCTGACGGCAAAGGTATATTGACGGAATACAGCCCAGGGCATCATAAGCATCAGACAGGTTTGTACTGGGGCTTTACCAATGTCAACGGGAGGGATTTTTTCCATAATCCCGGTGAGGGCTATTGGGAAAAGGTAGCCTTAAATGTAATAGAAGAGCAGGGAGAAGCTGTCCAATGGCAAACGGTATATGAATTACTCGATGAAGAAGGAAATGTGCTATTGCTGGAAACCCAGACCTGGACCATGCGGGAAAGCAACGGCAGATACCATTTGGATTTGGAATGGAAAGGGGAAGCTAAAACAGATGTAACGATCGGAAAATATGACTACGGAGGACTCTTTCTTAGGATGCCTTGGAAGGAAGGGATCAATGGCGAAGTGATCAATGCTGCGAGGCAGAAAAACGAAAAAGCTGAAGGCCAGCCTGCTATGTGGATCAATGTAGCCATGCAGGTGGAGGACAGGGACAATATGGCGAATATCTCCGTATTTGACCATCCCGAGAACAGAAGCTATCCCAACCAATGGCGGGTGGATGGACAAATGGGTGTAGGGCCATCCTATACAAGAGAGGAAGATTGGATTATTCCGGAAGGTAAAACAGAAACCTTAAAACACCAATTAGTGGTACATACCGGCGACTTCAACGACTTGGACATCAATGACTGGTGGGGGGAATTTTCGGGAAAAACAGGCATGTACAATGCTACAGAGTTATGGCGGATAGCTCAGGAAGAAGGGCGCAACGCAAAATTTCTCCAACCTTGGGAAGCCGTCGAAGCCATGACGGTCAAGGAGGGGTACCAAGTCAATGTCTGGGCCGCAGAACCTATGATTACCCAGCCCATGGCTTTCTGCTGGGATGATAAAGGGAGGCTTTGGGTCGCCGAAAACCGGGATTATGAATCCCGAGGACACGGCTTTTCCAGTGCCGGAAACAGCAGAATCCTGATCTTGGAGGACACAGACGGCGACGGGGAGGCGGATAGCCAAAAGGTCTTCCTGGAAGGCTTGGCCTTTCCGGCGGCCATAGCCGTGGGCTTTGACGGTCTATATTTAGGCGCTCCGCCCAATTTATTGTTTGTTCCGGACCGGAATGGAGATGACAAGGCCGACATGGATGAGATTGAAATATTGTTGACAGGATGGGGCATCAGGGATAGACATGAAACTTTAAACAGCTTACATTGGGGTCCAGACGGTTGGCTATATGGTTTACAGGGTTTTGCCACCCCTTCAAAAATCCGTAAACCCAAAGGAGAGGGCCAGTTGTTTTATCACAATGATCCTTTTCCAGACGATCTTTTGAAGGCCGACGGGGTGGACATCAACGGCGGGGTCTGGCGATACCACCCGGTAAAAGATCGCTTTGAAGTTGTGGCCCATGGTTTCAGCAATCCCTGGGGAATTGATTATGATGCCAAGGGGCAGCTGTTTATCACCGCTTGTGTTATTCCCCATTTGTGGCATATCGTGCCAGGGGGGATCTATCACCGCCAAGGTGGGCAGCATTTTAACCCTTATGTGTACGATGACATTAAGACCATTACGGACCATAGCCACCGTTCGGCACATGGAGGTGCCAGAATTTATCAATCCGATGCTTTTCCTGCCGAAGAAAAAGGACGGATATTTATGGCCAACATCCATGAACATGCGGTTCTATCGGATATACTTGAACCGGTCGGGTCGGGATTTGTGGGACGGCATGGCGATGACTTTGTGACTGCGAACAATGCACAGTGGGTGGGCTTTAGCATGGAAATTGGCCCGGACGGCGGCCTGTATGCCCTAGATTGGCATGATGCCGACATCTGTGGGCAGGATGTGCTGAATTCCGAGACTGGAAGAATTTTCCGCACCATGCCCGTCAACAGCTTGGCGAAAGACTTTAAGGGTAGGTATGAGGATTTAAACGGGCTTTCCGACCAAGCATTGGTGGAATTACAGAAAAGCACCAGTGATTGGCACTCAAGGAGGGCAAGAGGAATCCTCCACAAAAGGGCGGTTAAAGGCACTCTTAAAAAGGAAACCACCGACGCGTTGATGATTATTTTTGACAGCGAAAGCCGACCCGACATTAGGCTCCGGGCGATGTGGAGCCTTCACCAGGTTGGCGGTTTTGATGAGAGACGGCTGCTGCAAGCTTTGGAGGACAGGGATGAACACGTAAGGGCATGGGCCATCCAGCTATTGTGTGAAGACATGGATCCTTCCAAAGAAGCCAAGGCGAAGTTTATCCAGATGGCCAAGCAGGATGCCTCTGCCGTGGTCCGTCTTTATCTGGCCTCTGCGTTGCAGAGAATCCCTACGGAAGAAACTTGGACCATTGCATCCAATCTGTTGCAACATGCAGAAGATCGGGAAGACCATAACCTTCCTAAAATGATCTGGTATGGCATAGAGCCGATGATGGAAAAAGATCCGGCTAAATTTCTTGGGCTTTCCAACCAATCTAGCATCCCCTTCGTGACGATACTGATCGCACGGAGAGCTGTCGACGGGGATAAATTGGAGCTTTTAGTTAAAACGATCGACCAAGCCGGCGCCAACACCCCTCTACTACTTGAAGGCATGTTGAGCGGAATGGAAGGGCGGACCGACCTAACAGCTCCAACCAATTGGACGGCATCTGCGCGCAAGCTTCAACAGACTTCGGCAGAAAATAAAGCCCTTGCCCTTGCAATTTCCGATCTTTTCGGTGACAGGGAGGCTACCCTAAGGGCCTTAGCTACACTAAAAGACACCAAAGCACCTTTAGAACAACGCACCCGAGCATTAAAACTCCTCGCTGCGCAGCAGAACGCCAGCTTAGGCACCGAGATTCCCCGGCTTCTGAAAGATGGAAGGTTAAGATTGGAAGCCATCCGTGCCGTGGCTGCGTATGACAACGAGTCCCTCGGCAGGTTACTTGTCCAAAGCTACAAAGACTTTAGTCCGTCTGAGAAAATAGAAACCATTCAGACACTTTCTTCCAGACCCCGGTATGGAGGAATGCTGGTCGAGGAAATAAAGGAAAACCGAATCCCCAAAAGGGAAATTTCCCCCACAGTGGCAAGACAGCTGTTGAGGGTGGTCGGAAGCGGATTTATCGAAATATGGGGATCCATAGAATCCGTCGCCAAAGATGAGGCGGCATACCAAAAATACAGAGACATACTACTACCGGAAGCCTTGGCAAAAGCGGACCTAAAAAAAGGAAAAGCAATTTTCCAAAACGTCTGTGGCCCCTGCCACAAAATGTACGGTGAAGGGCAGGTGATGGGACCTGATCTCACCGGTTCCAACAGGAGCAACATCGATTACATCCTGCTGAATGTACTTGACCCAAGCGCAGAAATACAGGATGATTATAGAATGGTGGTTATTACCACCAGGGACGGGAGAAATTATTCCGGAAATGTAATTGCGGAAAACAACCGTCAGCTTACCTTGAGGGTGGTGGGCCAAGATCCCGTGATCATCAACAAATCAACCATACAGTCCAGAGAAGTCACTCCGGTATCGATGATGCCGATGGGGTTGTTTGAAAATCTTTTGGAGCAGGAAATTATTGAGCTGGTGGCTTATTTGGGAACGAACAAGAGAATTGATTAAATGTTATCAGGGATTTAGCAAAGCCAAGCAAAAAATGCACAACACTGGAACATGGCCAATTACAATACCCTCAAATTTACTGGTTCCTCTCCCCTCCTTCCATTTCCGCCGCCGACAGGGAGTCTAAAAATTCAACCATATTGACATCATGGTCGAGACTTAGCCGCTTCCTCAGTCGGTACCGTGCCGTCTCCACTCCCCGAACTGAAATATTGAGCATAGAAGCTATTTCCTTGTTGGTCAGGTTCATTTTGACAAAAGCGCACAGCCGAAGTTCTCTCGTGGAGAGGTTTGGAAATGCCGTCTTTAATTCATTGAAGAATATCTGGTGAACCCTTTCAAAATTAGCGTCGAATACTTGCAGATGCTCCTCATCAGACAAATTCGATTGGATCATGCGTTGCAGGGCTCTTAGCCTGTTGTTTATTTTCTCACCGGTGGTGCTATCCCTTACCTGCTGCAGTTCCTCGTGCAGCTCATTCAACAGATCTTTCTTTTTTATAAGGAGCATGGTGTAGTTGGCCAATTCCTTACTTTTGTACACCACATCTTCCTCCAGCATTTCTTTGTCCTTCTCAATCCGACGCTTTTCGTTTTCCAGTTTCATCTGTTGCAACTCCAGCTCCAACAACTTGGTTTTTTCCGCCTGGTCCGTCCTAGCTTTTTCCTTCTCGGTCTTTATTTTTTTCTGGACGGCGATGACCACGAGAATCATTAGACCGCCCGCTAACAAAACAAAAAACAGCAAAGCCCAATTGGTTTGGTACCATTTCGGCAGGACCTTGAAGCTAAAGGCATTCAACTCAGAAGTTTCTCCTATCCGACTCCTAGCTTTTACCACGAACTTGTAATCTCCCGGCTTGAGGTAACTAAAATCAACAGTTGATCGCGTATTCCAAGGCGACCAGTCCTGACTCGCCCCCTCTAGCAGAAAGGAATACTCCACCTGTCTGTTCTTAAATCCGGGAACGGCATATCCGAAAGAAATACCAGTAGCATCGTTGGGTATTTCAAGCGTTTCATCGGTACCGTATGCGGTTGCCGCCTGAATTTCCTCCTGCCCACGGGTGTATCGTATTTTTCGAAAAACAAGATTGTGCCTGTCGCCTTCCCCCTCATACGTCAAGTCGAAAGAATATAACCCTTGCCGCGTCCCCATTAAAACCATAGACTTATCTATGGGCAAAATGGTTTCCATGGATCTATTGAATTCCCCCTTTAAAACCATGAACAGATCTTTGTTCCATTCCTGTTTAGGGACGCCGTTTATCAAATCTACATAACCTGCTTCATCGTCATGCACAAACCAAAGTTTGTCGTCCACTACCTGAAGGCTTCTGACATTTTTCTCTGATCCAAAAAGCGAGTTTAATGGCTGGAAAGGCGAGAAAACCTTACCTGATTCATCATAGGTAAATATGCCGTGGTTAGTCGTGAAAACTGTATTTCCTTGGTACTTGAACACATTGACACTGTAAGGCGAAGGCAATCCATTTTGATCCCTAAAATGTTCAACTCCGGTAACCCGCATAAAATCCTCGTTCAACCTGATACGGTAGACTCCCTTGTATCCATGACAGATCCAAAAAACATGCGGATCTTCACTCTGTAAAATATCCCTCGAAGATTCCGTAAACCCGTCAATCTTCTGCACCAACTCCAGCCGCCCAGCATTATTGTTAAACGTCAACAAATACAAACCATCATAACCACAGGCCAGATATTGTCCCGGTCTGCCATGCAACGGTATGACCTTCCAAATGCCGCTGACTCCCTCCACCTGGTAAATACTTCCATCAGGATCAAACACATAGATCCCTTTGTCGTGGCTTGTTACTACCTGCTCCTGATACACATCGATAGTCCAAGCCTGCCCCTCCATGCCCTTGATTTTAGTGAACTTCATCCCGGAATAAGGAGAGGATCCACTTGACAAATTTGAGAGGTAGATGCCCTGATTGCTGGCGACAAATACCTTCCCGTGAGCCACTTGGACATCATACACCGACGCTTCATCAAAAACATGGGTCACCGGTGAAGCAAGATCAATGAAATCCAGCCCATTGTTCAGCAACGCCCACACATTTCCCTCTTTACTTTCAAATAGATTCAGGACAGTTTGATCCTGTAGCTCAAATGTCCGGCTCGTTTCCAGCCGCTCCGCATTGGTATCCAGCACAAGCGTCTTGGTACTTAATGTTCCCAAATAATACAAACCATCTCGGGACTTCAACACGCAGGTAACGAGGTTGTTGGAATTCTTCGAAATCACATCGCTCTTCCATGTTATACTCCCATTCTCTTCAAAGAGAATAAACAACGACCCTTGTTTGGTCACTACCAAAAGTTAT
>Ga0209075_1001340_pt1 | contig 23157 bp, 21 predicted proteins | sample Stecom2011_FD_187523 | JGI IMG/M metagenome (GOLD analysis project Ga0209075, IMG submission 187523) | Agricultural soil microbial communities from Utah to study Nitrogen management - Steer compost 2011 (SPAdes) (version 2) | ecosystem: Environmental > Terrestrial > Soil > Agricultural land...
ATCGATCAGTCAGTTGATTACCGATATTGAAAACGGCGATAAGTTTATGAAAGTTTATAAACAAATGAAAATGTACAACGATGATGATTTGAATCCTGTGTTGTATCAAAATAAAAAATAGTATTTTTGAAAAGACTTTCCCAATGAAAGTCTTTTTTCCATTATGAACAAACTTTTAAAAATAGCGCAGATACTTGTTTTCACGGTTCTTTTATTGATTGTAGGTGTTTTTATCTGGCAGTTTTTCAATGCGTATGCCCAGTTACTTTTTATTCCGTTAGGGTTATTAAGTATTTATTATTTACTTATTTACAGCTTTGTCCGACTGTTGCAACACCAAACTTCTAAAATCTGGTTTTACATAGGAATTGTATTTATCATTATTCCTTTAATTGCTTTTTCTACGGCTTACCGACCAATTATGGAGTTTTCGTTGAATATTATAAATATGTTGACTGCTTGATATGATGAAGCATTTACTTGTCATACGATTATCGGCAATGGGTGATGTAGCAATGATTGTCCCTGTAATCAGAGCTTTGGTTCAGCAGCACAAGAATGTAAAGGTAACGGTGGTTTCCCGACCTTTTTTTCAACCTTTTTTCGAAAATATTGAGCGGGTTGATTTTTTCGGAGTTGATCTGAAAAAGCGGCACAAAGGTTTTTTTGGAATTTACAGATTATATAAAGATCTAAAAAAACTAAAAATTGATTTGGTTGCTGATTTTCATAACGTTTTACGCTCAAAAATTCTTCGCACCTTTTTTAAATTATCCGGAATAAAAACAGCTTTTACTGATAAAGGCAGAAAAGAAAAAAAGGAATTAACCCGATTACAAAAAAAAGTATTAAAACCTGTAAAATCAATGAGTAAACGGCATCTTGATACTTTAACATCTTTAGGTTTCACGGTTGATTTATCTGAAATTTTTTTCCCTGAAAAACCGGTTTTATCCGATGAAATTTTAGCTTTTACCACAGAAAAAGCAGCTAATAAATGGATTGGTATTGCACCTTTTGCACAATATGAAACCAAAGTGTATCCTTTGGACTTGATGCAAAAAGTGATGGTACAACTTTCTCAAAAACCCAACATAAAAATATTTTTATTTGGTGGACAAAATGAATTAAATCTGCTGAAAGAACTAAAACAAAACCTTGATAATGTTATTTTAGTTCCTGAAATACTTAATTTTAAACAAGAACTACAATTGATTTCGTATTTAGACGTTATGCTTTCTATGGATTCGGGCAATGGTCATCTGGCGGCAATGTACGGTGTTAAAGTAATTTCGTTGTGGGGACATACGCATCCGTTTGCAGGTTTTGTGCCTTTTAATCAGCCGTTAAGCAATAGTTTAATTCCCGATTTACAGCAATTTCCTTTTTTACCAACTTCTGTTTACGGTAATAAAAAGGTTGCCGGTTATGAAAATGTAATGAGAACAATTCAACCTGAAGTGGTTGTGGAGAAAGTACTACGAAATTAGATTAATTTTTATTTCTTCCTGATACTATCGTGAGAATGCGTTTCAATGCCATTGTTCCACAAGGTCAAAATATCGGTTGCCACAGCAGCACCGCTTCCGGCAGCGATGGTTAATTGGCTTCGGTGTCCTGCCAATGTTCCTGCGACATACGCATTTTTAAAAATTAAATGATCGTTGTTGGCTAATTGAAGCCGGTTTTTTTGTGGGAGTGATTTTCCGTGAGGAATTACATAAGGTTGCAAACAGCCTTCAATGGTAAAAGGATTACTGGAATTAATGGCAATGACAACAATCTTTGTCTCGTAAACGTTTTCGTTGGTCGTTACCAGAAAAGTATCATTTTGAGTAACAACCGAAACTACTTTTTCGTTGGAAACTTGTTCTATGTGTGGGTAAAGTTCCTGTAAATCTTGAGGTGTTTGCAGCAATAATTGACTGCCCAAAGTGCCTGGTGTTATTCCGTAAGCGTTGTTAAATAACGCATCTTGCAGCATAGAGGCTTTTTGATGTACAATAATTCCAGTTTTTTTGTCCGTTACAAAGGGTTTTTCTTTTGCCGAACCCAAAACTAAAGCGCAGGAAATGCCCGAAACACCGCCGCCGATAATTAAACAGTCAAACATAATTAGTTGTTTTTATTATTGATGGCTTTGGACGTATTGAAAATAAGCAATAAAATTACCGCACACAAAATGGCAACAATACAAATCAGCGAAATGACACTTTCGCCTTGAAATAAATTGTCAAAATCCAGTTTTGTAATATTTAATACAATCAAAGCAACGGCAAGCGCAATGACTATATAGGTAACGTATTTCATTATTATTGTTTCGTTTTGTTTGTAAAAATCGAAATTACTAATTATTTGATTAGCCAATCAAACCTTTAACATTCGTAGCGAATAATTTAACAGCAATAGCCAAAAGTACTACGCCAAAAACTTTGCGAATGACTCCCAAACCATTGGTGCCAATCAACCGTTCGATGGTGCCGGAAAGCTTTAAAACCACATAGACCACTATGATGTTTAAAACAATCGCCAAAGAAATATTAATCGTATGATATTCTGCGCGCAATGCCAAAACAGTGGTCATTACACCCGGACCTGCTATTAAAGGAAATGCCAATGGGACAATTGACGCAGTTTTGGGTTCTTCATCTCTGTAGAGCCGAATCCCCAAAATCATTTCCAATGCCAGAAAAAACAAGACAAAAGCACCCGCTACCGCAAATGAATTTACGTCGATACCGATTAAATGCAGAATGCGTTCTCCCACAAACAAAAAAGCAATCATAATACAAGCTGCGACAATCGATGCTTTTTCTGACTGGATTTTTCCCACACGGCTTTTCAAATCCACAATAATTGGTATAGATCCCAAAATGTCAATTACTGCAAAGAGAATCATCCCCGCTGTAAATATTTCTCGAAAATCAATTTCCATAACCTTATTTATTCGGCAAAAATACTTATAATTTTTAATTTTTGAAGGTTGTTTTTGAGAATAATCAAAATGGTTCATCGTCATTTTTTTTAGATTTATAAAATGAGGTGGTTTGAACTTTATTGATGTTAAAAAGCATAAAATAATAAATAAACCACATAGATGTCATAGGTGTTTTAAGATATAGTTGATTTTAAGTTTTAGATAGCTTTTTATCTTCGATAAAAACATAGCTCCGCAACGCATTACTAAAGGTAAATCTATAAAATCTTATAAAACACTGATAACTATGTGTCTATGTGGTTTGAAGAAAGTTTAAATGAGTTCAATAATTTAGAGAAATTAAAAACTCAAATGCCAAACAAACAACAAAAATGTATCTTTGTAGAAAACAAGATGATGTATAAAAATATCTTTTGGGTTTTTTGCTTATTGGGATTTGTTTCTTGCAGAGGGTTACAAGAAATGGAAAAGGCAGAAGAATCGTTTCAAACATTGACTGAATCAACGGTTTTATTAACACCAAAAGATCAGTTTTCCCGTAGTTCTTATGGGAATTATCAGCTCAAAGTATCGGGTTCTCCTTACGAAATTGGCTATAAAACCGGCAAGTTGACCGATTCACTTTATCGGCTACAAGAGCGCATCTTTTTCGATAAGGTGAAAGAAATGACCGGAACAGCTAAAAAACAAAAGTTTTTATTAAATTTTTTGCGTTGGTACCACAGAGATATGACCAAATATGTTTCGGAAGATTATCAAAAAGAACTTTATGGGCTGTCGCAGTTCAGTTCTGGAGCTCTTGATTCATTGGCAACGCCGTTTCAGAGAGCAATGATGCTGCACGGAGCACACGATATTGGTCACGCAATGCAGGATTTAATGTTGGTAGGCTGCTCGTCGGTGGCGGTTCATAATTCTTTTTCTTCCGATGGCAGTTTGTGGATTGCCCGTAATTTTGATTTTTATGTTTCCGATGAATTTGCTGAAAATAAAATCATTGCTTTTGTGGAACCCGATCAAGGATATAATTATGTATCGGTAACCTGGCCCGGAATGTTGGGCGTGGTTTCCGGAATGAATGAAAAAGGATTGACGGTAACTATTAATGCAGGTAAATCGTCGATTCCATTAAAAGCCAAGCAGCCAGTTTCATTGGTCGTCAAAGAAATTTTACAGTATGCATCTACCATTGCCGAAGCTCAAAAAATAGCTTTCAGTAAAGAACTTTTTGTTTCTGAGGCACTTTTAGTGGGAAGTGCAACGGACAATAAAGCCGTAATCATAGAATTATCGCCCAAAAAGCAAGGAATTTATGAATCGGAAAATGATTTTTTGATTTGTACCAATCATTTCCAAAGTGCTGCTTTCCAAAAAGACAAACGAAATATAAAACATAAGTTAACGTCTCATTCAGAATACCGTTTTCAGCTCATCGATGCGTTTATGCAAAAACATCCAAAGATAGACGAAGTTGTTTTAGCAAAGATGTTGCGAAAAACTTCCGGTTTGAACAATAAAGATATTGGTTATGGCAATGAAAAAGCACTCAATCAATTGTTGGCGCATCACGCGGTCATCTTTCATCCCGAAACGTTGCAAATGTGGGTTTCCAATGCTCCTTATCAATTGGGCGCATTTGAAATGTATGATTTGCACAACGTATTTGAAAATAATTCTTTGAAAACAGTAAAAGAAGCTGTTGTTGCTGAAGACACGTTCCTTCATACTAAAGAGTTTCAAAATGTATTGGAATACAGACTCTTGTTAAAACAGCTCATTGAACAAATAAATGCAGAGGAAACAGTACCTTTGTCCGAAGCTCATCGACTCACAACATTGAATCCGGAATTTTGGCAGGCATATTTTTGGGCGGGAAGAATTGCTTTTTCTTCTCAGAAATACCAAAAAGCTGTCGATTTTTTTGAAACGGCTTTGAATAAGGAAGTTAGTACAAAACAAGAGGAAGCTTCAATAGAAAAATGGATTAAAAAATGTCAGAAAAAAATCAAAAAACGCCCGAAATAGCCTACCGTTCTCCCGAAGAAATCAAAGCTTTTCAGGAAGAATTGTTGGGCAAACAATTGCGATATGTTTATGAAAACGCACCGTTTTACAAAAAATGGTTTGATCGTCAAGGAATTGATGTTTCTGAAATGCGAACTATTGAAGATTTACAAAAACTGGAAGTGGTAACCAAAACAGACCTTCAACAGCATAACGATGATTTTTTCTGTGTACCAACTACTGAAATTCGTGATTTTGCAACGACCAGTGGCACTTTGGGCGATCCGGTTTCATTTGGTTTGACCGATGCAGATTTGGATCGCTTGGCGTATAATGAAAAAATATCTTTTGAATGTGCTGGTATTCAAAAAGGAGATGTAGTACAACTAATGACTACGATGGATCGCCGGTTTATGGCGGGCTTGGCTTATTTTTTAGGATTGCGGTCTTTGGGAGCTACTGTGATAAGAGTGGGAGCAGGGGTGCCGCCTTTGCAATGGGATTCTATTCTAAAATACCAACCTAAATACCTTATTGCCGTTCCTTCTTTTTTATTGAAATTAATAGAATATGCCGAACAAAATAATATTGATATAAATAAAAGTAGTATTAAAGGAGTGGTTTGTATTGGCGAAGCTTTGAGAACAAAAGATTTACAACCAACTATTTTGGCACAGCGTATTCAGGAAAAATGGAATGTGGCCTTGTATTCTACCTATGCTTCTACTGAAATGAGTGCTGCTTTTACTGAATGTAATCAGTTTCAGGGTGGACATCATCATCCGGAATTGATTATTACGGAATTGCTGGACGATGAAAACAAAGTGGTTCCCGATGGGGCATTAGGTGAACTGACTATTACTACTTTGGGTGTAGAAGGTGTGCCGCTGATTCGTTTTAAAACAGGCGATTTGGTTCGTAAACACACAGAAGCCTGTGCTTGTGGCAGAACCACTTATCGATTGGGACCTGTAGAAGGTCGTAAACAGCAAATGATAAAATATAAAGGAACAACGCTTTATCCGCCGGCGATGCACGATGCGGTTTCTTATTTTAAAGAAATTTCATTGCATCTGATAGAAATCTCTACCAATGAAATAGGTACAGACGAAATTTTAATAAGGATACATTCGTCCGACACCAGCGAATTGTTTCTCAATCAGGTAAAAGATTATTTTCGGGCAAAACTCAGAGTAACGCCCAATGTTCAGTTCGAAGATGAGCAAGTACTTCAAACGGTAATTTTAAATCCTTTGAGCAGAAAACCTGTTACGTTTATTGATAAAAGGAAAGGTAAACAGCTGTAATTGATTGCAGTGAGCTGTTTTGTTACTGATTTATTGTTTAGCACACAACAAAAAATACAGACAGTTCATTTACAAGCTATTGTCAATCTACTACAGATGCACAGATGATTTTTTTTGTTTAAAATGAATTAAAATGCCACAGGTTTTATTGAATGTTTTGCATTCAATATCCGTGAAATCATTATTTTGAACAAAACTTATTTTTGAAATTTATATCCGTGCATCTGTGGCTAACAATTAAATCTTTATCTTTCTGGTTTTTATATGCAGCATATACGTGTTGACGTTACCATTTTACAATTCCCCAAATAAAATATCCGTATTTCGCAGTGGCTTCTTATCTTTGTAGGAAAACTAACAAAAAATGACTCAACAAGTACGCGTACGATTTGCACCAAGTCCCACCGGTCCGTTGCATATAGGCGGAGTAAGGACGGCTTTATTCAACTATCTTTTTGCAAAAAAACACAACGGTGTGTTTTACCTAAGAATCGAAGACACAGACCAAACCCGGTTTGTACCAGGAGCAGAACAATATATTTTCGAAGCTTTGAAATGGTTAGGTATAGAACCCGATGAAACTATTGGTAAAAATGAAAAATTTGGTCCTTATAAACAAAGCGAACGAAAACATTTATATAAAGATTATGCTTTAGACCTCGTTCACAAAGGATTTGCGTATTATGCTTTTGATACATCTGAAGAATTGGATGAAAAGAGAAAAGAAGCCGAAGCAAGCGGAAAACCATTTATCTATAATCATACCACCAGAGATACGCTTGTGAATTCTTTAAACATTCCACAAAATGAATTGGAAGCTAGATTGTACAACAATGATCCGTATGTAATCCGTTTTAAAATGCCTTCGGATGAAACGTTAACCATTGATGATCTAATCCGTGGTAAAGTTACTTTCGATACTTCTTTGTTGGACGACAAAGTGTTGTTTAAATCGGACGGAATGCCTACTTATCACTTAGCAAATATTGTGGACGACCATTTACAGCAAACCACGCACGTGATTCGGGGTGAAGAGTGGTTGCCTTCGCTTCCGTTGCATTATTTATTGTATCGTTCTTTTGGTTGGGAAACTCCCGAATTTGCACATTTACCTTTAATCTTAAAACCAGTAGGAAACGGTAAATTATCAAAACGGGATGGAGATAAATTAGGATTTCCTGTCTTTCCGCTCGAATGGAAAGCGGAAGACGAAACCGTATCTTCTGGGTATAGAGAACAAGGGTATTTTCCGGAAGCGGTAGTCAATTTTTTAGCATTGTTAGGTTGGAATGAAGGAACAGAACAAGAAATTTATTCTTTAGAAGAGTTGACAAAAGTATTTGATCTTTCAAGAGTAAATAAAGCAGGAGCCAAGTTTGATCCCGAAAAAAATAAATGGTTCAACCATCAGCATTTGATGCAAAAAAATAATGAGGAACTGGCGGAATTGTTGTTGCCGGAACTTCTGGCAAAAGGAATTGATAAAAAGAAAGATGAGGTTACAAAAGTAATAGGTTTGGTAAAAGACCGTGCTAATTTTGTTACGGAATTATATGATTTAGCAGACTATTTTTTTGTTGCGCCCGATAAATATGATGCTAAAGCAACGAAAAATTTTACTGGAATGACCCAAAAATGGTTGTCGGAAGTACTTATCATTATTGAAAATATCGAAAACTTTGAACCTAAAATCATTGAAGAAACAATTAAATTATGGATTTCAGAAAATAACATCGGAATGGGAAAAGTAATGCAGCCACTTCGTGTAGCAATGGTAGGAGCGATGAGAGGTCCTGATTTGTTTGAGATTATGGCGTTTTTGGGTAAAAAAGAAACTACTCTTCGCATCGATAAGATGTTAAAAAATAGTTAAAAAACGAATTAAGATGTATCAAACGTTTGGTAGCTAAAATAGTTAGTGTATCTTTGAACTGTAATTAACAATGCCCTTTGTTAATTGCTTTGATAATTTTTTTCATATCAACAAACAACAATTTTTTTCTAAATTTTTCTAAAATCCCATTCCCAAAATGGGATTTTTTTTATGCCGTTATTTTTTCGTTTTAAATTCGATAAAAAACGCCTCCTAAAATTAAATACTAAATTAAATCCATCAAAAGTTTGGTGGTTAAAATAGTTGGTGTATCTTTGAGCTGTAATTAACAATGCCCTTTGTTAATTGCTTTGATAATTTTTTTCATATCAACAAACAACAATTTTTTTCTAAATTTTTCTAAAATCCCATTCCCAAAATGGGATTTTTTTATGTTTGAACTTTTTTAGTTATTTTTTTATATCTTTATCCTTCAATTTTTAAAATTAAACCCAATGAAAAAATTACTCTTTTTTTTAATAGTACTCACTGGTCTTTCGGTCGTTTCTTGTGGAACTGATGATAAACCAGAACCGGTAGTCGAGCAGGGAAAATGGCAGCCAAAAACCATACAAATCACAAAAGTAGTTCCTTTATATACTTTGGATTATCCACACAGCGAAGGCTGTTCTAAAGATTATTTAGAACTGAACGAAGATGAAACAGCAAAGTTTTATCACTATGAAGAAGGAAGTTGCGATGAGGTTACCTATGAAAATGCTTTTACCAGAACAGGAAACCAAGTAAATATAAATGTTATGGGTTATGCTATTGAAGGTGAAATCGTAACAGAAACATCAACTACGATGGAAATTCAAAGCGACATTTCTGAATACATTCCTTACATTAAAATAATGTTTCCCGAATACGAAGCTTATTTAGATATGTTGGATGGTGCCACAGTAAAATTGATTTTAGATAAAAAAGGATAACAATAACTCGGAATATTTAGTAACGATTAAAGAATTTCTGATGTAAAAATGATGAAAAATCATTGGTTTTTTAATTTACAGAGCTATTTTTTTTCGTATCTTCCCGCAAAACTTATTATATATGGGACTTGGATTTTATTTCCTTATCGTATTGGTTATTTTGGTGCTTACGGCACTTTTTACGGTAAGACAGCAAACAGCAGTAATCATTGAGCGATTTGGTAAATACCAATCTATTCGCCAATCGGGCTTACAATTAAAAATACCTGTGATTGACCGTGTAGCGGGACGGGTAAATCTAAAAATCCAGCAATTGGACGTAATTATAGAAACTAAAACCAAAGACAATGTATTTGTCAAAATGAAAGTTTCCGTACAATTTAAAGTGGTTCCAGAACGTGTTTATGAAGCGTTTTATAAACTGGAATATCCCCACGATCAGATTACTTCTTACGTATTTGATGTAGTGCGTGCTGAAGTTCCTAAACTGATTCTTGATGATGTTTTTGAACGCAAAGACGATATTGCTATTGCCGTAAAACGGGAATTAAACGATGCAATGCTTAGGTACGGATACGATATTATCAATACGCTGATTACAGACATCGATCCAGATATTCAGGTGAAAAGTGCGATGAACCGTATCAATGCCGCAGATCGCGAAAAAACCGCAGCAGAATACGAAGCCGAAGCACAACGTATCCGTATTGTGGCAAAAGCAAGAGCCGAAGCAGAGTCAAAACGCTTGCAAGGACAAGGTATTGCTGATCAGCGTCGTGAAATTGCACGAGGATTGGTAGAATCTGTAGATGTACTCAACAAAGTAGGTATCAATTCACAAGAAGCCTCTGCTTTAATTGTTGTTACACAACATTACGACACGCTACAATCCATCGGAGCAGATACCAATTCCAATTTGATTTTATTGCCAAATTCACCACAAGCAGGAAGCGAAATGCTCAACAATATGGTAGCTTCTTTTACAGCGTCTAATCAGGTTGGGGAAGCTATGAAAAAAGCAACTAAAGATAAATTGAACAAACCAAAGAAGGGCGATAATTTTGACGACATCTACCCGTTAGACAAAGAATAATCATCGATTCATTAATAAAATGAGTGCAACGCTTCTTTGAAAAATGCTCGTATCTTATTGATCTGAATCTCCATTTTATATCGAACACAGGAGATTAACAACAAAAAAACGGACACTAAATGGTGTCCGTTTATATTTAATATTATGGGAATAATTTTCAGGTTTTTGAATCGGTCTCATTTTTGTCTTTGTGTGAATCAGATTCCTCCTGCTTTTTGTCTTTTGTGGCATCTTTAAACTCTTTGATTCCCGAACCTAATCCGCGCATTAATTCCGGAATCTTTTTCCCACCAAATAGTACTAATACTAAAAGGAGGATTAATAAAACTTCCTGAAGACCAAACCTTCCCATTGTTTATTATTTTGTTTCGTTTTTATCGCTTTCTTCTTTTGTGGCGTCTTTAAATTCTTTGATTCCAGAGCCTAATCCGCGCATTAATTCCGGAATTTTTTTCCCTCCGAATAATAATAAAAGGGCAGCAACAATCAAAACCACATTCCACGGGCTAATCATTCCTAAAAATACAGCTAATGAGTTCATACTTTTGAAATTAAATATTTGACACAAAGATATAACATTTTAGTAGTAAGTCGTTTTTTTATTATATATTTTTAACAGCACAAAATATTGAAGTAGTAAATAATCAAAGTTTTGGGCACTTAAATTTTTTTTTAAATTCATAAAGCCGAATTTTGCATTAATTAAACAGAGCTATGTCTTTAAAAACTTTTTTTGCTAAAATATTTGCCCATCTTGTTGTGATGCAACAGCAAAAATGGATGATAAAACCCGTAGAAACTCAAGAAACCCTGATGCATTCATTAATTCAGAAAGCACGGTTTACGCAGTTTGGAAAAAATCATCTCTTTTCAACCATAAAATCACACGCTGATTTTGTCCGTCAGATTCCTGTTCGGGATTATGAGGATTTAAAACCTTATATTAATCAGGTAGTGGAAGGGAAACCAGATATTTTGTGGAAAGGAAAACCATTATACTTTGCTAAAACCTCTGGAACTACTTCCGGGGTTAAATATATTCCAATTACCAAAGAATCAATGCCTAACCACGTAGCAGGTGCGCGCAACGCTCTTTTGTTTTATATACAAGAAACTAACAATACCGACTTTGTAAATGGGAAAATGATCTTTTTACAAGGAAGCCCCGAAATGGAGGAGAAAAACGGTATAAAAACCGGTCGTTTATCTGGAATTGCGGCGCATTATGTACCAAAATATTTACAAAAAAACCGTTTGCCAAGTTGGGAAACCAACTGTATTGAAGACTGGGAAACCAAAGTAAATGCAGTAATTGATGAAACCAAAAATGAAGATATGACGCTCATCTCGGGTATTCCTTCTTGGGTGCAAATGTATTTTGAAAGACTAACAGAAGTTTCAGGACAAAGAGTAGGAACGTTGTTCAAAAACTTTAATCTTTTTGTTTATGGAGGAGTCAATTATGAACCTTATCGTAAAAAATTTGAACAATTAATTGGTAGAAAAGTAGATAGTATTGAGACCTATCCAGCTTCGGAAGGTTTTTTTGCTTTTCAGGATTCTCAGAAAGAAAAGGGAATGTTGTTGCTTTTAAATGGGGGAATTTTTTACGAATTTATAAAAGCAGATGCGTTTTATTCCGAAAATCCAAAGCGTTATACAATAGGCGAAGTAGAATTAAAGGTTCATTATGTAATCATTATCAGTACCAATGCAGGTCTTTGGGCTTATAATGTTGGAGACACCGTTATGTTTACTTCGTTAAAGCCTTATAGAATTGTGGTAACAGGACGGATCAAACATTATATTTCAGCATTTGGTGAACACGTTATCGGAAAAGAGGTCGAGGAAGCTTTAGAAGATGCATTACAAGAAACCAACGCTGTCGTCAATGAGTTTACTGTAGCACCACAAATCAATCCCACTGAAGGATTGCCGTATCACGAATGGCTGATTGAGTTTGAAACGGAGCCGGATGATTTGAATGATTTTGCGTTGAAAATAGATGAAGCGTTAAGAAAACAAAATGTTTATTACGACGACCTCATTGGTGGAAATATTTTGCGTACCTTAGTGATAACCAAAGTTCCTGCTGGCGGTTTCAAGGAATATATGAAATCAGAAGGAAAGTTGGGCGGTCAAAATAAATTGCCCCGGTTATCTAACGACCGGAAAATTGCCGATTTTATTCATAAATTATTATAACGTATGAAAAAGTTGATGGTTCTTTTACTGATAACCCACTTCACTGTTTTCGGACAAGTGAGCGGAATCGTGCTAAATACAGAACATCAGCCTGTTAATTATACAAATATCTGGGTTTTGGACGGAAGTGATGGCGCCACAACCGATTCGTTGGGAATGTTTACGATTTCATCGGCATTAGCAAATGATACGTTGGTTTTTAATGCTTCGGGTTATACAATATTGAAAGAAAAGGCGGAGCAATCTGATACGATTGTTTTGGAAGCTTATGAAATCCCGCAACCAGAATTAATTGTTTATCCCGAAAAGTATTTGCATCACACTATTGGCGAACCGCATTATGAAAATATGTATTTCCAACCGGGAAATGTTCCTTATATGTACGGACGATTTTTTGAAAATAATGAAGAGGTAAAAGAAGTGCAATATGTGGACAGAGTGCTGGTTTATACCAAAAGTGCGGTTGCCGATGCTACGATAAAAATCAGACTGATGCGAATGGATGAATACGGTTGTCCGGGAAATGATTTACTGACCGAACCGATTATTGCCAATGTAAGACGAGGCAACAGAAAAAATGCCCTCAAAGTTTTAAAATACAATGTCAAGTTGCCAAAAAACGGAATTTTTGTAGCTGTAGAATGGCTGATAACTGAAAACAATCAATTCAGACCGGCAAATTTTGTGAAAGGAGAAAAGCTGTTTGAAGACTTTCGCTATCAACCCGATGTGATGAACAATAAAGTTGAGAAAACCTCATCATTTCGGTATATGCACGGCGAATGGTTTCCAAATGATCAGTTTCAACCTAGAAATCCCAATGCACCAAGAGAAATCGTAGATCCGGCAATTGGATTGATTTTGTCGAATTAAAACGTAATAAAATATGATAAAATACATTACCAGATCCCGATCGCAGGAATCTTCAGGAGCCATAGAGCGTATGTACATCACGATGCGCCATTTGTTTAACCGTGGATTCTATAAACCGATGGGCATTTCTGGAGAAACACTGCGAGAAGCTTTACTGCAACTGCGCCCAGAAATTTATGGTTCGGTTGCGGATGAAAAAGTAGAATTAAACGGTTTATTGTATGTAATAGAACGTTTGCCAATGGGCATTGAAGAATGTAAGTTCATCAATCTGACTTCGGATGAAGGGTATTCGCAATCGCATTTTAAAGCGATTATTCCGCCAAAACGCCGCCGCAACTGCTACCGTATCGATGACGAACAAATGAATATTGAAATCACGCGCGGGCGTTCGGATATTTACGATGTATTGACGCATTTGACTTTTATTTTTATGGAATCGCATAAAATAAAAAACCGAATTTTGGTTGCCGATGAGGACAATGTTTCGCGAGATTGGTCAAAACTCGAAGAAGCGGTTCTTAAAAAAGAGTTTTTAACATTAAATGAACGGGAAATAGCCATTTCGCATACTTCTATCATTTTAGGAAGGAGTTTTGCCGAAATCAATTCTATTTATGATCGGTTTGCTACAGAAGAGCATCCCGACCGTTTTTTGAGTGTGATTTATTGGTTGGGTAAAATTGCGCTGGAAGAAGTTTTGGAAAACAACAAAAGAACGATTACTTTTAGCCCGATTTTACGTGAGCGTTTGGGACATCATATTTACGGTGAAATCTGGGCAAACAAAATAAAAACAGAATTACAACGTTTAGAATTATTAGAGCGTCCGTTGCATATTATCAGTGCAAATATGCACAGTGTGATGAATGCTTTTTTTGCTGAAGATGTTTTAAAAAGTAAGATAAAGGTCAAGAATAAAACGGAAGTTTTTGAAGCATTGAGCAACCCGGCAAACAGTGATTTGCGGGCAATGGTTACAGAACGTGCAACGGAACAAGGAATGTTGTTTTTACCCGATACTTCTGGAACTAATATTGATGTGCAGATTTTTGACACCGCAAAAATTAATTGGAATCAAACATCTTTTCCGTCGGTAAAGTTACCGGAAAACGATATTGACAAACCGGTTATTGTGGTAATGGATTATGCTTTTGGCGAACAAGCTTACGAAACGATAGACGAATTGTTGAAACCATTTAATAAAGATGTACATTTGAACGTTGATTCGGTTTCGGTTATGGGAAAAGCCGGAATTCTATTTGGAGGGAAAGGAGATATTATGATTCCGACCGCACATATCAATGAAGGCACCGGAGATAACTACCCGTTTCACAACGAACTGACACCCGAACTGTTTGAAGGAAACGAATTGGCTGTTTTTGGTGGTTCAATGGTTACCGTTTTAGGAACTTCTCTTCAGAATAAGGATTTATTGGAGTTTTTCCGTGATTCTACTTGGCGTGTGATTGGGTTGGAAATGGAAGGAGCGCATTATCAGAAAGCGATTCAGTCGGCATCAAAAATCAGAAGAAGTATCAATCCTGACGTCAAAGTGCGGTATGCGTATTATGCATCCGATAATCCTTTGGAAACAGGAAGCACATTGGCATCTGGCGGATTGGGAACTACCGGAGTGAAACCAACGTATTTAATTACTATAAAAATATTAGAACAGATTTTTAATTGTTAATCTATGAATCAACAAAATACACAAAATACATCGTCCGACGAGCAAGAGATTGATGTTAAGCACCTGACCAATCGCATTGAAGGTACGTATGATAATTTAATTTTTAGTATTTATCGTCTGTTTCGGTTTTTTAAAAGAAGATGGTACGTGATTTTACTGCTGATCGGGGTTGGTATCGGCCTGGGTATGTATCTGGATTCGACAAAATCCAGCAGACTCCGCCACGAATTGCTGATTGTTCCTAATTATGGAAGTGTAGATTATATTTATCAAAAAATAGAAAATTATGACCGTTTAGATCTTAATAAAGAGCTGATTGCTTCAAACGCCGGAAATGAAGTTTATAAATTAAAAATAGAACCGGTCTATGATGCTTATAATTACATTTTGACGGATCCTATTCATTTTGAGGCTTTTAAAACCTTGAGTGAGCGTGCGATTGATCTTGAAAAATATTCTAAAAGTAAATTGGCATCTAAAAATTACAAATACCACACGCTTACGGTTTATACCGATGGTTTTGGAGACACCGAAATGACGCTTGATAAAATTCTGGAGGAACTGAATTCCGATGAATATTTTAACAAGCGTAAAGAAATAGAGAAAAACAATATTGTCGCAAAACGTGCCGAAGTTGCCAAGTCGATTGAACAAATCAATGGTCTTTTTGAACGATTGGGTAGTGAAAATAAAGTGAATGATATCACACTAAACGCTTATCCGGAATTGCCGGATTTATTGACTGCGAAAGAAGGTTTGCTGAAACAACTCAACGCTATAGATGTTCAAATGATTGAACAAAATAAGGTGGTTTATCTGGCTACTAAAATTATGAATATTAAAGTAAGTCCACTTTTACCAAGCTTTATCGTTTTACCGTTTTTATTTCTTTTTTGCTACATTCTTTTAGCGTATTTTAATTCAAAAGTGAAAAGTTATAAACGTTAATTGTTGATTAAAGATTCCTCCATAAAAAATATCATCATTCACGGTGCCGGTCAAATGATTAATTTGTTGGCACCTTTTTTAGTGATGCCTTATGTTCTCTCGGTATGTGGTATTGACAAATGGGGAATTATCGGAACAGTAACTTCCGTGTATATTTTAGTGGGACTTTTGATTGAGTTCGGTGCCAATCTAATTGGTGTGAAAGAGTTAAGTGCTTTTAGAAACAATGTTGTTTTTCTGAAAAGCTACATTGGCGTAAATTATAAATTTCGCTTGTTCTCTTGCCTGATTTTAACAGCTGTTTTAACAGCTGTTTTTCAGGTGTTTAAAGTAGATGCTTCTTTTTATTGGGGATTGAGTTGGATGATTGCTTGGTATTACAATCCATTGTGGATTTTTCAGGCTCAGGAAGATTTTAAAAAGATTAATAAAATCATTTTTCTGTCCAAAGCAGTATATGTTTTGGGAGTTTACTTAATGGTTACTACAAAAGAAGATTATATCTATGTGGTTGGAATATTGGGATTTAGTAATAGTGTGTTTTATGCTTGGTATTATTATCAGGTTCCCAAGCACCGGGTTGCTTTTAAGAGAGTTCCAGTGTTTTTCAGGCAAAATAGTGCGATTGTTGTGTCCAATTTTGCCATTAGTTTTTATACACAAGCACCTATTTTAATCATCAAAGTTATTTTAGGAGACATCGCTGCGGGAATTTTTAATGTAATTAATCTGTTTCTCACGGTTTTCAGAAGCTACCTTGGTGTGTTTTTCAATGTGACGTATCCACGGTTTTGTTATTTGTTGGCTAAAAGTACTGCAAAGGCAAAATCTTATGGTTTTAAAATGATGAAAATCAATGTGGTTTTACTGTTGGTTTCGGCTGTTATCATTTTTTTGACGCTTCCTTATGCCGTTGGTTTATATGACTTTTCCAACGATGTGCTGGAAGGATTGGCGTTCAGTAGTTTTTTACTATTTTTGCCCGTTATTATTGCGTTGAATATTCCTTATTATCAATTGTTGCTTTTTAAAAAACAAAACAATACTATTTTAAAAATATCTGTCGGTGGAGCAATTATTACCTTAGTTTTGGGAACTCTTCTTACGTATTTTTTCGGGCTAACAGGTATATGTGTAATGTTGTATGTAGTGGAGTTGTATGTATTGCTGAGTTTTTGGCGTAGGGGGACTAAATTATTATCAAAATGAACAAAGCGGTTACTTATATAATTCTTTTAAATTATCACGGGTTAGACGATACCATTGAGTGTGTTCAATCATTGCAAAAATTATCTGCAAAAGATTATAGAATGGTGATTGTTGATAATTCTAATGGAGAAGAAAACTGGAACAGTTTAATTGCCTTTGCAAAAGCTTCTTCTCTAAGCTTCATTGATTTTTATGAAGGAAAAGTACCGGATTATCAGCAGCAATCGCTTGTTTTGATAAAAGCTTTGGCAAATAAAGGTTTTGCACAAGGCAATAATTTAGGTTTGCATTTTGCATTACAGCAAAGCGATGCACATTATTTCTGGATTTTAAACAATGATACTACCGTAGATTCAGAAAGTCTTTCCGCTTTAATAAGTTATCAATCAAAACATCCAAAAACTATTTTAGGAAGCAAACTTATTTATTATGATGCTCCGGATCAAATTCAAGCAGTGGGTGGTGCTTTTGATGAAAAATTATATATCTGCACGCATATCGGAGAAGGCTTTCCAAAAAACACACCAAAAAATACCTTTCCAAGCATAAATTATCCGATTGGAGCTTCGATATTTGTAAACCGAAATTTTTTGGAAGATATTGGTTATTTAAATGAAGCGTTCTTTCTTTATTTTGAAGAATTGGATTGGGTAAAACGAGGTGCAAATAAAGGGTATTATCCAGATTGGTGTGAAGAAAGCATCGTTTATCATAAAGAAGGAAAAGCAATCGGCTCTTCCTACAAACAGAAAAAAAGCCTCTTTTCGGAAACAGCTCTTTTTAAAAGCCGAAAGAAATTTATTGAAAAATACTATTCTTTGAATTTTAAGTTTTATTTTTCAAGTTTATTATTAATAGCCAACAGACTCAGAAGAGGTAAATTTAAAGTAGCTCAGGAATTGATTAAAATTACATTCAATGACGTTAAATAAACAAGTTTTTGTATATCTTATCGTATTGTTTGCCGCCATCTATCAAGATTTTCCTTTGTATAATCTGGTAGGAGAGCTTGGCAGATCGCCTATGGTGTTGTTGACGCCTTTTATGCTTGTTTATATCTTTTCAAATAAAAATATAAAGCTCAGTAGTTACACAATACATTTTATTAAATTTATTTTATACTGTTTTCTTATTTCTTTGATTTTTGTGGTAGTTACTTACCTTCATTACGAAACATTTGAAATTTTAGACGAACACATCATAACAAAAACGATAAAAATGAGCGTTTATCCTATTGTAGCACTCATTGCTTATCAGTTTTTTTATATGTATTTGAGCAATAATTTTAATTCTTTAAAAAATTTATTTTCAGCGGTTTATTTAGTTCAGTTGTTTTTAACGCTTTTTATATCACTGGAAATCTATTATTTAAAAACCTCAAAAATTTTCCTTTCTTTTTTACATACATTGCCGGGTAAATACTGGCGTGTTCGCTTACTGACCCCCGAAGAAAGCTGGACGGGAACTATTTTGGTGATTTTTATGTTTCTTCCGGTATTTTTAGTTCATTATTTAAAAATCAAAGGAGTTTGGCGTTGGCTGGTTTATTTACAAAGTGGTTATCTGTTTTTGTCCTATTCTTTAGTCAGCGAATCCAAAGGATTTTTATTATTGATATTGATTTCTGTCTTGCCGCTTACTCTGGCTTATTTTAAACAAAACAAATACCTGCGTAACGCTTTTGTTGTCGTTTTTATTACGGTAATCGTTGCCGGAGGTTTTGTAGGATACGCATTGCGCGAAATCATTATTGAACAAATTACCACCAGCGGAACTTTCGGAACCCGTTTTTCTTCCGTCATCAGTTCATTATTGGTTTTTGTTTTATGTCCGATAGGTGTAGGGTGGAGCGGTTTTGTAACTTATTATCCGCAAGCAATAGAATATATTTTGGAATCGGGATTGGTCGATCAGTTTAATTTGCAGGAAATCAGGGGGTATTTGTCCACCACCAAAGCGCTATCTACCAAAAGTGCCTTTTTTGATGAGTTGATTTATGGTGGTGTTTTTTTCTTGATTTTCTTTTATCAGTTTTTTATAAAACGATACCTGAATCTAAGTAAAATAAAAGACCTTGATTTCTATTTTTTAAGAATACCTTTGGCATTTGCTATTATGGCAGGTGTGGTTTACATTACCTATCACGTAAAATATGATGTCTGGATTTTTTTGGCTATCATCAACGTGTTTGAAATCAAATATAGTTTAAACAAGAATGAAAATACTCATAGTTAGCGGCTTTCTTCCTTATCCTGATTTTTTTGGCGGGGCAATTGATGTCTGGGAACGTCTCAAGGGATTGGTACAATTAGGGCATCAGGTAGATTTAATTGCGACAGACAAACAGCAGCCAACGAAACAGCACTTAGAAACCATTCAACATTGGGTAAGAAACTTTTATTTTGTACAACGCCAAAACAAAGCACAGTATATTTTGAATAAAATGCCACTGCAACTGATCAGCAGAAAGGCATTGGAAACGGTTGAGGTAAATCAAAGTTACGATCTTATTATTTTGGAAAGTGAATTTTGCTGGACAGTTACAAAGAACAAAACCATTGCTTACAAACAACTAATAGTTCGTGTTCACAACGATGAACATTTTTATTTTAAAATGTTGGGTAACAGTTCAAAATCGTTAAAAGAAAAAATGTACTACCAAATAGAAGCTTCAAAAATCAAACGTTTGTCGCAACAAGTTTTTGAACAAGCAAATCGACTGTGGTTCATTTCCAAAGACGATCTCAAAGGTTCTGATTTTAAATCAAAATCGGTGTTTTTACCGTTTCCTATCAATCAAAATTTCATTATTCCTAAAGAAAAACCTGAAAAAAATGTTGTTTTTATGGGCGCCCTTTTTATGCCCAACAATGTTTATGGATTGGATTGGTATCTTGAAAAAGTACACCCTCGTTTGATAGAGCAAATTCCTGATTATCATTTTTATATTGTAGGTTCTTTAAAAGAAAAAAACAGTGCACTCGAAAAAAAATATAATAAAATAGCCAGAGTTTCACTGATTATCAATGCAGAACTTTTGGAAAAGTATTATCAAAAATCTCAGGTGTTTATCAACCCGATGTTTCACGGCAGCGGTGTAAAAGTAAAATCGGTCAATGCTTTGGTAAATGGTCTTCCATTGGTGAGTACATCGGTGGGTGCAGAAGGAATTGGTTTAACAAAAGAGATGTATTATCCTGCACAAACAGCGGCTGACTTTATTCAGCAGATTACAGCTGTTTTTAATGATAAAGATGCAGCCATAGAAAAAACATTAAAAGCACAGGAATATTTGAAGAGAAATAACTATCTTGATGTTTTAAAAAAAGAACTGGATGCCTTTCAATAAAGTATTTATATATTTTACTTGTGCCTTAGCATTATTTCCCTTGCTTAAACTAAACCATTTTTCTGTTTTAATGATGATTTGGTTGGTGTTAGCGTTGGTGTGCGGTTTTAAAAACAAGACTTTTTCGTACCTGAAAAAAGAATGGAAAACCCTTGCAATACTTTCCTTTTTTGCGTGGATGTACGGACTTTATCTACCTTTTGTTTCCGATTTTGACGAATGGGGAAGATCGGTGGTAAAAAGTTTACCTTTTCTGGTATTTCCGGTGGGATTTATTCTAAACAAAGAATTGATTACTTCAAAGGTTCTTAAAATATTTGGCTCTTTATTTTTATTAACAATGTTGATTGTTAATAGCTTAGGATGGATGAGTGTTTTCTCGTACGGTTTTTTTCAGGCGTGGCAGGAAAATGACTTTTACCACCCGATGTTTCGCTCGCTTTTTGCAGAAGCCACTTCACTTCATTTACCTTATTTAGGTGTTTTAAGCACTTTCGCGGCTTTATATGCCGTTTTAAGGATGTTTCAACTTCAGAAAGTACAGCCGCTTTATATATTAGCAACTCTTTATTTGATGGGTTCTGTATATATTTATTCCGCACGGATGGCATTGATTTGTTTTTTTACAGGTATCCTTTTTATCATTTGGAAAAAGATTCCTAAACCCACGCTTAAATGGGGACTTCTGGCAGTAATTCCCGGAGTTCTTTTAATGATATTTTGGTTTTCACCTATAAAAGAACGCTACACACAAACTGTTGAAAAAGAATGGGTTTTGCCGCACAAAGGACAACAACCTCACGAAGTAAACTATCGCTACGGCGTGTGGTATTGTTCCATCGATCTGATAAAAAACCACCCGCTTACAGGCGTAGGAGTTGACAAAGTCCAGCAAAAGCTCAACGAATGTTACAGCCAGTTTGATTATGAATCTTATGAGGATTTTTCAAAGGTTGTTTACAACACCCATAATCAATACTTTGATCAAATTTTAAAATTTGGGGTTTTTGGTTTGATGGCTTTTTGTCTGGTTTTGTTTTATTTTGTTCCAAATAATACTTTATTGTATCAAATATTTATAATAACTGTTTTTTTAAGTTTTTTAACTGAAAATCTGTTGGACCGGCAAATAGGTGTGGTGTTTATTTCTTTGTTTAATACGATCTTTGTGATTTCAACAAAAAAAGTACAATGAAAAGAACATTAATTGTTGATTGGTTAGATAAATATGGAGGTGCCGAACGGGTAATTACTTCTTTACAAAACACTTTTGGTTTTGAAACCATTTATGCGTTGGTCAATACAATGAAACTAACGGACATTAAAAAGATTACATCAAATTTTAATGTAACAATCATCACAACGTCTTTAAATATTTTTGGTAATTTTTTCCGATTGTTTTTCTTTACTTTTCATTATTTCATAACTAAAATTAAAGTAAGCAAGAATGTTGACACAATTATTTCTTCTTCGCACGCCATTGCCAAAGGAATTGTAAAAAGTAATCCAAAACAATTACACATCAGCTATTTTCAAGCGAGAAACTTTAAATACATTTGGGACGATGCCGACTTGTATTTTGGTGCATTGCGCTTTTTTTTACAGCCATTAATTTCGTATTTGCGAAAGAAAGATTGTCAACAGGCGCAGCATCCCGATTTTATCATTAGCAATTCTCATTTCGTAAAAAACTGGGTGAAAGAAAAATACGATCGAGATTCTGTAGTTATTTATCCTCCGGTTGATTTGAAGCAATTCGTTTTGCAAACAAAAAAAGAAGACTATTTTGTGGCAGTGGGAAGAATTGTTGCATACAAAAGATTTGATTTAATTGTAGAAACATTTAACCAGACAAATAAGAAATTAATCATTATCGGCGACGGTCCAGAATTAAAAAAATTGAAGAAAAAAGCACGCTCAAACATTCATTTTACTGGTTATATTGATGCACAGCAAGTCCATCATTATATTTCAAAAGCAAAAGGATTTCTCCATATTGGCATAGAAGATTTTGGCATAGCTCCTATTGAAGCACAAGCTTGCGGAACACCTGTTATAGCCTATAACGCCGGAGGGATCAAAGAAACGGTAAAGCATCTGGAAACAGGTGTTTTATTTCAAAACCAGACGCCGGAAGCTTTGTTGGAAGCCATTGATTTGTTTGAAACAATGGATTGGAATTATGAAACTATTCATCATCACGCACAGTTTTTCTCTACCGAGCGTTTTGAAAAAGAGCTACTGTCATTTGTAGAGAACTGCGAAAAAGAAACATTTCGTAATGTATCCGAACATTCTGAATAAGAACCATCGAATTGAAAAATCAATAGGAAACTTTCTTTTCAAAATCTTGTAAAAATAATCGTAACTTTGCCGCTGAAAATGATAATTTTATGTTTCAAATAGGAAATACAATCGTTTCAGAAGAAATTTTTGAAAACGATTTTGTGTGCAACTTATCTGCTTGCAAAGGTCAGTGTTGTGTGGATGGTGATGCGGGAGCTCCTTTGTCGGAAGAAGAAACCAAAGTTTTGGAGCAAATTTATCCAACGATAAAATCATATTTGCGTCCAGAAGGAATCGCAGCTATTGAAGCACAGGGAACCTGGGTTGTAGGCGAAGACGGCGAATATGAAACGCCTTTGGTTAATGGTAGTGAGTGTGCGTACGTGATTTTTGATCAGGGTACGGCATTGTGTGGTATCGAACAGGCTTATAACGAAGGACAATTTG
>Ga0209075_1001341_pt1 | contig 23146 bp, 21 predicted proteins | sample Stecom2011_FD_187523 | JGI IMG/M metagenome (GOLD analysis project Ga0209075, IMG submission 187523) | Agricultural soil microbial communities from Utah to study Nitrogen management - Steer compost 2011 (SPAdes) (version 2) | ecosystem: Environmental > Terrestrial > Soil > Agricultural land...
CCGGCGGCCAGCCCCACGAGCTCACCGGGCGGCACGGAGCCGTCCGAAGCGGTGGAGTGGAGATGGAGGTCTACCGCCATTGGGTCCCCATGATGCCCTTCTCAAGTACTTGGTACCTGGCACCGGGTGCCCGGAATCCTGAGCGAGGTGCCGGTCCAAGTACCAAGTAGTCAGTACTCGGTACGGCTCCCATCGCGGAGCGATGGGAGCTATTCGACCTCGATCGTGATCGACTCGATGTAGACGGTCTCCAGGGGGAAGCTCTCCTCCCGGATCCCCGAAGGCGTCGTCCGCTCGATGGCGGTCATCCGGTCGATCACGTCCTGGCCTTCGACGAGTCGTCCGAGACCGTTGAAGTTGCGGGTCAGGAGCCGGCCGTTCTCGTGGACGACCACGAAGAACTGCGAGCCCGTGGTCCTCGCACCGCGGTTGGCCATGGCGACCACGCCCGGCTCGAAAGTGAAGTCGGCGGGCGGGCGCTCGTCGGCGATGACATAGCCCGGTCCCCCGGTGCTGTCGGCGAGGGGGTCGCCGCCCTGGACCAGGAGCTCGGGGTTGATGCGATGGAACGGGATCCCGTCGTAGAAGCCCTCACGGGCCAGGAACACGAAGGAGTTGACGGTCTCGGGGTAGTTGGCCGGGTCCAGCTCGATCACCAGGTCGCCACACGACGTCGTGATCGTGGCCGTCACCTTCGAGGCGGTCGTGATGTCCGTCTGTCGTTCCGGCGCCTCGAAGCTCATCCGCTCCACGGGCGGGGGCTGGGTCCCGCCACACGCCGTCGGCTGGGAGCGCAGGGTCTCGTAGGCCGTCGCCTGCTGGTTGCGGCCGGAGAACATCGTCATCACGACGATGGCCCCCACCACGACGAGGCCGAAGATGAAGGCGCTGACGATGCGACGGCTCAGCTCCTTGCGCCGGGCGGACTTCTCTTCTTCCGCCCGCCTCTGGGCGCGAAGCTCCTTCTGACGTTGGCGACGGTCGGTCATGCGAGCGTCGACTTTAGGTGGAGGGGAGGGCGTATCCCGCTTCGGCGGGCCCGATGCGACGGTACAAGCGCCGGAGCGCGCCAAACTGTGCGGTGATGCCGGTTGTGGTGCAGAAGTACGGCGGCACGTCGGTAGCCGACCCGGAGCGGATCCAGAAGGTCGCCGACCGCGTCCGGGACACCCGCATGACGGGAAACGACGTGGTGGTCGTGGTCTCCGCCATGGGCCAGACCACCGACGAGCTGCTCGAGCTCGCCGCCAAAGTGAGCGAGTCCCCGCCTCGTCGCGAGCTCGACATGCTCCTGTCCACCGGCGAGAGGATCACGATGGCGCTGCTCGCCATGGCCCTCGAGGCACGGGGCATACCCGCCGTCAGCTACACCGGATCCCAGGCGGGCGTGCTCACCAACTCGATGCACGGCGAGGCCCGCATCACCAAGATCACCGGAGAGCGGGTCCGACAGTCGCTTGAGGACGGGAAGGTCGTGATCGTCGCCGGGTTCCAGGGTGTCGATCCGGAGACGAAGGAGGTCACCACCCTGGGCCGTGGTGGCTCGGACGCCACCGCCGTCGCCCTGGCCGCGTCCCTGGGCGCCGATCACGTCGAGATCTACACCGACGTCGACGGCGTGTTCACCGCAGACCCTCGCCTGGTACCGGTGGCGCGCAAGCTCGACGAGGTCCCCTTCGACGAGATGCTGGAGATGTCGGCCTCCGGTGCAGGCGTCCTCATGACCCGTTCGGTCGAGATCGGCCGTCGCTACGACATGCCCATCCACGTCCGTTCGTCGTTCCACGACGGCGATGGGACCTGGGTGACCGACGCCATGGAGCAGGCGATCGTCTCCGGGGTCGCCCACGACCGCTCCGAGGTGCGCATCACCGTCGCCGGCGTCCCCAACCGTCCCGGGATCGCGGCGAGGGTCTTCGGCGCACTCGCCGACGCCCGGATCGTCGTCGACACCATCGTCCAGAACGTCTCCCATGACGGCACCGCCGACATGTCGTTCACGGTCCCCGCCGCCCACGCCGCCGAGGCCGAGCGGATCACCAAGGAGGTGGGCGCCGAGATCGGGGCCACAGTGGAGATGGACGACGGCATCGGCAAGGTCTCCATCGTCGGCGCCGGCATGAAGTCGCAGCCGGGAGTGGCGGCGAAGATGTTCATGACCCTGGCCGAGAACGACATCGACATCGAGATGATCTCCACCTCCACCATCCGCATCACCTGTGTGATCAGGGCCGACCGCATCGAGGAGGCAGTGGCCGCCCTGCACGAAGCCTTCGGCCTCCAGAACGGAGCATCGTGAGCCGCACCATCGCCGTCGTCGGAGCGACCGGAGCCGTCGGTCGCACCATGCTCGACATCCTCGAGAAGCGCAGCTTCCCCGCCGACCGTCTCCGTCTCTTTGCGTCGGCCCGGTCGGCCGGGACCACGGTCGACACCGCCTGGGGCCCCGTCGTCGTCGAGGACCTCGCCGAGGCCGACCCCGCGGGCATCGACATCGCTCTCTTCTCCGCCGGTGGCGACCGCTCGCGCGCCCACGCCGGGCGTTTCGTTGACGCCGGGGCGGTGGTGATCGACAACTCCTCCGCCTTCCGCTCCGACCCGGAGGTCCCGCTGGTGGTGGCGGGTGTCAACGACGACGCCGTCCGCGAGCACAAGGGCCTGATCGCCAACCCGAACTGCTCGACGATGACCCTGATGATGGCGGCCGGGCCTCTCCACCGGGCCGCCGGCCTGACCTCGATGGTGGCCGTGACTTACCAGTCGGTCTCGGGCTCGGGCCACAAGGGCGTCGACGAGTTGATCGAGCAGACCGACTTCCTCCGTCCCGACATCGACGGTCTGATGGACGGGACGGCTCCCGAACCGCAGCCCAAGCTCTACGAGCGCCCGATCGGCTTCAACGTGCTGCCATATGCGGGCTCGGCGTCGGGCGAGGACGGCTACACGGATGAGGAACTGAAGCTGGTCAAGGAGACCCGGAAGATCCTCGGAGCGCCCGGTATCGAGGTCGAACCAACCTGTGTCCGTGTCCCGGTGATCGTGGGGCACGGCGTGGCCGCGACGATGTGGTTCTCCCGACCGGTGACCGTGGAGGAGGCCGAATCGATCCTCTCCGACGCTCCCGGGCTCGAGCTCTGGACCGACGAGGTCCCCACCCCGCACGACAGCGCGGGTCGGGACGAGGTGCTGGCGGGGCGGATCCGGCCCACGCTCGGCCGGGAAGGTGGGATCAGTCTCTGGGTGGTCGGCGACAACCTTCGCAAGGGCGCGGCGTTGAACGCCGTGCAGATCGCCGAGCTCGTCTGAGGATCAGTCCGAGCCGCCGGCGGACCAGCCGGCCGATTCCTGTTCTCTGAGGACCGCCGCCATCCTCCGACGCAGGTGGGGGTGAGCCTGACGGAACCCGAGCTCGACCGCGAAGCGAGCGTCGTCCCTGATGTCCAGGACCACCTCTTCTCCCTCGGCGAGCACGTGGAACCCGTCGAGCTGGGCGGCGATGCGGATCTCGTCCCGTTGCCAATCGGCGAGCTCCATGTCGCCCGCCTTCACCACCAACCGGTCGTCGGTGAGGTCGATGACAACGTTGATCGGCGGCTCTTCCGCACCCTCGATGCGCAGCTTGGCGTCGTAGCTAGCCATCACACCTCCTGACTTGCCCATCAGGTTATCCGCCGTTCTGTAAAGGCACGGTCAAGCCGTGGGCGGCTTGGCGGGTGGGCCACTTATCCTGGCCCGGGATGATCGAGTTGGAGTCGGCCCAGCCCCTCCGGGGGCTGACCCTCGCTGAAGTCCGGCAGCGGCAGGAGGCGGGCCTGGTCAACGACGTCCAGGAGGGACCGAGCCGCACGGTCGGCGAGATCATCCGGGCCAACGTCGTCACCAGGTTCAACCTGCTGCTGGGAGGGCTCCTCCTCATCGTCCTGTTCGTCCTTCGTCAGCCCCGTGACGCCCTCTTCGGTTTCGTCCTCTTCATCAACTCGGCCATCGGCATCGTCCAGGAGCTGCGGGCGAAGCGCACTCTGGACCGTCTCGAGCTCCTGGCCGCCCCGACCGCGGTGATCGTGAGGGAGGGCCGGTCGGCGGAGCACCCGGTCACGGACATCGTCGTCGACGATCTCATCGAGCTCCGCCCGGGTGATCAGGTGGTGGTCGACGGCGAGGTGGTCGAGTCCAACGGGCTCGAGATCGACGAGTCGCTGCTCACCGGCGAGTCGGATCCGGTCCACAAGGAGCTGGGGGACGAAGTCCTCTCGGGGAGCTTCGTGGCCGCCGGGTCGGGCCAGTACCGGGCCACCCGGGTCGGTGGCGACTCCTACGCCGCCCGTCTCGCCAAGGAGGGCAAGCGCTTCACCCTGGTCCGCTCCGAGATGCGGGAGGGGATCGACTGGATCCTCGGAGCGGTCAGCTGGCTGGTGGTGCCGATGATGGTGATGCTGATCTGGAGCGCCCTCCGGGCCGACCCGCCCCGGGGGTTCATCGAGGGTCTCGCCGCCGGGGCCGCCGCCGGCGTGGCGATGGTTCCCCAGGGCCTGGTCCTGCTGGCCTCCATGGCGTTCGCCGTCGGCGTGATCCGCCTCGGGCGTCGCCAGGTGCTCGTCCAGGAGATGCCGGCGATCGAGGGTCTGGCCCGAGTCGACACGATCTGTTTCGACAAGACGGGGACCCTGACCAACGGCCGGATCACCGTGGAGCAGGTCGTGAGACTGGGCGACGAGGACTACGCCCCGGCGCTTGCCGCCCTTGCCTCCGTCGACAGCCACCCCAACGCCACCATGCAGGCGGTCGGTGCCGCATTCCCGTCTTCACCCGGCTGGCAGGCCCTCACCACCGTCAGGTTCTCCTCGGCGAGGAAGTGGAGCGGGGCCAGCTTCGCCGGCCACGGGACGTGGGTGATCGGTGCGCCCGAGGTGCTCGCCCCCACCAACGACCAGGTGATCGACATCTCGACCGAGGCCTCGGGCGAGGGGCGGCGCGTCGTCCTCGTCGCCGTCACGGATGCCCCCCTGGGGGGAGGCGACCGACCCCCGGCCGGGCTGGAGCCCGTCTGCATCCTGATCCTCTCCGACCAGGTGCGGAGCGACGCCCCCGAGATCCTCGCCTACTTCGCCGAGCAGGGTGTCGACGTCAAGGTGATCAGCGGGGACCATCCCCGGACCGTGGCCGCGGTCGCCGCCGAAGCCGGTCTCGAGGTGTCCGGTGTGGTCGATGCCCGGCAACTGCCCCCAGCGGGCCCGGAGCTCGACCGGATCATGGACGAGAATTCCATCTTCGGGAGGGTGAGCCCCCAGCAGAAGCGGGAGATGGTCAAGGCACTGCAGCGCCGGGGGCATGTCGTCGCCATGGTCGGTGACGGCGTCAACGACGTGCTGGCCCTGAAGGACGCCGACATCGGCATCGCCGTGGGAGGCGGAGCACCGGCGTCCCGGGCAGTGGCCCAGTTGGTCCTCATCGACGGGCAATTCTCCTCGGTCCCCCACATCGTGGGGGAGGGCCGGAGGGTCACGGCGAACGTGGAACGGGTCGCCAACCTGTTCATCACCTCGACCTTCTACGCCCTCGGCTTGTCGGTGGCGAGTGTGATCACGTCGCTGCCGTTCCCGTTCCTGCCCCGTCATCTGACGCTGGTGGGGAGCCTCACCATCGGCATCCCGTCGTTCTTCCTGGCACTCGCCCCATCGCGAAGGCGGACACGCCCCGGGTTCGTGAGCCGGGTGCTTCGCTTCGCCGTCCCCACGGGGACGATCGCCACCCTGGCCACCTTCATCGGGTACTGGCTCGCCGATTTCGAGGGGTCGACGGTGGATCAGTCGAGGACGCTGGCGACGCTGATCCTCGGGGCGATCGGGATGATCGCAATGGCGATCGTGGCGAGGCCCCTGGTCCCCTGGAAGAAGCTGTTGATCTCGTCGATGGTGCTGCTCTTCATCCTCGCCTTCGCGCTGCCTGCGTCACGGGACTTCTTCGCCCTCTCCATGCCGCGCCCGGTGGTGTTGTTCGCCGGGGTGGGGATCGTGGCGGTGACCGGGACCATCATGGTCATGGCGCTGCGAGCGCTCGGTTGGGTGAAGGCGTTCCCCGACCTGTTGCGGGACATGCCGCCTCCGCTGGAGGAGGGCGGCTGGAAGCGGCTCAAGCAGCGCATCGTCGACAGATCGGGCTGGAACCGCTCGTTCCCGACCACGACGGAGATCAGCGTCATAGTCGAAGGGGACGACCCCGATCACGAGTGAATCCCGGGTGGTCGTGATTCTCGGGCGCGCCTACCATCTGGGGCATACGGGACGTGGCGCAGTTTGGTAGCGCGCAGCGTTCGGGACGCTGAGGTCGTGGGTTCAAATCCCGCCGTCCCGACTCAGAAACCCCAGGTCAGGCCGCTCTCCGGAGCGGCCTGCTTGTTTGGAGGGCGGTTCCATCGCGCGTCCATCGCGCGTCACAGACCGCGACCTTGACCTCGATCGCGGTCCTGCCGGGGTAGAAATCGCTCCCCGAGCCGCTCGGCGGCCTGCCGGTCGGCTTCGGTGGTGGAACATCCAAACGACAGGGTCATGGAGGACCATCCGGGCGATGCGCCACCTCTCTGGTCTCCGAAACGACCCCGTTCGGGCTCGAAACGACCAGGTGCACCTTCTTTCGGGTGCGAACGTCGGTCAATCCTCCGACACCAAGGCGATGGCCCGTCGGCTGGTGTGGTCTGACCAGCCTCCACGGCGCAACGTCGAGTCGCTATCAGTCCGCGCGAAAAGGAACGACGATTGAGCCTGTCGCCTCCACTAGGTGAACAACCACACAGACCGCGCCGACGAGCGCAGGCGCGATTCGCGTTCACCACCCTCCAACTACACACGCACCTGCAACAAGTTGCCGGATGTCTACGTGTAGACGGGAGAGCTCCTGATAGACCTCGACCGTGGCACGCTGGCGAGCTCGGCGACCGCTGGCCGGGCTCGGCAGAAACGAACGCTTCCAGATGGAAGGGGTACCGGTGACGTCGGCAAAGTGGTCGACGTGAAAGCGTTACTGCGAGACCGTTGGATCTCAATGGGCCGAGCCATCGTGGTACTTATCGATCACGAACTGGCCCCGAGTTCGGCGAGTTCAGCGGTGTCGCTGGTCCTCTTCTGGGCGGCATCAGCGCTCGCCGCAGGCATCGCCGTGTTCGTTGTGCTTGGGGGGCGTCCCAGCCCGGTACAGGCGTCCATGGAGGAGATTGCCGGCCTTGTCGAAACGCTCGACCCGCTGGTCGCCACCCTTCCGCTCCAAGGGCCACAGGCGAGGGCCGTGCCACGTTCGCAGACTCACGATCAGCATCGTTGAGCGCGCCATCTCGACCCTGACTCATGACTCGTGGCCACGTGAAGAGATTCCCGGCGTCTGACGAACAACAGAGTGACGGGCTACGTCCCGGTGAGGAGTGCTGAGATGGGCAGCAGACGAGATGCGTCGGCTGCAAGAAAGGTGGCATCGTGTATGTGATGACCGCACAGGGTCGGCGAATGGTGGGACGATGGCTTATGGTGGCGCTTGGTGCCGTGCTCATCATGGTCCTCGCCCTGCCCGCCGAAGCTGCATCTAAGACGGTTACGTTCAGCAACACCTGCAAGGTGAAGATCGAGAACGGGAGCGGCTGGCTGTGGCAGAACCCATGGGGTAGGACCACCGAGATCGAGAACTGTGCCCAGCTGCGCACGGGGGTTCTTTATTGGAACGGGACTACGTGGACATGGTATTTCGGACCCGGATCTGCATGGCAGAGCGTGTCGATGCGCTTTGTTGAGGTGACCGGCGTGACCCAATGGTCCCACAGCGCTCATGGTGGGAGGAATGTCAGCGGCGAGGGAGGTCGGTGCGTCATGATGGCGCAGGATGGCTCCTTGAGTAGCTTCTACAACTGTTGAGGCTTCCACCTTCCGTTTGTGGCGAATGCCATCGGCGGCTGAGCCAGGGGCAATCGGGCGAATGAGAATGGCCGTCTTCACGGGGTTGTTGCTCCTGGTTCTCGGTTGTACGCCGAATCCGACGGGTGAAAGCAATTCGCCTGCTGGTGGTGATGCGGATGCGGAGGTGGTGGACCAGGGATCTGATGGGCTGTTCGAGGCACCTGAACCCGGCCCTTATCAGGTGTCGCCCGAGTTCGTAGGGTCGGTCCTGGCTGATGGGGCGGTGACCTTCGAGGAGCTGGTGTTGACCCACCAACTCTTCTATAGGTGTCTGGTGGAAGGGGGTCTGGTGGGGGAGGTGTCCATCGGCGACCCGAAGCGGGGAATCGGCGGACTGCACGTGAGCCACCCCTTGGACAACGACCCCGACAACCCCACCGACCGCTCCTACCCGGTGATCTTGGGTTGTGAGCTCTCTATTGAGCCGATCACCGCGGTGTTTGCGAGGGACAATCCGGAGACTCCCGAACAGCTCGAGCAGCAGCGGCAGGCGATTCTGGACTGTGTGCGTCGGGAGATCCCCGATGTTTATGAGGATCTGTCCGAGGATTGGGATCTGGACACCCTGATGGTGTGGTTGTCTAGCCTCCCGCCTGAGGAGTACGGCGAGGGCGTCAGGGGTGCTGCCGGGGAGTGTGCGGTCGGCGGGGAAGTGACCTGGGTGTCGCTGCGGGAGGCCGCCGGTCTGGAGGGCTAGAACGATGCTTGAGGATGTGACCCCGTCGTCGCTGAGACGTCTACGACGGTGGGCCCCTTGGATTGTCATCTTCGGCCTGGCGGCTGGACCCGCCGCAGGCATGTGGGCGCTGGCCTGGCGGATCGACGACATTCCCCCGGAATTGCGGGTCACGCCTGTACCGGTTTTCACCGGCCCGACACTGCGGATCCGCGACGGCCGGACGAACGCCGTCGCCAAGTTGGAGATCGGGGATGGCCCGGCGTTGATCGCCCCGGAGTGGAGCGGTGTCGTGACATCGGTGGAGGTGTCGTCCGGTGATGCCATTGCCACCGGCGACCCGCTGCTCTCTGTGGATCGTGTGACTCGTGTGGCGGTGGCAAGCGACATGCCATTTCATCGAGAGCTGGGCAATGGGTCGAGGGGTCGAGACGTGGAGGCGCTGGAGAGGCTCCTAGTGGCTCTCGGCCTGTTCGACGAGGAGCCCGATGAGATCTTCACCCGTACCACCGCCATGGCGGTGAGGGCCTTCGAGTCGACGCTCGGTGTCGACCCTCCGACCGGGGTGTTCTCGCCTTCCCTCGTGATGTGGATGCCGACCGAGCCCCTGGTCGTGGGCGAGGTCCTGGTGTCGGTCGGCTCGCCGGTCCCGGGCGCGGGCTCGGCAATAGCCCGAGCGGTTCCGAGAGTCATCTCTGCAGAGTTGGTCACAGGAGAAGGGGCCCCGGTCTTTTTCGAGGGTGACCGCGTACTGGAGGTGGAGGGCAGGGAGGTCGCCATCATCTCCGGTGGATCCGCCATCACCGATGAGGTTGCAGAAGCCATCTGGGATTCGCGTACGCCGCTGGGTTCCGACGTGGCCGGAGGGGCGGTCATGATCCCGGCGACCTTGAGGCTCCCTGAACCGGTGGAGGTATGGGCTGTGGCATCCTCAGCGGTGATGGTCGACATGGAGGGCGCCTCCACTTGTGTCTGGGTCGAGGACGGCGACGCGCTCATCCCGATTGATGTCACCCCGGTAGGGGGTACGTTGGGTGTCACCGACCTTCGCGGGCCGCTTGCAGGGCTACGGGTGCTGGTCAACCCTCTCGAAATCCTCCCGGATCCGGCGTGTCCCTGACGATCCGTGAACTCGTCTTCGCCTACCCGGGCCAACCCGCGGTCCTCACAATTGAGGAGTTACGTGTCGAAGCCGGGCAGATGGTCGCCATCACCGGACCCTCGGGCTCGGGTAAGACCACTCTCCTCCAGCTCATAGGAGGCCTGCTGCACCCCCAACAAGGTGGCGTCGAGGGAGGTCCGCCCTTCGAGTCGATCCGGTGGGTGTTCCAGACACCAACGATCCTGGGCCGCCGCACCGTGCTCGACAACCTGCTGCTGGGACTCCACCAGCGTCGTTGGGACCAGTCCAGGGCAGATCTGGCGGCGGGACAGGCCCTGGTGGCCACTGGTATGGATCAGCTCGCCGACCGACCCGCAGGCTCCCTGTCTGGTGGCGAGATACAGCGGCTCCAGATTGCCCGCGCACTGGTTGGGCGCCCTTCGCTGGTCCTGGCCGATGAGCCCACCGGACAACTCGATCGAACCAACACCGAACGGGTGGTCGCCTCCTTGGCAGCCCTTCGCACATCGGATTCGACTGTCATCGTCGCCACCCACGACCCGCTGGTAGCGGATGCCTGTCACCGACGCTTCGAATTGCGAAACGGTGTCGCCGTGGAGGTGTAAGCGGCATGTGGCGGCTGTCCGTAGTGATCAAAGAGATCGGCGCCAACCTCATAGCTGAGAGATGGCGGGCAGTGGTCATCGCGGTGATCACCGCCGCAGCGACCACCTCGGTGGTGGCCACGGAGTTGGACCAGGTTCGTCGCGCGGTGGCCGCTGATGCCGAACTGAAGAGCGCCGGACGCTACGTGTATGTCGCCTGGACGGAGGGCGCCGACACGCCCGTCAACCCGACCCGATGCCTCGCCCTCCGCCACAACCAAGCCGTATTGGCGGCGGGAGGCTACACCCATGGTGGGCCGGTGAGCGTTGCCAAGGCTCCCGGGGAGCTGTTCGGAGCCCGGATGATGGTGGGTGACATGCCGGCCCTGCTCGCCCCCCACAATCCGCCCTCACCAGGTCAGGTCTACATCTCCCAGACAGCGGCGGCACGGGTCGGACTGGCAGACGGTCGAACGGTCCTTCTTGGCGGTGGTCTGGGAAATGCACGAGTGTCAGTGGTAGACATGAGCGCCCGGGTACCCGACCCGGGACCCTGGGTCTGGATCCCGGCGGCTCCCGGCGAGAAACTCGATGAATGCTGGGTCGAGGTCGTTCCCGCCGCAGATCAGGTCGCCCAACCAGCAATCACCGCATGGCTCAGCCAAGGAGAACGGACCGTCATCGTGACCCGGTTCCTCGCCGAGGACCCCCTGCGAACCGACCCGGTGACCGTCTTCGCCGCCCGTTCCACCCGGTACGCATGGGCCGCCTCCGGTGTCATTGTCGGGGTCGTCGTCTGGCTCATCATCTGGTTCCGCCGCTCGGAGATGGCCCTATATCGGACTGTGGGCTCTTCTCGAGGCCAGACCACCCTGATCTTCGTGTTGCCCTACATGGCTCTGATGGTGGTCGGGACGCTGGGCGGCCTCCTTCTTGGTATTTACATTCATGGCCTTGGAGCAGAGCCGACAGCGACTTCACTGGTAGCCGCGAGGACTTCACTGGTAGCCGCGAGTCGACAGAGTTTCCTAACGCTAAGTATCGGCATTCTCATAGCCCTCGGTGGAACACTCCTGACTCTGGGCGGCAGCATCGCGGGGCACATCCGGAATCGACTGTGAGCCGATTGGCCGTCGAGGCCTGGCTTTTCATCGAAGGGATCACGTACTCAGATTCACTCGCGCATAGATCAAAGATTCATGGCGGACAACGAACACTTCGATGCCATGCAACTCGCCCAGCTTTCTACGACCTGCTCCCACAGACCAGGGAGGACATGCCATGACCGAATCGAAGACCCATCGCACCCGCAGCGGCCGGACGCTCACAGACGAGGAAATCGACGCCCTCTCCACCGAGGTCGCTGAGACCGACTACGACATTGAAGATCTCAAGACCCGGCGTCGGGGTCGACCCTCGATGGGGTCAGGCCCCGCCGATGTCGTCCCGGTTCGGATCGACCCCGAACTGCGAGCCGCGATCGAAGCCCGTGCCGAGGCTGATCACACCACGACGAGCGAGATCATCCGCGAGGCGATTCGCAGGTTCCTCGACGTCGCCTGACCGAAGGCTGCCCCGCTCCATCGCGCGTCCATCGCGCGTCCGCAGTCGTCCGGGCCAGTCCGAAGGCGTCGCCGCTACGCTCTGACCGGGGGTTTCAGTCCGAAGCAATCCGCCCCAATCCATGCCGGGAGACGTCGGGACGCTGAGGTCGTGGGTTCAAATCCCGCCGTCCCGACCAGATCACAGGCCGCTCTTCGGGGCGGCCTGACCTGTTGCAGAGTCGGCTACCCGTTGGATCTCGTGTCGATGGTCAATCCCTGCCGGGCAGGAGACCCACCAGGCCGGACAGGATGACCCCGCCCGCCGGGAAAGCGATCATCACCGCCCAGCCACCAAATCTCAACCAGCGGGATCGGCCGGTCCTTGGGATCGCGTCATCTAACTCGTCGAGAAAGACCGTCTGCCCGAACTGATCCTCGAAGGTGCATCTGAAGTCCGGGTTCCGTCTCGGTGGGATCCGCAGACGCCAGTTGCGTCCGAGGGCTCCGGCGGAGTCGGTGACCTCCCAACCCTGACTGCCGGCGTAGGCCCCGCAGATGTCCGCCGCGGCCACGTCGAACGCTCGGAAGCCCATCGTGATGCCGATGGCGCTGGTGATACCGACGATCCCGAACGCGATCCACGCTTTCACCCTTGGATTGTCGTCTCATGGCGCGCCGCGATGAGGGAAACACTCGTAACTGTGAGGAGTGTGAAGACGCGCCCGTCTCAATCGCCGGTGTCGACTTCGACCTGGCCGGATCCGCCCCGGATGTCCGGGTGTCGGTCAGGTGTGAGCCACTGTCGTAAGCCCGTCGGTTCCGAGAACCTCTCCCACGGGGCGGTCAGCCTTTGACCGCCCCCATCGTGAAACCCGCAATGAACCGGTCGAGGAAGGCGTTGAAGACGAGCGCGATCGGTATGGCGACCAGCACCACCGCCGACTGTAGGGATTGCCAGAAGAACACGTCCCCACGGATCAACTCGGTCGGCACTCCCGTGGCGATCGTCTTCACTGCCGAAGCCTTGTTGAAGGAGAGGGCGTAGATGAACTCGTGCGCCGACAGGGTGAAGGCGAAGACGATCACCGCCACGATGCCCGGGAACATCAAGGGCATTACGACACGCGTGATCGCCCCCAGCCGGCTGTAGCCGTCGACCATCGCCTGCTCCTCGATGTCCATCGGGATCGACTTGAAGTACCCCATGAGCAGCCACGACGAGATGGGGATGGTGATCGTCGGATAGACCAGGATCAGCGACCACAGCGTCTCCTGGATCCCCAGAAAGTTGATCACCCGGGTCATCGGGATGAAGAGGAGCGTCGGGGGGATCAGGTACACCAGGAAGATGGCGATGCCCATCCGCTCGCCCCACTTGAGCCGGAGCCGGGCCAGCGCGTAGGCGGTTGGCAGCGAGAAGGCCAGGGTGACCGCGGTAACCACCAAACCCACGATCAGGGTGTTCCGGACGAAGGTCAGGTAGTTGGTCTCCCGGAACAGGTACTGGATGTGCTGGAGCGTCGGAGGCTCGTTGAACCAGAAGGGGTTGTTGTCCCTCGAGTAGAGGTCGTTCGAGCGCTTGAACATGCTGATGACGGCCCAGCTGAACGGGAAGACAGCGAAGAGGCTGAAGCCGATCGCCGACAGGTAGAGCCCTACTCTTCCCAGACGGTGACGGCGGCGGGTCTTCTCCCGGAGTCGGGCGACGTTGGTCGAATCCCAGGTCATCAGAGGACCTCCCTACGTCGTGCGAGCCGAAGGATCACGGCGGTCAGCCCGACCAGGACGGGGAACAGGAACAGGGCGACTGCCGCGCCCTGCCCGAGGGCTCCGCCCTCGATTCCCTTGAAGTACGCCCAGGTGGACAGGACCTGGGTCCGATGGGTCGGACCTCCCCGGGTGAGCACGTAGATGACGCTCATGTCCGCCATGCTCAGGATGACCCCGAACAGCACGGCCACGGCAATGATCGGGGCGAGCAGCGGGATGTTGATCTCGAAGAGACGGCGCCACGGCCCGGCGCCGTCGACCTCCACGGCGTCGTGCACGTCCTTGGGGATCGCCATCATGCCCGCCATCACGATCACCGCGGCGAGCGGGGCGATCCGCCACACCTGGACGGCGACCACGGAGATGAAAGCCAGGCTCGGCCGACCGAGCCAGTACATGTTCTGGTCGATGAGGCCGACCTGGCGGAGCAGCCAGTCGATCGGGGAGAAGACCGAGTCGAGCGTCCACAACCAGGTGAGGGTCGCCAGCGAAACCGGCGCCACCCAGGGGAGGAGCACGAGGAACCTGACGAACCACTTCCCCTTGAAGTCCCGGGTCAGCAATTCGGCGAGCCCGGTGGCCAGGATCACCACGAACAGGTTGGAGATCACGGCGAACCAGAACGTGTTGCCCAGCGCCCGACGGAACACCGTGTCGTTCCACACCGCCTTGATCGTGTCCAGCCCGACGAACTCGAGCGAGGGGTCCCCGGTGGTGATGTCGGTGAAGGCGTAAATGATGGCGAGAGCGAAGGGGAACCCGACGAGGGCGACGATGTAGATGATCGTCGGCGACATGAACAACCCCGCGAGGAATCGGGGGCTGTCCGCCAGGTACCTCGGCTTCTTGGCGGTCTGCGTCGTCATGCCTGGATCGTCTGCGGCGGGATCTTCTGCCCGCCGTCCTTGTCGAAGAACCGCAACTGATCGGACGCCACCGAGAAGCGGTGCTGGCGCTGCTCCTCCAGCGGCACCGTGACCGTGGCGGGGAGCATGGCGATGACCTTGGTCTCCTCGTGTCCGGGGATGAAGCCGTAGAGGTAACGCTCCGAGCCGAGGTACTCGATGCGGTTGACGAAGAAGTCGAACGGGACCCGGTCGCCACCGTCCTGCACTCCTTCGGGCAGGAAGTGCTCCGGTCGGAAACCGAGGATGTAGTCGCCCCAGTCGAGGAGGTTCATGGGGGGAGACCCGATGAACTGCGCCACGAAGGTGTCGGCGGGGTGGTGGTACACCTCCTCCGGGGTTCCCATCTGGCGGATCTTGCCGTCACGCATCACCGCGATCCGGTCGCCCATTCCCATGGCCTCCACCTGGTCGTGGGTGACGTAGACGCTGGTGATCCCGATGCGGCGCTGGAAGCCCATCAGGTCGTCGCGGGCGGCTGCCCGCAGCTTGGCGTCGAGATTGGACAGGGGCTCGTCGAGCAGGAACACGCTGGGCTCGCGGACGATGGCACGGGCCAGTGCCACCCTCTGCCGCTCTCCGCCGGAGAGTTGGCGGGGTCGGCGGTGGAGCAGGTGCTCGATCCCGAACAGCCCTGCCGCCCATTTGACCTTCTCGTCCCGCTCGGGCCCGTCCACCCCCTGTGCCTTGAGCGGGAAGGCGATGTTCCGTGCCACCGTCATGTGTGGGTACAGGGCGTACGACTGGAAGACCATTGCTATCTGGCGCGCCCTGGGCGGGAGGTCGGTCACGTCCTCGCCACCGAGGAGGATCTGCCCCTCGGTGGGGTGTTCCAACCCGGCGATCATCCGCAGGAGCGTTGTCTTGCCGCATCCGGACGGGCCGAGGAGAACCAGGAACTCTCCCTCCTCGGACTTGATGTCGACACCGTCGACTGCGACGACGTCACCGAACTCCTTGCGCAGACCTCGAACTTCTAGGAGCGCCATTGCATCACCCCGCCTACACCTTTCTCGCGACCGGACGATGACCCACCGGGACGGCCGTCAGGGGCCGCCCCGGTGGGATCGTCTCTCACCCGATGAGCCCCCGACCACGCCAGTCATTGAAGATGGCGTTGATCTTGGACTCGGCGTCGGCGACGGCCTCGGCCGGGGTCATGTTTCCCTGAGCGGCCTCGGCGAACATCACCGGGATGATCGACTCGCCGAACACCTGGCCCACTGCCGGGTTGGCAGGCCCGGGGTGCCCGATGTTGGTGGCCCAGTCGGTCGAGTTCTTGAGCACCTGGAGCTTGGTGGGCGGGTTCGATCCGAACGGGTCGTTGTCCAGCCAGTTGTTCAGCTCCGGCACCCGATCCGGGAAGGCCGGGAAGTCGTACAGCTTGGAGTGCCAGGCGACGGGAGCGAGATTCTCCGTGTAGTGGAGCAGGAACTCCTGCGCCGCCGCCACGTTCACGCTCTCGAAGTCCGGGATGATCCAGTTGTACATGACGTGGGAGGCCACGATCGCCGTCTCCGGCCCCGCCAGGGCGGGGGTGAAGTAGATGTCGTCGGCCACGTCGAGGCCATCGTCCTGGGCGGTCCGGTAGGCCGAGATCGAGTTGAGGATGTAGCTCAGCGTCCCGGCGTTCAGGCCCTGGTTGTTGGATGCCGCGTTCCAGGCGAAGACCTCGTCGGTCATCGCGTTGGAGTACAGATCCATCATGTACTCGATGGCGCCGATCGTCTCGTCCGAGTTGATCACCACCTGCCCGTCGGCGTCCTGGATCGACGCACCGAACGACCACATCAGACCCCGGAGGGCCATGTTGGAGTCGATCTCCTGTGACATCCCGATGCCGAGCTGCACGCCCTGGTCGGAGAAGATCTGGCTACCGCCCTCGAGCAACTCGTCGTAGGTCGACGGGCCGTCGGGAAGACCCACGGCCTCCCAGAGGGACTTCCGGTAGTCACCGGGGTCCGGGACCCACGCCGGGGCGTAGGCGTAGTACTTCTCGGTGTGGGGGTTGTACGACGACCTGCGCGTCAGGTCGAGCATCGTGCCGTACCGGCTCTCCGCCTCCATCACCAGGTCGGTCATGTCGACGACGGACGGCTCGTGTTGGCTCAGCACCGCGATGTGCTGGAACAGGTCGTGCTGGGGCTGCCCCGACTGGATCTCGGCTGCGATGGCAGCAGGCACCTCGGCGGTGTTGATGTGGTCGATGTTGACGGTCACGCCGACCTGTTCGCCCCACGCCTTGGCGAAGGGATCGAACCAGGAGTCGTGAGCGGGGACGAAGTGGCTCCAGAGGAGGATGTTTAGTTCCCCGCTGATCGACTGGGTCGGCTCACGGAAGCTGATCTGGGGCTCTCCTGGCATCCCGGTGGTGGAAGGGCCCTGTCCTCCTGCGAGGGTGGTGGTGACGTCGGCCGCAGGCCCGCAAGCCGCGGCCAGGAGCGCCGCCCCCCCGAAGTAGAGGAACTCCCTTCGAGTAAAACCACGTGGGTACCTACGAGGGACCATGTTTCCTCCTTTTCTCCGAGGTAGCCGTCTACCTAGGTGAGGCGGTCTCACTTCGAGACCGAATCCGAACCTACACCTCCGTTTTCGGGCGATGTCGGCCGCGATCCGAGATCGGGAAAAGTGACGTTGATTCGGGGGCCGTCTTCCGGTCCTACCATTCCGTGATGGAGACCGTTGGGATCGGCATCGCCGGGGCCGGGAATGTCGGTGGCGCACTCGCCCGGCGTCTGATCGACGACCGGAAGGCCATCAGGGAGAAGACCGGGCTGGATCTCGAGCCGAGGCGTGTCGTGGTCCGCGACACCGCCCGTGACCGGGGCCTGCCACCCGAGATCATCGCCACCGAGGTGATGGACCTCGTCTCGGATGAGGGCGTCGACGTGGTGGTGGAGGTCATGGGGGGCATCGAACCGGCGGGCGACCTCGTCGTCGCCGCATTGAAGGCCGGCAAGCCCGTGGTCACCGCCAACAAGGAACTGGTGGCGGCCCGCGGTCCCGAACTGTTGGCGATCGCCGCCGACGCCGGCGTCCCCTTCCTGTTCGAGGCCGCCGTGGGCGGTGGTATCCCCATCATCGCCCCGCTCATGGAGTCGCTGGCGGGCGAGAAGATCCGCAGGGTCATGGGCATCGTCAACGGGACGACCAACTACATGCTCACGGCGATGAGCGAGACCGGCGCCGACTACGCCGCGGTGCTCGCCGAGGCCCAGACCCTCGGTTACGCCGAGGCCGACCCCACCGCCGACGTCTCGGGGATGGACTCCGCCTCCAAGGCGGTGATCCTCGCCGGTCTCGCCTTCGGGGTGTGGGTGAGCCCCTCCGAAGTCCACCGTGAGGGGATCGACGGGCTGGAACCGGCGGACTTCGCCGCGGCCGCCCGTCTCGGGCACACGATCAAGCTGCTCGCCGTCGCCGAGGCGACGTCGGGCGGGGTGGTGGTCCGGGTCCATCCCACGCTCATCCCGCTGACCCACCCGCTGGCGGGTGTGCGTGGGGCGACCAACGCCGTCTACATCGAGGGCGACTCGGTGGGCCAGCTCCTGTTCGCCGGACCCGGTGCGGGCGGGATGCCCACGGCAACCTCGGTTCTCGGCGACGTGATCTCGGCCGCCCGCGGGATCGTCGCTCCGTCGGTGGTGGTCCCCCCGGTGCGGGTGGAGGTGGGTGAGCATGGCGACTTCGGCGCCCTGGAGACCCAGTGGTGTCTGCGCATCGAAGTGGAGGACGCCCCCGGTGTCCTCGCCCGGATCGCGGGGGTGTTCGGCTCACTCGGCGTGTCGATCAAGTCGATGCGCCAGGACGGCCGCGGCGACGGCGCCACCCTGCTCATCGTCACCCACGCCGCCCCCGAGGCGGCGCAGCGCAAGGCTCACGAAGGATTGGTCGGGCTGTCCTCGGTTCGTGAGGTGGCGTCGGCGATCCGGCTCGAGGGCGACGAGGCCTGACCCGGTCCTCCCCGGAGCGGACCTCGGCCGCCCGGGCGTGCGCTTCGAGACCCTCGAGCCGCGCCAGCAGTGCCGTGTCGTCGACCAGCGCCCGGGGGTCGTCGAGCCTCATCCAGGTCACTGACCGGCGATGGTCCTGGCTGCCCTCCACCAGACCGCTCGCGCACCTGTTCATGATCAGCTGATTTCATTGATGCAATTTCAGCTAGCGGCCCGTCCGCTTGAAATCTAGGAGCCGAGTTCAAGAGAACCTGTATCATCAACCTCGAATTTCAAGGCATTTGCGACTAACTTGAATTTCGCGATGGATGTCGCGCGATTCCAGAATTCTCCATTAGGTCGCATCGTTCGGATAAGCGGCTACGACGCGCGATTCAACGAGGAGTATGACCACTTCGCATATGTGGCTGACCCCCTTCCCGATGACATAGCTCTGGCGAACGAGACTTGGGGAGTTGTCGCGGATGCCATGTTGTCGTTGGGTCGACTGGATGACGCTACGTCGCGCTTTCCGAACCCGGGTCTCCTTGTGCGGCCCACCCTCAGAAGAGAAGCGATGAGCACCGCCGCGTTGGAGGGGACCTTTGCGGACCTCGAGGAAGTGTTGGCCGCGGACGCCGACGAAACCGAGGCCTTGGGGCCCGAGATGCGCGAAGTCATCAATGCGGTCACGGCTATTGAGGCCGGCGTGTCAGCCTTGCGTCAAGGTAGGTCAATAGGCGTCCAGCTGGCTTGCGAGCTGCAGGAGATCCTGATCCGAGGAACAAGATCGGAAGGGGCCGACACGGGGAGAATCCGCACTGGCAATGTGTTCATTGGGCGTGAGGATCAGCGAGTACCGGACAGTCGGTTCATCCCGTGTCCAGCCGGACCGCTTCTTGAGGAGGGGTTTCGACAATGGGAAACATGGGTGAACGTTGATATCTCGATTCATCTGCTTGTGAAGACTGCGCTCGCGCATTACCAGTTCGAGACGCTTCACCCATTTCACGACGGCAACGGTCGACTGGGCCGCATCCTCGCGATCCTGCAGTTGATGGCAGACGGGGCGTTGCACAATCCAAACCTCGCGATCTCGGCGTGGCTAGAGGAACGTGACGCTGAGTATCGAGATGGCCTCGCGAGAGTAAGCGAGACGGGCGACTTCGACGCATGGGTTCGCTTCTTTGCGCGAGGTGTCCTCGAACAGGCCGAACGAGAACGTACTCGGGTCGATGAATTGTTGAATCTGCGACATGTATTGGTGGAGCGCGTCCGCGGGGAAAGGTTCCGAGGCTTGGCGGTTCGGGTCACTGAGGATCTGATCGGTTTTCCCATCATGCGGGTTCCCGAGTTGGCTCAGCGCTATGGAGTCAGCTTCGAGGCCGCTAATAGCGCGGTGGGGAGACTCGTCGATATCGGTGTTTTGCGCCAGGTGGGCAATCGGGCGTATGGACGCGTGTTCGTGGCGGAGGAGGTTCTTAGGGTGCTGAGGTACTAGCTCCGGGTTCCAGCGGTGGGGGAAATGGCATTTTGGGGGCGCCGCCCCCGAGGCGGCGCAGCGCCGGGCTCATGAAGGACTGGTCGGGCTGTCCGCGGTTCGTGGAGGTGGCGTCGGCGATCCGGCTCGAGGGCGACGAGGCCTGACCCGGGTCCTCCCCCGAGCGGACCTCGGCGGCCCGGGCGTGCGCTTCGAGACCCTCGAGCCGCGCCAGCAGTGCCGTGTCGTCGACCAGCGCCCGGGGGTCGTCGAGCCTCATCCACGTTGGTGACCGCAGATACGTGAGAACCGACAGCCCCGACTGAAACCGGGCGCCTCCGCCTGTGGGGAGGACGTGGTTGGGCCCCGCTCCATAGTCGGCGAAGGCCTCGGCAGACGAGCCTCCCACGAACAGCGATCCGTAGTTGCTAAGACGCGAGGCGACGGCGTCGGCATCATCCAGATGGATGGCCAGGTGCTCGGGCGCCAGGTCGTCGACCAGTGCGACCCCCTGCTCCAGGTCCTCCACGACCACCGAGAAGCCGTTCCCCATTGCCGCCTGCGCCACCTCCGAGGTGGGGAGGTCGGCCAGTTGCCGCTCCAGCTCCCGATCGACGGCGTCGGCCAGCTCCCGGCTGGTCGTGACCAGGGCAGGGATGGCGTCGGTGTCGTGCTCCGCCTGGGCCAGGAGGTCGGCCGCCACCAGCGCCGGATCGGCCGTGTCGTCGGCCAGGACCACTATCTCGCTGGGGCCGGCGAGACCGTCGATCCCCACCTCGCCATAGAGGTGCTTCTTGGCGGCGGTGACCCACCGGTTGCCGGGACCCACTATCAGGTCGGCCGGGGGTGAGAAGACCCCGAAGGCAAGGGCGGCGATGGCGTGGGCGCCGCCGATCGCCAGCAAGCCGTCCGCTCCCGCCACCCACGCCGCCGCCATGGTGACCGCGGTGGGCCGGGGAGACGCCACCCAGACGCTTTCCACCCCGGCGACACGGGCCGGCACCACGGTCATCAGCACCGACGAGGGGAGGGGGTGACGGCCGCCGGGGGCGTAGGCGCCCACCGAGCGGACCGGGAGCCAGCGGTGGCCGGCCTCCCCTCCCGGCACCTGAAGGGTGACATCGTCCAGGGCGGCCCGCTGGGCGTCGGCGAAGGCCTCGATACGCAGGGCCACACGCCGCAGCAGGGTGGACTGCTCGGGTGGCAGCGATCGATACGCCTCCTCGAGGGCCGAACGATCGCTGACGATCGGGTCCTTTAGACCCTCGATCTCACCGAAGCCCCGGGCGTATCCCCGGACCGCCTCCTCTCCGTCCCGTCGGACCTCCTCGACGATCGCGGCCGCGCCCGCCAGGGTCCCGGGGTCGACCGGACGGCGTGGGGCGCCCGTGACCTCTTCGAGGCGAAGCCGGGGAAGACCCGTCATGGCGTGTCCTTCCGCTTCATCGCCCGGCGTCTCACCCTCTTCGCCCGTCGGTCGAGCACCGCCTCGATGTCGGCGAGCCGCACACCCGACGCCGCGGCCTTGGCCAGTGCGAAGTAGATGAGGTCGGCCGCCTCCCCGGCGACGTCATCCGGGTCGGTGGCCGCTGCCAACTCCCCCGCCTCCTCGATGAGCTTGGCGGCGAGGAGATCGGGGTCACCCGCCAGGCGTGCGGTGTGGGAACCAGGGGGCGGGTCGGCGACGATGTCGGCGAGTCGCCTGGCCAGCCTTCCGATCCCTGTGTCCTCACCCCAGCACGTGCGGGTGTGGAGGTGACAGAAACCCGTCCCGTGCTGACGCACGACGAACCGCAGCGAGTCACGGTCGCAGTCGGCCGACACCGTCAGGAGCTCCTGGCTCGCCCCGGAGGTCTCACCCTTCACCCACAGTCCCCGGCTACGGCTCTGATAGACGCCGCGTCCCGTGTCGATCGCCTGCCGGAGACTCTCCCGGCTCGACCAGGCGAGACCGAGTGCGGCCCCGCCCTCGTCGACGACGACCGTCGGCCACAGCCCGTCGGGCCGGTCGGAGGCGAGTGGTGCGGCGAAGGCGTCGGCGAGATCGAGCGTGCCGCTGTACAGGGCCATCCCCACCTGGGCGTCGGCACCGATGCGGTCGAGGGCGTCGATCTCCTCGGCGGTGGTGACCCCGCCGGCGACGGTGACCCTCGTGTCGCCGGCCGCCTCGACCACAGCCCGGGCCAGATCCATGTCCGTCCCGCCCATCCGGCCTTCCTTCTCCACGAAGGTGACCAGGAATCCGCCGCAGAGGTCGCGGAGCTCCCGGATCCCCTCGAGGAGGTCGAGACCGGCGTCGACCCGCCAACCGTGGGTGACCACCCGGCTCTCCCGGGCGTCCAGGGCGACGATGACCCGCTCCCGCGGCAGGGCGTTGAGGAACTCCGGGCTCGCCGCGGTGCCGACGATGATCCGCTCCGCCCCGGCGTCGAGCCAGGACAGTGCGGTGTCGACGTCCCTGATCCCGCCGCCGACCCGTACCCGGGCCAACGATGCCATCTCCTCGATCAGAGGGGCGTTGCTGCCCTCGCCGCGGGCGGCGTCGATGTCGATGACCGCAACCTCGCCGACCCGGGAGAAGCGCTCCAGGATCGGGAACGGGTCACCGGCCTCGATGGCCAGGGTCTCACCTCCGACGAGTTGCACGGCACGACCGCCGACGATGTCGATCGAGGGGACGATCACGGGCGTACCTCGACGCCCACCGCGGACAGGTGGCGCTTCAGCTCCCGCACGGTGGTCACACCGTCGTGGAGGATCGAGGCAACCAGGACCGCCGAGGCTCCGGCTCGGACCCCCTCGACCAGGTGCCCCGGCTCCCTCGCTCCGCCGGAGGCGATCACCGGGACCCGCACGGCGGACGCGACCGCTTCCAGCAGCTCGAGGTCGTATCCGTCACCGGTCCCGTCCCGGTCCCAGCTCGTCAACAGGATCTCGCCCGCTCCCAGCGTCTCACCCTTCCGGCACCACTCGACGATGTCGATGCCGGTGCGGTTTCGGCCGCTCCGTGTGACCACCTCCCAGCCATCACCGGCCCGGGCAGCGTCCACGGCGAGCACCGTGCACTGCCCGCCGAACACCTCGGCCATCTCGGTGACCAGTTCCGGGCGCTCCACCGCGGCGGTGTTGACGCCGACCTTGTCGGCGCCGGCCTCGAGGAGGCTTCTCGCATCGCCCACCGACCGGACGCCTCCG
>Ga0209075_1001342_pt1 | contig 23142 bp, 19 predicted proteins | sample Stecom2011_FD_187523 | JGI IMG/M metagenome (GOLD analysis project Ga0209075, IMG submission 187523) | Agricultural soil microbial communities from Utah to study Nitrogen management - Steer compost 2011 (SPAdes) (version 2) | ecosystem: Environmental > Terrestrial > Soil > Agricultural land...
GAGCAGGAGCAGGCGTTGCAGGTGGCGGAGTCTGCCCGGGCTTTGGCTCAACGAATTGGCGATAAACCAGCGATCTACTACACTGCTGGCCTGTTGAGCAGGGCTGGTGAGTTGGCTGCGCTGAAAGTTTTACAGAACCATTCTGATGAATCCGGTGATCCTCCCGAAATAGAACAGATTGACTCTGCACTTGCCTATTGGGCGGAAAAGCTTGGAAACCGAATCAAAGTGCAGTGGCGCTTACCGCTTGATCTTCGAGAGCTTATTGGTGCCGTATATTTTGTTAGCAGAAGCAATGTTAGCCAGTCTAAGTTGGTTATGCGCACTGCGGCGCTACTAGCAGCCGAACAGGCAGATAGCCCCGAGTGCCGCATACTGTTGCGACGGCTAGGTATTGAACACCAAGAAGGCGGTCGAGAGAACAGTCGAAAGGACAGTCAAAATGGCACCTGAAAGCTTAAAGCGTATTTTGATGGTTGAAGACGAGCCGGATATCCGAACGGTTGCGGAACTGGCCTTGGAGGCCATTGGCGGATTTGAGCTTACGGCATGTGAGTCGGGGCAACAGGCGTTGGAAAAAATAGAAGAATGCAGGCCTCAGTTGATTGTGCTGGATGTCATGATGCCCTGCATGGATGGCCCGGCTACTTTGCAGGCGATTCGTGCCTTGCCGGACTACGCCAAAGTGCCAGCAGTGTTCATGACTGCAAAAGTCCAGAGTAATGAAGTTCAGAGCTACCTCGCATTGGGTGCGGCTGGTGTTATCCCAAAACCCTTTGACCCACTCACACTGGCAGATCAGATCAGAGAGATCTGGAACGAGGCTCATGCAATCGGTTAAGCTTCTGCCGTTTTTACTGTCACCGTCGCAAAAGGCTGTTATGTCGTCCTCTCGCAATAACGATGAAACCAAAGCTAAGCTTAATCTGGAAACTTCCCGCATACGCTGGCACGAGTTACAAACTTATTATGCCCGAGGCCAGATTGTACGCGTAGGCAAAGCTCTGGATTTGTTAGATGTAGCCTCCGAGCTTACTGCAGATAACCGTGCACTGTTTGAGCAGTGGCTTGCTGCAGGTGATGTGGGCGATGTGCCTCCCGACATGGCGCGAGCTTGGTACGACCGTGATGCCGAACTCTGGGCTGTGGTTGTGGCGCCTTGGGTGCTGGTACAGGACCGCGCAGAAGCCTCTCTGCCCTCTGGGTCTTCCAAGCCTTCCGGCTCGTCGGTGCATTAGTGTTTACCGACGCTTTATTGATTCTTGCCCCACTTTTTTTAGGCTTCGCTTTGGCGCTGAAAAACCGGCGGCTTATGACTGGAATCCACTACACGGTCGAAGCGCTGGTGTACTTTATTTTGGCATTGCTGGGGTTAGGCTTGGGCCAGATGGAAGGCTTGTCTAGCCAACTTGGCACCATGGCCAGCCAAATGTCCGTTCTGGTGGTTGTTCTGTTCGTAGCGAATATGGCCGGACTGTGGTTATTTCATCGCTGGCAGCCCATGGTGCCCGAACATCGGGATGGGTCTGCGGGAAATACTGGCTATGTGCGGCTTTTCATGGCGGCCCTGAAGCCTCTGCTTGCGGTGTTTGTGGGGCTGATTTTAGGTTATTTCCTGCTGCCAGCACTGCCGCAGGCCGAGCAACTGGCTACCTGGTCACTTATGCTGCTGTTGTTCCTGATTGGTCTGCAGTTGCGCAATGCCGGGCTTTCTTTGCGAAAACTGTTGATGAACACACAGGGCTTGGGGATCGCATTCATGCTTGTGATCAGCTCTTTGCTGGGTGGCGTGCTGCTGATTCCGGTGTTGGGCTTGCCGTGGAACGAGGTGCTGGCCCTAGCTTCGGGGTTTGGCTGGTATTCTCTCTCGGGCATTGTGATCGGGGAAGCCCTTGGGCCTGCCTGGGGCGGTGTGGCTTTTCTGAACGATGTACTGCGCGAGATCATTGCCCTTGCCATCATTCCCTTGCTGATAGGCAGTCGGCCAGCTATGGCTATTGGTTATGGCGGGGCTACATCCATGGATTTTACCTTGCCGGTGATTCGCAGCAGTGGAGGCCTGAGCTGTGTGCCAGTGGCCATTGCATCGGGCTTTTTGCTGTCGTTTTTATCGCCGGTTCTAATGGGTGTTTTCTTATCGCTAAGTTAAGTCGACAGAACAGCCGAGGTCAGCTAAGAAACTTGCGCACATCAATTTGGTAATCGTCAGGATCAACCGAGCGTAGAATACGATCCTGATTACCCGATTTCGAGAGGTCAATGGTTGTCACTGTAATCGGCATTCGAAATTTCGTGTGGTACATCACCCGTACCACAGGAAGGCGCTGATCTTCCTCGTTGATCTCAACCACAACACCGAGCCGCCCGCTATCCAGCAAAACAAGAGACCCGACCGGGTACAAACCAATGCAGCGGATGAACTGTTTCACCAGCGCTGCGTCCAGATGACTTCCACTCCATTCCAAAAGTTTTTTCAGGCCTTGAGTCGGTGTCATGCCCTTGTGGTATACGCGGTCCGCAGTAATTGCATCATACACGTCTGTAATGGCTACCATGCGCCCATATACCGAGATCTCTTCGCCCTTTAGGCCTTCCGGGTAACCGGAACCGTCCATTCGTTCGTGATGCTGCGCTGCAGTGATCACAGTAAGCTCACCTATGCCTTCTGTTGCAGAGAGAATGTCCCGGGAGTGCCGGGCGTGGAGCTTCATTACTTCGAACTCTTCCGGCGAAAGGCGGCCGGGTTTGTGCAACACGTCATCGGGCGTTAGGATTTTGCCAAGGTCGTGGAGCAGGGCGCCAACAACCGTTTGATGCATCACATCTGCGGGAAGTTGGCGATATTGCCCGAAAAGCGTCATCAGCACGCTCAGGTTTACCGAGTGTTCGAGCAAGTAATTGTCTTTTTCACGTATCCGGCCCAGACACCCCAGCGCATTGGCGTTACGGGATACCGAGTTCTGCAACTCATCCGCAAGTTTGTGAATGGGCGCCACATCAACAGGTGCGCCCATTTTTGCGCTGCTCATGAAGCTGCTAACCAACTCCTGTGCCTGCGAATGAACGCCCATCGCAATAATCATCTCTTCTGAAAGAGACACCTTCGGTGCAACCCCTGGCGTCTGTTCGCCAGCTTTTTGCAGGGCTGCGTCATTACGCGCATCTACTTCCGCCGCAGTTTCTGAATCCTGACTGTCGATTCCCTTTTGCACGTCAATGTAAACAAACTGCACCCCCATCTTGCGGATTTTTTCGATGGTTTCATCCCGTTTGATTACGCCGCGCCTGCGTTGCGTGTTGTGGGGAATCCAGTCGTTGTTCAGGTCGGAAATGTACATGCCGACCTTCAACGCGGAGACGGGGATGCGTTTGATCATGGCGCTGGGAAAAACGTTCTCAGGCTGTTGTGGTAGGTTTGGGTAATCACATCGTTCAGCGGTAAGTCCTTTACCTCTGCAATTTTTTCAGCGACAAACGGTAGGTAAAAGGGCGCGTTCTCCTTGCCACGATAGGGTACCGGCGTGAGGAAAGGCGCGTCGGTCTCCAGAAGGATTTGACTGATGGGGGCCATACGAACGATATCTCGCACATTTTCTGCCTTATTGAAGGTCGTAATACCATTAAAGCCCAGATTCCAACCCTGATCCAATGCATATTGGGCAAGACCGGGGCCGGATGTAAAGCTGTGGATTACCCCTCGGCGCTTAAGAGACTGTTCAAATTCCTTCAGTATAGCGATGGTTTCTTCGTCTGCCTCCCGACTGTGGATAACGACCGGGCGGTCACTGTCGCAGGCAATTTGAAGCTGGCGCCGAAAGACGTCTCGCTGGGTGGCGCGATCGGCTTTGTCATAAAAATAGTCCAGCCCAATCTCGCCAACGGCAACAATCTTTTCGTCTCGTGCGTGGGCGCGGATCTCTGCCTCTACGGCATCGTTATAGGTTTCTGCCTCATGGGGGTGGATTCCCTGAGTACCATACAACCATGGTGCCTTTGTGCTGAGCTCTCTAACTTTTGCTAAATTATCCGGTGCCACGGCAATGGTAATTACCCGTTCGATATTCACCTGCCGTGTCTGCGCCAGAGTTTCCTCTAGCGGGCGCTCCTTGAGATAGTCCAGATGGCAGTGGGTTTCGATAATCGGGTGATCGAATACGGGAATCTCGCGACGTTTTTTACTCATGAACAGGTGCTAGGCTCCGGTACAGGCAGTCGGTTTGACTGCTACTCTTAGGCGTGAAACATAAGAGTCTACCAGTTGTCTGTTTATTGGCCTACGTTCATCCATAAGGGGTTTCCTTGATGAATGTCGCTGTTCCGGTTTGATTCAGGGTGGGAGGTGCAGATGCACGTTGTCGTAATTGGTGGTGGCGTTGTGGGTGTAACCACAGCCTGGGAATTGAGCCGTCGTGGTCATCAGGTGACGGTGCTTGAACGTCTTAGCATGGCAGGAAGTGAAACCAGCAAGGGCAATGCAGCGCAACGCTCTTACGGCGTGGTTTATCCTTGGGCTGACCCAAGCATGGTGTTTAAGGCGCTGCCCTGGCTTGTTAAGCAGGATGGCCCGTTAAAGCTGCGCATGCCGCCATCTCTTGCAGCCGTGCAGTTCATGTTTTCGACTCTAAGATACGCCTGGTCACCCGGCCTATTCGGCTTTAATAAACGCGCTATGCTTCGCCTTGGTATTCACAGCCGTGAGCGTTTTCTGAAGTTGGAAGAAGAGCTTGATCTGGGGTTTGATGGCGGCCACCGCGGGCTCTTGCATCTTGCCAGCACGCCTGAAGAGTTAGAGGTGTACCGAGGCACCCATAAATTGCTCAACGAAATGGGCATTGCTTCCCGGTTGCTGACACCGAAGCAGGTTTACGAGGCCGAGCCCGGGATGTCAGAAAAAGGCCCGCTTTACGGCGCTCTAAGCTATGACACAGATGGCACCGGCGACTGCCACTTATTTTCGCTGGCACTGGCTAAAGCCTGCGAAGAAAAGGGCGTGAACTTTCGCTACAACGTTCAGGTGAAACGACTGGTGGCCAATAGCCAAGCGGTTGAATCGGTGGTTTTGCAAAACGAGAACGGCCAACAAGAAACCCTTGAGGCAGACGCCTTTGTGATCAGCGCAGGTTGTTGGTCTGATGAGTTGGTTCGGCCTTTGGGTCTCAAGCTGCCCATCTATCCCATTAAGGGTTACAGCATTACTGTGCCTCTGAAAAACCCGGATAACGCGCCGGTTTCCACCATTCATGATGACAACTACAAGGTTGTTTCCACGCGATTGGGCGATCGCTTGCGCTCAACCGGCTTTGTGGAGCTGGCGGATTTTAACCGCGACATTCCAGAAGCGCGTATAGCCACTATTCGCAAATCCGTAGAGTCCCGTTACCCCGGTTGTGCAGATCTGGATGCCGCGGAAACATGGACCGGATTTCGGCCCATGACCCCCGATGGCCCCGCCATCATCGGCCGTGGTCCCCGCGAAAACCTGTACCTTAACACCGGCCACGGCACCTTTGGCTGGACTTTCTCGGCGGGCAGTGCGGATGTAATTGCGCAGGTGTTGGATGGCGAAGAGCCTGCTGTGTGTTTGGATGCCTTCCGTCCGGGGCGCTATCGGGAGTGAGTGTTTCCCCGGCCATCGATTCGTTTTACTCGCGGTGGCGAGCGCTCAATGATTGGCTTGTGCGGCATCAGACAATCTGGCGGCCAGCTCCGTTTATCGAGCCAGTGCCAGAGTGGGTTCAGAGCCATCCTGAACTGGCGCAACTGTTGATGGGGCTTAGTGATGCTGAGTGCGCCGAGTTAGATGGTAAGCCAGAAAAGCTGGCAAGTATGGCGTCCCAATACCTGCCAGAGCTGGCTCTGTACGCAAATTTGGTGACTGTACCGGAGTTAGCTCCTGAGCCTGCTGATGTTGTGGCAGCGACACTGCCTGAAATCCGGGCAACGGATATGCCGGGACGCAAGCGAGAGCAGGCGGGTGCTTTTACAGCTGCATTGAAGCCGCTGCAGCAACCGATTTTGGATTGGTGCTGTGGCAAGGGGCATTTGTCTCGAACGCTCGCCGCACAGAGTCAACATCAAGTTGAAGGTTATGAATGGGATTCAAAGCTGGTAGCCGATGGCAACCGGCTGGCTACCCATTTTGGAGACTCGGTTCACATCCACTGTCAGGATGTTATGGCGCCCCATGTGCCCCTGCCAGACGGTATCCATATAGCAGCCCTGCACGCATGCGGGGATCTTCATCGGCAGTTATTGTTACAAGGCGCCGCCGCAGGTGTGCCGCGATTGAGCCTGTCGCCTTGCTGCTATCACAAAACTGCTGAGGGGCGTTACAAGGTGCTTTCAGAGCGTGCAACGACGCACGATGGAAGGCTTATGCTTAACCGTGATGATGTGCGCCTAGCCGTAAGGGAAACGGTAACCGCGCCAACCGGCGTTAGAGCTCAAACGACAACATTGAGCCAGTGGCGGCTGGGGTTTGATGGGCTCCTGCGTTCGCTGCGCGGGGTGGATGCCTATCTACCCGTGCCGTCCTACTCACCAAAGTTAATGCATCAGGGGTTCGCGGCTTTTTGCCATTGGGCTGCCAGTAAAAAGCAGCTTGTTTTGCCAGCACACACAGACTTCGATACTTGGCTTGCTCATGGCGTGCAGCGCCATAAAGATGTACGCCGTTACGAGCTTATCCGGCATGTATTCCGTCGGCCTATGGAGTTGTGGCTGGTTCTGGATTACGCGGTCTTTCTAGAAGAACAGGGGTACTGTGTGCGGTTCGGCCGCTTCTGTGCTCGATCTCTGACCCCCAGAAACCTGTTGCTGGATGCCGTCAAAAAGAAAGGCGCCCGAGAGCGCCTTTCTTAACTTCACTTGTTTGTCTTCAAGCCCATGCCTGATTAACGGCGAATCTGAATGCGCGCTTCAACCCGACGGTTTTCAGCACGGCCAGCGGCCGTGGCGTTAGATGCAACCGGCTCAGTCTCTCCATAGCCTGTCGCGCTCACTTTGGCAGGATCTACTCCCAGAGGCCCGGTCAAACGGTCGGCAACGGCTTGGGCACGACGCTGTGACAGGAACTGGTTGTAGCTTGCCTTGCCGGTGTTATCGGCGTGGCCAGCAATTTCTACGATAGTTTCAGGGTTTTTCTTCAGTGCGTCTGCAACGCGGCGGATTTCCGCATCGTAAGCATTGCCGATGACCGAGCTGTTGAGCGGGAACTGAACCTCAATGGTAAAGGTTTCGATGGTTTCAGTTACGCCTTCGCAACCGGTTTCGTCCACGTCTGCGCCAGCGGTTGTGTTAGGACACAGGTCCTGACTGTCTACGACACCGTCGTTATCGCTATCAAGTTCGCAGCCACGGCTGTCTACCTTGGCACCGCGCGGGGTGTTGGGGCAGGCATCACGAACATCGGCTACGCCATCGCGATCTGCATCCGGCTCACAGCCCATGGCGTCAACCATAGCTCCAGCGGGGGTGCCGGGGCACTGATCACGGGAATCGGGAACGCCGTCTCCATCAGTATCTGGCGGTGTCGGCGTGCCGACGGTGCGGTGAAACGCAAAACTGATTCCGAGCGATACCTGAGTATCGAAGGTGCTTTCATCGATGCCGTGGAACTCACGTAGGTCGCCCCGTAGAGCAACGGAATCTGACACGTTGTAACGGAAGCCAGTACCTATGTTAACGCGGGTTTCGTCATGGTCGGTGCCGGTTGTGCGATAGCTAATGGAATCGTTTACGCCAAAGTCAGCATGCCCTGCGCCCGCAGAAACGTATGGGTTCCATGCTTTATCTTGCCCGGCAAAGTAGTAGATGCCGTCGATACGAAGCTCTTCAAACTCAGATGATCCATCCACATACTTGCGTTCTGCATCAGCGCGGGAGTACAGAGCTTCAACTGCCCAGTTTGGCCGGAACCGGTACTCTAGGCCCACACCAAATGTACCTGTCTCACTCAAGTCGCGATCATCATCAAAAAGCTGGAAGGCGGCAAAAGGGTTAATGTAAATGGTTTCCTTACGCTCGGCCGCTAAGGCCGGGGCGGCAAGAGTAGTGGCGATGGCGGCCATCGCAATCGGGCGCATGATGTTCATGCAGAACCTCCAGTTGAACTTGTATTTAGGTTGCTGAGTGACTTAAACGATCGGAATGCACAGTCGGTTTCAATCTAAGCTAAAGAGTAGCAAAAAACAAAGATAGAGTACTTACGGTTACATTAGGAAATGTACGTGTAGATTGCCAAGGGAGGCACTGCAACAGTGCGATTATGAAAGCGGAATACTAAAATAGAGGTGTGCGCTTTTTTTGCTGAAATTCATTTTTTCGCCACTGGCAAAATGCACTTCGAAGGAGCTCTCATCTTCCGAAACCACAGTGCCAGCACCAAAAATGGAGTGGGTGAGGCGCGGTTGGTGCCACAACGGCGATGTACTTGTAGCACTGGCTTGGGCTTTGCCTTCAACGGTGATGCCCTCCTGCGATGCGTAACGTGAGCTGACTGGCGTTAGGGGCGCTTGCAGCTTCAGTACAGGGTTGGTCTCCGGTGTCCGCTCATCAAGCCAGCGCCCGAACTCGTTAGCCAACTCGAAACAGAACTCCTCCACGAACCGGCTCGGGCCTTGATCGCCATCCAGATGCGGCTGTGTACTTACTGGCCGGGAGATCAAATGCAGTGTTTGCCGGGTGCGGGTTATGGCAACGTACAACAGCCGTCGCTCGCTTTCCAGAGTGGCACGGGCATCATCTTGAGGTCGGGGGCTGTGGGGTAGGTACTTCTCTTGTAATCCGGGTATGATCACCCTTTGCCATTCCAGCCCCTTGGTGCGGTGAATGGTTGACAGCAATACACCTCCGCCCGCCTGTTTTTCATTGGCCTGTTGGCGTAGCGCTTTGAGGTGTGCGAGAGCTCCCGTGGCGTCCACATCGAGGCCTTTGAGATAGTCGCGGAAGCCGTGAATGGTATCTATGCGTTCCTCAGCGCTTTCATGGGTGAGTGCGAGACTGCGAACGCCTTCGTACAGATCCGTATGCTCTGCATACACTGTGATCAAACCGGCAACGGGACCGGAGTAGCCGCGCAGCTTGTCCAGCACTTCGCCCAGCTTACGCAGTTTACGTGCTGCCATGGGCGCCAGTGCATTGTAATCCAGCGCCAGCAATCGTTCGTGCCAGCCATTGGAAAACCCGGCAAGAAATTGCGCTAGCTGCTCCAGCTCCGGTTCTTTGAGGCCCACATGGGGAAAGCGCAAAAGCTGGCGGGCCAGCTCTAGCCTGTCTTCCTCGGGCAGTTTCTCAAGCGTTCCGGAAACCACCTTTAATAATGCTGTGATGGCCTGCACTTCCCGGCTGAACAGCGCCCCCTTGCCAGCATCAATGCGATAGGGGATCTGCCGGGCCAGCAGTTTTAATTCAATGGGAACGCTCTGGCTCCAAACCCGGAAAAGAATTGCGGTTTGCGCCAAGGTGTCTGCCGCATCCTGACCCAGAATCTGTAGCACCGCATCGGCGTCGTTCCCGGCCCGGTGTAGGGTGATGTCTGTGGCAGGAGTGGATGGGTGGGAGTGGCACAAAACGTCCTTGCGACCGGTGTTATGGCAAATCAGATGATTGGCAAGCAGCGCCACTCGGTGACCATAGCGGAAGGTGAAACTTAGGGTCTGTTCCAGAGGGCTCTCAAACTCGTCGCTAAAGCGTTTCAGAATAAATTCGGGCTTGGCGCCCCGAAATTCGTAGATGGTTTGATCGGGGTCACCCACTACCGTTACCCGGGCGCGATCGCCCGCTACATAGCGCAGCAGCAAATGCTGAATCTCGTTGGTGTCTTGGTATTCGTCCACTAGAATCAGATCCATCTTATTGCCCACCAGCCGTTGCAAGGGAGGGTTCTGATGAATCGCCATCACCGGTTCGTAGAGCATATCGGCAAAGCTGATACGGCTTTGCGTTTTGCGCCATTGCTCGAAGCTGTGGAACAGGTCAATCAGGTATCGGTGCTTTTCTGAGTAGCCCAGATCTTCAAATACTACCTCGGCCGGTGACAGGGTGGTTTTCACCATGTCGATAAATCCGGTTGCTGTCTCTACAAAATCTTTCTTGTTTCGTCTTATTTCGTCCGCCAAGTCCTCCGGCGCCAGTCGCCGTGTTAACAGCCAGGCTTGAAAACTGATTTCCTGCTCGGTCAGGATTTTTTCAGAGAAGCCCGGTAGGTAGCCTTCACGCACAAATCGCTTATATAGCCGCAGCCCCATGGCATGGTAGGTTCGGATTTCCGGGAGCGCCAAGCCGCTTTGGTCACACACTTCTTGTAGCTTACGCTCAAAATCTATGCGGGCGCTGCGGTTAAACATAAGCACCAGAATGCGCGCAGGGTCGTGCCCTTGTTGCAGCAAATAGCGGATGCGCCAGGCAAGGGTGGAGGTTTTACCGCTACCTGCCACTGCGGTAATTACCGAGTGCTCGTAGCCAGCGGTAATAATCTCCCGTTGTTCATCGGTGAGAAAGTCAGGCAGATCTAAGGCAGAGGATTCAGGGGTGTTTGTTGGCATAGGTGCTATTGTACTGGCCAACTGGTAGCGCGGGTACCTGTGCCGCATAATTGCTGGCAACATGTGGGTTTACCATTCTCCACCCATCGTTCTAGTTGGGTGCGAGGAAGCAGAGCGGGGCCCTTTCCAAAATACGCTGTGAATACTTCCCTGTACGCTCGGCTCCGCCTCTCACTGCTTATGCTCCTGCGTCGCAGTGAGAGTCCGGGGTTGGCCGTCCATGGCCAGCCCGTGAAGAGCTTTTCGCTCTTCACCCATGGCTCCGCACGATTTTGGAAAGGGCCCCGCTCTGCTTCTTACCTCGACAGTTATAGGAGACGAATATGCAAATGGAAGAATCAATTAACGTACTTGGTGAAAAGCTGGAAACCTGTAGCACTGATCCGGAAACCGGCTTTTACCGGGATGGCTGCTGCAATACTGGGCCAGATGATCATGGTTCTCACACCGTATGCGTTGTCATGACGGATGAGTTTCTGGAATTTTCCAAAGCTCGCGGTAATGATTTGAGTACACCCGTGCCTGCATTCGGATTCCCGGGATTAAAAGCTGGCGATGGGTGGTGTCTATGTGCGGCTCGTTGGCATGAGGCTTTTGAGGCGGGTAAGGCGCCAAGAGTGCGGTTGCGTGCGACCCATCAGGGGGCGTTGGAACACTGTGCTCTGGGTGATTTGAAGTCCCACGGAATTGACCTTAGCTAATGAATCCCGACACCTTGGCCCCCTTGCTGGATACGGCAGCTTGGCGCTCGCTGCAATCTGACCTTGTAGCTGCCGGGCAGCGGCGGCTGGTATTGCTGGAAGGTGCCCGTGAGCTTTCTAGGCAGTGGCTGCAAGCCCTGTTGCCAGTACTGGAGCTGATGAAAGATGGGATCTGGGTTGGGGAGGCGAGTGACGCGCCCGATAGCCGCTTGGTCAGCATTAAGGCTGCGCAGGCACGGGAGTGGCTGGGTCAGGAAACGTCGGTCATTGTGTGGGATGGTTGGCGGGGGAATCCGCCGGATGCGTTTGCAGCGCTTTCGGGCACGTTGAAAGCCGGTGGGTTACTGTTTTGGTTAATGCCATCGCTGGAGGAGTGGGGGAGTTTTGCTGACCCGGATTATTCCAGAACCGGCTTGGACCATGATCAGTCTCATCCTTTTGCCGAGCGTATGGCGCGCATTCTTGCGCTAGATCCTTCGGTGATACGGGTGCAGTCCGGCGCGCCGGGGGCAGTAATTCTTCCCGTGCTGCCTGAGCCAGCTTCGGCATTCCGAGTGACTACAACGCCGGACCAGCAAGCGTTGATTAATAAGCTTGTAGCTTTTGGGTTGGGGCGTCGGCGTCGGCCATTGGTGGTTACCGCAGATCGTGGGCGCGGTAAATCGGCGGCTCTTGGTATGGCAGCGGCGCAACTGCTGCAGCAAGGGCGTCGGCAGGTGTTAGTGACTGCGCCCGCACGGGATAATGTGACTGCGCTGTTTGCCCACGCGCTGGAAAGCCTTGGTACCGATGTTGTAAGAGCTGAGGATAACCGGATAGACACTGTGTCTGGCGCCCAGATACGCTTTTTGCCGGTTCGGGATTTGTTAAAGCACAGGCCGAAAGCTGAAGTGGTGCTGGTGGATGAGGCGGCAGCTATTCCAGTCTCCTTGTTAAAGCAGATTCTTTTGGGCTGGCCGCGGGTCGCCTTTGCATCAACGGTTCATGGCTATGAAGGCGCAGGGCGTGGGTTTGCTATTCGCTTTCGCCGGATTCTCGATGAGAAAACACCCCATTGGCAGGCGCAAACGCTGTCCAAGCCCGTGCGCTGGGGCGAGGGTGATCCGCTGGAGGCGCTGATATCGGAGCTGTTTCTGCTTTCTGCCGAGCATGACCCAGCGGTCGATTTATCGGACGCGGTGGCTAGCAAAGTGGTGATTGAACCCTGGCAGCCTGCGCTGGCCTCGGAGGCTGAGTTGACCAATGCCTTTGGATTGCTGGTAGACGCCCACTACCGAACCACACCCGCAGATCTTAGACAATGGCTGGACGATTCCGCCGCTAGAAGCTGGCGCGCTCTTGTGAACGGTAAGACGGTGGGTGTGCTTTGGGGTGCAGTAGAAGGTGGTTTGAGTAAAGATCTGGCAGAACAAGTGGCCAGTGGCAAGCGACGCATTCGTGGGCACCTTCTGCCCCAGTCTTTGGCCAACCACAGCGGGTTTCCGGAAGCGGCTCGCTTGCGTGGTTTGCGGATTGTTCGTGTTGCTGTTTCAGCTCAGGCAAGGCGCCTCGGGATTGGGAATCGTCTGGTTGCTGCAGCGGCTGAGTGTGCAAAACAAGAGGGCTTGGATTTCACTGGCACCAGCTTTGGCGGTAGTGCCGACCTGTTCGCCTTCTGGGCATCGTGTGGATTGGAGTTTGTACGCATTGGATTGCAGCAAGAGGCGACCAGTGGCGAGTACCCCTTGCAGATGATGAGTGCCCACAGTGATGAGGCCTCGGCCCTTGTTCAGCAATTGCGGGCTCGGCTGGCGCGGCACTGGCTCACGCTGGTGCCATTGAATTGGAAGGATTTGGAGCCAAAGCTGCTGGCCGGGTTAGCCGCTGAGCTGCCTTCATGTTACCGGCCGGATGCTGCAGATATTCAGGACATGAAGAACTTTGGTGACGGCCACAGAGGCTTCCGGCTAATGTTGCCGGTGTTGCGTGAATTGAGCATGGCTTCAGGGTTTATGAAGTGGCTTCGTGCGCACGGACGTGCGGCTATTTGGTGTCGGGCTGTGTTGCAGGGCTGGCCTTGGTCGGATTTGCAAAGTGAAGGCTTATGTTCGGGGCAGCGGGACGGGGAAGATCAGTTGCGCGCTGTCATCCGTGAACTTATGCAGAAGGGGCCAAAGGTGTGACGCGCTCGATTTAATTATTGTGCACACCTGCTCAGAATAGATCACACCTAACTGACTGAGACTTCTTGATATGGCCAAGGGAACCGGCTTCTCCCATTTTTCGATCCTGTTATCCACCCTACTGCTCGCCGCCAGCGTTACGTTGGTTAGTGGGTGTGCTTCCAAAGAAGCGCCTGCCAACTTGCATCCGCAGGTCGACAGCACGTCGGGCTCGGATCTCTATCGTGCAGCGGCGCAAGGTGATGTTGATGCTGTTAGCAAACTGACGGAATCAGGTGCGCCCCTGAATACCCTTACGGGTAACGGCACACCGCTAATGGCTGCTGTGCGAGCAAAGGCGGATCGGGTTGTGTGGTATTTGCTCAGTCAGGGGGCAAGCCCGGACCTTGCAGAGAGCGATCAGGTTACCCCGCTGATGGTGGCCTCGGAGCAGGGGGATCGTCGGCTCGCGCGCCTGCTGTTGCATGCGGGTGCTAAAGTGAATGCTACCGACCTTCAGGGCTATACACCGGTTATGCGAGCGGCGGAGAAAGGTCAGTTGTCGGTGGTGAAGATTTTGCTGGCGGCCGGAGCCAACGTCAATGTCAGTCAAAACGGCGAATCACTGCTCATGAAGGTAGTGTCTACCGGCGACCTGCTAACCGCAGAAATGCTTTTAGCAGCTGGTGCTGATGTAAACTACCGCGCTGAGAGTGGGGCCACAGCGCTTGATGTTGCCCGCACCCGCAATCACCAAGATTTGGAGATGCTGTTGGTGCAGGCTGGGGCTGAGCTTTAAAGCGCTTGAGTGGGACCCTACTTCCCAAGCTGCATGGGGTCTGTTTCATCGTCCCATACGGGTAAGAAGTGGGCGTCGACAACTGACTGGGGCACTTCTTTGATGCCCTCATAAGACCACTGCGGGTTCTGGTCGCGGTCTATCAGTCTGGCTCTTATGCCCTCTGTCAGATCGGGCCTGCGCAAGCATTCCCACACCATGGCCAACTCCATCCGGAATACGTCTTTCAGTGTCATCTGCTGGGCTTTTTTAAGCTGATGCCAGATAAGCCACGCAGATACCGGGCAACCCCCTTTTAGTGTTTTCATGCAGGCCTGCCACCATTCGGAGTCGACACGGGCTGTCAGCAGCTGGTCGATAATCTCCGGTAAGCGGGTGCCAGCGCACAGCCTTGCAATATCCCGTTCGTGTAATTCCAAATAACTGGGGGGCAGAGCCGGGTAATCGGGGGTTTCAAATTTGCTCAATAAGTTGGTCAGGCGGCTGTCATCGCTGGCGACACGGCCGCTCCAAGCCTCTTCCTGTAGGCTTTGAAGCAGGCGTTGATGATCACTGGTTGGTAGGGCCATATCCGCGAGTCCGACACGCAGTGCGTCAGTCACGTTCAGGCGTGCGCCGGTAAGGCCCATAAACAAACCAAGACGCCCCGGCAGGCGATTCAGGAACCAGCTGGCACCAACGTCTGGAAACAGCCCTATGGATATCTCCGGCATGGCCAGAGTGGCGTCTGGCGTAAGCAGTCGATAACGACAAGCGGAAAACAGACCTAGGCCGCCGCCCATAATAATACCGTGTCCAATACCCACAACCGGCTTGGGAAACCTGTGCAGGGTATAATCCAGTTCATACTCGTGCCGGAAAACACTGAAAGCGGCTTCGGGCTCTTCCGCTCCCGTTAATGAGCGGTACAAAAGCTGAATATCCCCGCCAGCGCAGAAACTTTTTGCTCCGGTGCCGCGTATCACTATGATACAAATACGATCGTCGTCAGCCCAGCGCTCTAGGCTGCTCCGGATAGTGACGATCATATCTTCGGTGAGAGCGTTCAGCGTAGACGGTTTATTCAGTGTCAATAAGCCGACATGGCCTTCGCGGCATGGGAGTTCTTGAACCTCTACAGACATTAATAGGGTCTCCGGACGATAAAATAGTCTCTGCTACAATCTATGTTCGTATAGTTCCTTTAACCGGCACAAAGTTAAAGATTGCTAACCTTGAAGCAATTGCATTGATCTATGGCATTTGCGCTCTGGTATGGCTGTGATATAAGTTTCAGCCAGTTATTCACGGGCTCAAAGCGCTTGGTTTTAGAGCACCGGTTTGCAAAACTTAAAACGATGATGAGAGGTTAATCATAATGAAACTTAAACACTATGTTGTTGCAGGTCTTTTTACACTGAGTGCTGCGGTTCCTGCTGTAGCTGCCGCTGCTGGTGATGCTGCTGCGGGTAAGGCAAAAGCGGCCGTTTGTGCTGCATGCCACGGCCAGAATGGCGTTGCACAGATTCCAATGTATCCTAATCTGGCTGGCCAGCATGAGCAGTATCTGGCAGCTTCACTCAAGGCCTACAAAAACAAGCAGCGCAGCGGTGGCCAAGCTGCCATTATGCAGGGTCAGGCTGCAGCATTGAGTGATGAAGATATTGCCAATCTGGCGGCTTACTATGCGAGCCTGCCTGCTGGCGGTAAGTAAGCGCTATTTGCCAGTACAGCAGCTCAGGCTGCTGTACTGACTATCCGGTAGCTCGGGCGATACGCAGATGTGCCCGGCAATTTCATACGGTTCTGGGCCACAAACTGCTCCAGCATAGCTTCCAAAGGCTTGATCAGGGTTGGATCTCCCGCAATTTCAAACGGTCCTTTTTCCTGAATTTTTCGAATGCCCCCTTCTTTTACGTTGCCAGCGACAATGCCACTGAATGCCTTTCTCAGATTTGCGGCAATCAGATGTACTGGCTGGTCACGGTGTAATTCCAATGCAAGCATGCTCTCATGGTCCGGCTCGAACGGCTGCTGGAACACAGGGTCGATTTTTAGCATCCAGTTAAAATAGTAAGCATCCTGCATGGCACGGCGGAAGGTTTCGACATCGTGCATTCCCTTTTTCATGGCCTGCGCTACCCGCACTGGATCGTCGATGATGATTTCATACTTGCTAGCGGCATCATCCCCCAGCGCGTTACGGATGAACTTATCGATCATCTCGAAATATTCGGCGTTCTCTGGCCGTCCGGTAAATACCACAGGGAAGGGTAGGTCGGCGTTATCCGGGTGCAACAGTATTCCCAGCAGGTAAAGGATTTCCTCTGCAGTACCTACGCCACCGGGGAAAACCACGACACCATGGCCACAGCGCACGAAGGCTTCCAAGCGCTTTTCAATATCCGGCATTATCACCAGTTCATTAACAATAGGGTTGGGCGCTTCAGCACCGATAATGCCCGGCTCGGTAATGCCGATGTAGCGGCCGTTTTTAATGCGTTGTTTGGCATGGGCGATGGTGGCACCTTTCATGGGGCCTTTCATGGCACCCGGGCCGCAACCGGTGCAAATGCTCAACTCTCGCAGGCCAAGCTGGTGCCCGACTTCTTTGCTGTACTGGTATTCCTCGTGACTGATTGAGTGCCCGCCCCAGCAAACAATCAAATCAGGCTGTCGGCCCGGCTGCAGCACTCTGGCGTTGCGCAGAATGTGGAACACCATGTTGGTAAGGTCTTCCGGCTCTTTGCTCTTCAGAGCCTTGGCAAACTGGGGTGTAGAGTGGCTGTAAACAATATCCCGTAACACAGAGAACAAATGTTCACGGATAGCCCGGAGCATCTCGTCGTCCACAAACGCGTGTGCAGGTGCGTTGATTAGCTCCAGTTTCAGGCCTCTGGGCTGGGGGATCAAACGTATATCAAAGTCCGTATGGGCTTCCATCAAGTCCTGGCAGTCATCGGTCGCGACACCTGTGTTCAGAACCGCCAAAGCACACTGCCTGAATAGCCGGTACAGGCCGCCTTCGCTTCGGTCTTTAAGCAGGTTAACTTCGTGATTGGACAGTATTTCCAGACTGCCCTCCGGGGATACAAGGGCATTGATGGTGGGTGCGGTCATGAATGGAAAAGCTCCTGAGTGTTGCGGTAAAACCCGATTTTGAGGCTTAGAGCCAAAACGTTACACTATGCGCCTTTGTGATCATACACCATCCGACAAAATGCCCATTTATGAAACTGTTAATCCGTCCCGCCCCGGAAGTCGCCATTAAAAGCAAGCCGGTTCGCCGCCGCCAAATGCGCCATCTGCGCCAGAATGTCCGTAAACTTCTGGCCCGGCTGGATCCCGACATTGTGGTAGACGGCAGTTGGGACAGGGTAGATGTAGAGGTACCCGAGGGTCGAAGTTTGGATGGCGTCGTTGTGGATGAGCTTTTGCGCATTCCCGGCATTTCCACTATTCAGGAAATAGCAGCGTTTCCGTTTGTTAGCCTCGAGGATATGGCAGAGAAAGCGGTAGAGGCATTCGCGGGACGCCTTGACGGTAAATCCTTTGCGGTTCGTGCACGGCGCCACGGTGAACATGATTTCTGCTCGGTGGACCTCCAGCGCGCAGTCGGCAGCGCCCTGATGCAATCGGCTTCTGGCGCCAGAGTTGACTTGCGTAATCCTCAAGTGGAAGTGCGTATCGAAGTGCGTGATGACCAGTTTCATATTGCCCATCGCAGGCATCGTGGCTTGGGCGGTTACCCACTGGGCAGTGTTGAGAACGTTATGACTCTGGTATCGGGGGGTTACGATTCGTCTGTTGCGGCCTATTTGATGTTACGCAGAGGCTTGCGTAGCCATTTCCTATTTTTCAACCTGGGTGGCGTGGCGCACGAAGTGGGTGTGCGTCAGGTGGTTCACTATGTGTGGAGTCGCTACGGCGCTTCCCATGGGGCCAAGTTTATCTCCGTGCCTTTTGAGGGCGTGGTGGAAGAAATTATGCGTTCCGTTGGCCACCGGCACTGGGGCGTGGTGCTCAAGCGGCAAATGCTAAAAGCCGCCAGCGAAATAGCGCAAAGCAACAACGCTGTTGGTTTGGTAACCGGTGATGCGGTGGCTCAGGTTTCAAGCCAAACCCTGACCAACTTGAATGTAGTTGATCGTGCCAGCGACGAGGTGGTGTTGCGGCCACTGATCGCCATGGACAAAGAATCCATTATCAGGATTGCCCGGGAAATCGGCACGGAATCCTATGCCCGAAGCATGCCCGAGTACTGCGGCGTTATCTCCCAGAAGCCCGCCACTCGTGCCCGTCTGCATCGGGTAGAGGCTGACGAGGCTGAGATGGACCCGCGGGTTCTGGCGCAGGCTATTGGAGCCCGTGAGGAAACACCCGTTGAGGGCTTGTTGGAAAGTACCACGACGCCGGAAGAAGTTGATCTGGTGAAAACGCCAGCGGTAACGGATGTGATTATTGACGTGCGCCATCCGGCGGAGGGCGAGCTTTCGCCGCTAGTGCTTATCGGCAATGAAGTGCTTAAAATTCCGTTTTATGAATTGAGCCGAAAGGTTCCAGAGCTTCCTTCCAACCGCCAGTACCTGCTGTACTGTGATCGCGGTACCATGAGCCAGATGCACGCTGTAAATCTGAAAGCAGACGGGCACGCAAACGTCAAAGTTTACGCACCCGCCTCTTGACGGTGTCAGCCAGCCAAACCCCTGAAGAACTGCTGCACGTTCTCATTAAGGGTGTCGAGATCGTAGCCGCCTTCCTGCACGACGAGTGTCGGCAGGCCGAGCTGTCGCATGTGGGTGCTAAGCCTGCAGAAGCCTTCTGACGATACCGAGACCTTGGCCTGAGGGTCATCCTTGTAGATATCAAAGCCCAAGGTCAGTATTAGTGCGTCTGGCTGATACAGCTTAATAGCCGCTATGGCCTCCTCAAGCTTTCTGAAAAAATCTTCTTCGGATGAACCGTGGGGCATGGGGAGGTTGATGTTGTAGCCGTAGCCCTCGCCTTCGCCGCGCTCATTCTCAAAACCAGACACCACCGGGTAGAAGTTGGTGGGGTCGCCGTGAATGGAAATATAAAGCACATCGCTGCGGTCGTAGAAAATTTCTTGAATGCCCTGGCCATGGTGCATGTCAGTATCCAGAATCACCAAACGCGGAAACCGGGGCTTCATGTGCTCGGCCGCAATGGCGGCATTGTTGAGATAGCAAAAACCGCCTGCCGAGTCTTTGCGGGCATGGTGCCCGGGCGGGCGGCATACGGCGTAGGCTGTGCGGTCGCCTGCCATTAGTGCGTCTGCAGCACCCAGAGCGGTTTGCGCAGACCAGTAGGCGGCCTCCCATGTGTGCTCGCCTATGGGGCTGCTACCGTCGGCTTGATAGCGCGCAGCCTCTGCCAGAATGCCTGACAGGTGGTTTGGGGAGCGAACGAAGATATTGGACATGACTTCCTCGCCCCAATCGTCCATCTCTTTCCAGCGCCGGTGAGCCGATTCTAGAAAACGCAAATACCCTAGATCGTGCACTTTGGAAATTGGCCTACCGCCTTGATCTGAAGGCTGCAATACCGGTATCCCCATTTCCTTCAAGCCTTCCAGCATCTGGCTGGTGCGGTCCGGCACCTCCTGAGGCTGACGCATTTGGCCCCGCGTGAAGTACGACTGGGGAGAGTGCTTGTTTTGCGCGGGATGGAAAAACGCTTTCATTATCCGACCTCCTGAGTTTCCGGTACTGCTTCGGCACGGTTTCTGTGTTTTTTCTGCACGTTCTATGTACTAAGAATACAGACACTTTTTATATCGGCATTGGGAGTATAGGCACAGATGGAGAATGGTCAAAAGCCGAGACATCGACTTTACAGGTAGTGATTCAGCATCCACTATGGAAGACAGATTCAACCAACGCAACTGTACACCTTTGTGGGTGTCGTTACTGACTGAATAGGAGCCGACATGATCGAGTCACCACTGCTGGGAAAGATGACTGGCTACATCGGCGGTCGCTGGACGGACAATGAGCACGGCAATACCTTCGATGTCTACAACCCGGCAACGGGTAAGGTTATTGCGAAAGTCGCTTCCATGTCTGAAAGTGAGGTGAAGGCGGCGATCGATGCTGGTAAGTCCGCACTACAACTGACCACTCCCTACTCCATCGAAACCCGCAGAAAATGGCTGGAAGATATCCGTGATGCTCTCAGGGCAAACAAGGAAGAAGTAGGCCGAATACTATGCTTGGAGCACGGCAAGCCGCTTAACGAAGCTCAGGGTGAAGTGGATTACGCTGCTGGCTTTTTCGATTATTGTTCTAAGCACATTCAAGCACTGGACGCCCATACGCTGCCGGAAAAACCGAAAGACTGTACCTGGACGGTGCACTATCGCCCCATTGGTGTCGCCGGGCTTATCACGCCCTGGAATTTCCCCATTGGCATGATTGCGAAAAAACTCTCGGCCGCTTTGGCAGCGGGTTGTCCTTCCGTGATTAAACCCGCCAGTGAAACGCCCTTGACCATGATCGCGTTGTTCAAACTGATCGACAAACACGTGAGCCTGCCAGATGGCATGGTGAATCTGGTGATGGGCAAGGCCAGCGTGATTGGTAAGGTTCTGTGTGAAAGCCCTGATGTGCCTATGCTGAGCTTTACCGGCTCCACAGAGGTTGGCCGCAAGCTGGTGGTGGATACCGCCGACCAGATTAAAAAGCTGGCTTTGGAACTGGGTGGCAACGCACCGTTTATTGTGTTTGAGGATGCGGATCTGGACGCTGCTGCAGATAACCTGATTGCTAACAAGTTTCGGGGCAGTGGCCAAACCTGTGTGTGCGCAAACCGGATTTTTGTTCATGAGAAGGTCATAGACACCTTCGGTGAAAAGCTCGCGGAGCGGGTGAACAAAATGACGGTGGGGGATGGTATTGCAGGTGATGTTGATCTTGGTCCGCTCATTAACAAAGCCGGTTTCGACAAGGTGAAACGCCATTTGGAAGATGCCCTGAGCAAAGGTGCATCGCTGATTGCAGGCAAGCAGCCGAGCGATTTGGGTGAGGGGCACTTGTTCTTCCCGCCAACGGTTGTCTCAGGTGTAACGCCGGATATGTGCTGCTCTCGGGAAGAAACCTTCGGGCCACTGGTGCCTATGGCCAGCTTTGGTAGCGAGGAAGAGGTTATCGAAGCCGGGAATGATACCGAGTTTGGTTTGGCCTCCTATGTGTTCACTGCCGATGCAGAGCGTGCCCAGCGTGTCGCTGCGGGCTTGCGGTTCGGCCATGTGGGATGGAATACCGGCACCGGACCAACGCCTGAAGCGCCTTTTGGTGGTATGAAAGCGTCTGGTACAGGGCGTGAAGGCGGGCTGGAAGGGTTGTTCGAGTTTGTTGAAGCCCAGACTATACCAAGAGGCTTCTGATCTGAAGACGACAGCTTAAACAAAGAAGGCGAGCCATGGCTCGCCTTCTTTGTTTCTGGCTACTGGTTAAGGCTTAAGAATAACCTTTACCGAGCTGTCTACGTCGGCTTCATCAATATAGCCAATACTGCCAGGTGTCGATGCAACCTGAGCTTTCATCGCAGCCGGGCTGGCGGCTTCTGCGGGTGGCTGGCCGCGGCCAGTGAACACCTGCTTAGACCAGAAAGCCTTGAGCTGGGCATCATTCCGCCCTGTGATCTTGTCGTGAAACTGAGCACGCACCGGGCTGCCTTCGGGTAGCTCGAACGGTGTGGCTTTTTGCCCGTCTGGAAGCGCATTGCTGCGGTTCAGGTACAGGTCGCGCACAAGGTTGTCGGTGAGGCTATCCGGGCCTGCGGGGTTACCAATAATCACAACATCAGCCAATGCAAGGGGGCTGACCAGCAAGCTGGCCGCAAAAATCAGGCTTAGCTTTTTCATGGAGGCCTCCGTTAAAACGCCGAGTCGAGTTTAAGGGTGTAGACGTTGGTGCTTTCAGTATTGTTTGAGAGCATGTAAGCGGTATTCAGGTTGGCATAACCCTTCTCAAGCCCGCGAACGTGCGTTACGTCTGCCTTGATCGCGACCCCAGGGGTGATGTCCCAGCGTGTACCGAAACTGTACTCTGAGCGCTGATAGTTGAGGATCGACTCAGGAACTGCGCCGGGAATAAACGCACCAGTGCGCTCGTCGTCATCCATGCTTTCTGTCCAGCCTGCGGCGATGTACGGCGTCCAGCTGCCAAAACGGTGTCCAATAGACAGGTAAGCGGAATCGGTATCGGCGAACTTGCCATCTACTTCGGCGCGGGTGACTTCCGAGATAATCTGCCAGCTGCCGTCGTCGTAGCTTGCGCCGATGCCGTAGAAACTGCCTCGGTCACGATTCGCCAATTGACTATCAACCGTAATACCTGGCGGAACCAGTGCTTTCAGGCGAGTTGCATCAACTGTAACTTCGGAGGTCGCTGCCACGGCACGTACTGTCCAGACATAGTCAGTCCATGTCAGGTTAACACCACCAATGTTACGCAGTTGCACATCACCGGAGTTGCCGTCTTCGTCGGTGAAGCCGGTGAAGCCTGTTACTGTGAGCGATGAGTTATCGAAATTGAAGTTATACGTAGCGTCGGCGCCAACATAACTTGTAATCGCAATGGGGCCGTAAACGCTTTGAGGTGGGCGTGCCCAGGGCTGAGCGTAGCCAACTTCAAGGGAGTCGGAGTACATGAAGAACGGGATGCGCATTTTACCCGCTCGCAACTGCAAGTTATTGGTAGGACGGTGGCTTAGGTACGCCCACTCTACCTGTGGCTCCCAGTCGTCAGCGCCACGGCCGACCAGCTGAAGAACGGCTTGGCTCTTTTCAGTTACATCAAACGTGCCTTGCAGTGCCAGCAAGCTAAGGTCAGCCACGTTTGTTTTTTCAGTGATGCCGGTATAGCCAGCGTCGTTACTCGCCCGTGCTACGCCTGTGCTGAAGAAACCGTTGAAACGTACACGGTCGTTTTTGGCAGCGTTCAACTGCTGTTGCA
>Ga0209075_1001343_pt1 | contig 23135 bp, 17 predicted proteins | sample Stecom2011_FD_187523 | JGI IMG/M metagenome (GOLD analysis project Ga0209075, IMG submission 187523) | Agricultural soil microbial communities from Utah to study Nitrogen management - Steer compost 2011 (SPAdes) (version 2) | ecosystem: Environmental > Terrestrial > Soil > Agricultural land...
TTTAAACATTTTTTGAATATTGCTCTTGGTTCTTCTTTTGAACTTCAAACCCAACTTCTTATAGCAAGACAGAATAATTATATATCAGAAATTAAAACAAACGAAATAGAAAATAAAATTGTAGAACAACAAAAGATGATTTCGGGATTTATCAAGAAATTAGGAGAATGAGAGAAAAGAATAAAGAGAAAAGTCTTTCATCTTGTCTCTTTACTCTTTCATCTCGCTTCTTTCTTCTTGACTCTTTCATCTTTTTTCTAAAAATTAAAAAAATGGAAAATATCACAAGAGGAGGTCAATTTATCGTAAAAGAAACACAGGCAGAAAACATCTTTACACCAGAAGATTTCACTGAAGAGCAGCAAATGATGCGCGATTCTGTAAAAGAATTCGTTGACCGCGAATTATGGCCAAACAAAGAGCGTTTCGAGAAAAAAGATTACGCTTTTACCGAAGAAGCTATGCGTAAAGCTGGCGAATTAGGCTTTTTAGGCGTAGCTGTTCCTGAAAATTACGGCGGTTTAGGCATGGGATTTGTTTCCACTATGTTAACGTGTGACTATATTTCGGGTGCATCGGGGTCGTTTTCTACAGCTTTCGGAGCACACACTGGAATTGGAACGATGCCTATTACCTTGTACGGAAATGAAGAACAAAAAAACAAATACGTTCCCAAATTAGCTTCGGGCGAATGGTTTGGTGCGTACTGTTTAACAGAACCCGGAGCAGGATCGGATGCCAATTCCGGAAAAACAAAAGCCGAATTGACCGAAGATGGTAAACATTATAAAATCAACGGACAAAAAATGTGGATTTCCAATGCAGGTTTTTGTAACGTAATGATTGTTTTTGCCCGTATTGAAGACGATAAAAACATCACAGGTTTTATTGTTGAATACGATGCTGAAAATCCAAACGGCATTACTTTAGGTGAAGAAGAGCACAAATTGGGTATTCGTGCAAGTTCTACCCGTCAGGTATTTTTTAATGACACGTTAATTCCGGTTGAAAATCTTTTGGGCACACGCAACGAAGGTTTTAAAATTGCGATGAATGTTTTAAATATCGGTCGGATTAAATTAGCGGCTGCTTGTTTGGATTCGCAACGAAGAATTATTTCTAAAGCGGTAGAATATGCCAACGAGCGCATTCAGTTTAAAACTCCAATTGCTAATTTTGGAGCCATTCGTAAAAAAATTGCTGATATGGCTACTTCTGCTTACGCAGGTGAATCGGCTGGATATAGAGCGGCTGGCGATATAGAAACAAGAGTTAATAGTCGTTTGGCTGATGGAAACTCACATCAAGAAGCAGAATTAAAAGGTGTAGAAGAGTTTGCGATTGAGTGTTCTATTTTGAAAGTTGCTGTTTCAGAAGATGCCCAAACATGTGCTGATGAAGGTATTCAAATTTTTGGTGGAATGGGCTTTTCGGAAGATACACCAATGGAAAGTGCTTGGAGAGATGCACGTATCACTCGTATTTACGAAGGAACCAATGAAATCAATCGATTACTTTCGGTAGGAATGTTGATTAAAAAAGCAATGAAAGGTCATGTTGATTTGTTAGGACCGGCAATGGCTGTTGGCGAAGAATTAATGGGAATTCCTGATTTTTCAACACCTGATTATGATGAATTATTTGCTGAAGAAAAAGCGATTATCGCTAAATTGAAAAAAGCCTTTTTAATGGTTGCTGGATCGGCAGTTCAAAAATACGGAACAGAATTAGAAGAAAATCAACAGTTGTTATTAGCAGCAGCCGATATTTTAATTGAGGTTTATATGGCAGAATCTACCATTTTACGTACCGAAAAATTAGCTAAAGCACAAGGCGAAGAAGCTGTTAAAGAGCAAATTGCTATGGCAAAACTTTACTTGTTCAATGCGGTTGAAATCATTGCACAAAAAGGAAAAGAAGGAATCGTTTCTTTTGCAGAAGGCGACGAACAACGTATGATGCTAATGGGTTTACGCCGATTTACAAAATACGACAATTATCCAAATGTAATTGAATTAAGAGAGATCATCGCATCTAAAGTTATTGCAGAAAATCAATATTGTTTTTAGCAGCTAATTTTCTATAATGGAATCTAGAAAATTTGACGTTTTTTGAAAGTTTAAAAGACATAGAATCATAAATTATGGAAATGAAGATTCAAAAATAAGCGACTTTCTTGCATCTATGGTTTTTTTTGTTAGTTTTGTGTAAACTAAATGGTTTTGTAAAATAAATTTATTCCAAAGCTGTTTAGATAAGAGATTTTTAAAACTAATTTTTAATAGATGAAAAGAGCTGTTTATTTAATTGGGTTATTGTTAACCTTAAATGCATGTGGGAATGATGATGCTAAGGAAGTTGAGGAACCTTCATTAATTAATGTCGAAACCTTCAAAAATGTGAAAGTTGCTTTCGTTGAAGGAGCTTCTCAGAGTGCTGAGGGGACTTTTAACTTTCCTACAGACACAGAGAAAATAAAAAGCATTAAAATGTATGTTCAGGATATTTGTCCCAATAAAGAATGTGACGAATGGGATCGATATGCAAATGTGTATGCAAAGGATAAAACTTCGGGCGAATGGTATGAGATCGGTCGGTTTATTACGCCGTATTGGGTTGGTTCGGAAAAGTTGGAACGCGGTTATGAGTTTGATGTAACGGATTTTAAATCTTTGCTAACAGGAGCAACGGAATTAAAAATTTATACAGAAACTTGGTTGGCAAAAGGGCGTACTTACAGTGTTGAATTTGATTTTGAATATGGAACACCTGATTATAAATATTCGGCTGTAGTTCCTGTTTTTCAATACAATAAGTCGTCTATTGATGGTGTGCCGTATGGAAAAACACATAGTTTTGATATGGACAAGAAAATAAACATTCCTTCTGGAGCGGAAGTAGCTTATTTAAGAACGATTATTTCTGGTTGGGGACACGCAATGCCGGGGAATTGTGCAGAGTGGTGTTTCAGAACGCATCGTATCGCGATTAACGACGCACCGACTTTTGAACATAAATTACAAGGAATTGGTTGTGCACAAAATCCAATCAATAATCAAGCACCAGGAAACTGGCGTCCAGACAGAGCGGGTTGGTGTCCAGGAATGCCTGTTCCAGTTCGTTTTGACAATATCCAGAAATCTTTATTTGGTTCTAATTTCAACTTTGAATATAAATTTGAAGATTGGATAAACGGCGGAAGTAACGGTGAAGCTTATTATGCTATTTCAACTTTTGTGGTAGTAAAAAGTAATGAACCGATTGAGAAAGCAACGGTTACGAATTAAAAAACAACTTATTTAAATTAAAAAAGGTCAGAAGAAATTCTGACCTTTTTGTGTTTATTGAGATTTATTTAGATAGAATCAATAATCCCGTTTAATGTTGCCGATGGGCGCATAGCCGCAGAAGTTAAAGAACCATCAGGTTGATAGTACCCTTTGATTTCTTGCGGTTTGTTTTGTGCTCCAATCAGTTCGTTATTGATTTGTTCTTCATTGGATTTCATCGCTTGTGCAATGGTTGTGAATCTTGAAGCCAAATCAGTATCTTTAGATTGATTAGCCAAAGCTTCAGCCCAATACATTGCCAGATAGAAATGCGATCCACGATTGTCAATAGTTCCTAATTTTCTTCCTGGAGATTTATCTGTATCTAAAAATTTGGCATTAGCTTCATCCAATGCGTCTGCTAAAATTTGTGCTTTTTCGTTGTTTTGAGTTTGTGACAAATGCTCTAATGAAGCCTGAAGTGCCAAGAACTCACCTAAGGAATCCCAACGTAGATAACCTTCTTGAATAAATTGTTCAATGTGTTTTGGCGCAGAACCACCAGCACCTGTTTCAAACAATCCGCCGCCGTTCATTAATGGAACTATAGACAACATTTTTGCTGAAGTTCCTAGCTCTAAAATTGGGAATAAGTCGGTTAGGTAGTCGCGCAACACGTTACCAGTAACAGAAATTGTGTCAAGTCCCTCACGGATTCTGTCCAATGAAAACCTGGTAGCTTCTACGGGGTTCATCACAAGAATATCCAAGCCATTGGTATCGTATTCACCTAAGTAAGTTTCTACTTTCTTGATGATTTCTCTATCGTGTGCACGGTTTTCATCCAACCAGAATACCGCTGGAGTTTCAGACAATCTCGCACGATTAACAGCTAGTTTCACCCAGTCTTTAATTGGGGCATCTTTCGTTTGACACATACGGAAAATATCTCCAGTTTCAACAGTTTGTTCCATAAAAACAATTCCTTCTGCGTCTGATACTCGAATGGTTCCGTCAGCTTCAGCTTGAAATGTTTTGTCATGTGAGCCGTATTCTTCAGCTTTTTGAGCCATCAATCCTACGTTTGGAACGGATCCCATAGTTGTAGGGTCAAAAGCACCATTTTCTTTACAATCTTCGATGGTTGCTTGATATACCCCAGCGTACGAACGATCTGGAATGATTGCAATGGTATCTTGTTGTTCGCCTTTTTTATTCCACATTTGACCAGAAGTACGAATCATTGCCGGCATGGATGCATCAACGATTACATCTGAAGGTACATGCAAGTTTGTAATTCCTTTATCCGAATTGACCATGGCCAAATCAGGTCCGTTGGAAATTGCCATTTCGATAGCTGACTTTACTTCGGATTCCAGTGCATGTCCTGCGATTTTAGTATATAACTCGCCTAAACCATTGTTGGGATTGATTCCCAATTCAGTAAATAAAGTAGCATATTTTGTGAAAACCTCTTCGAAATAAACCGAAACAATCGCACCGAAAATAATAGGATCCGAAACTTTCATCATCGTGGCTTTCAAATGTGCAGATAACAATACACCAGCAGTTTTTGCCTCTTCTTTAGTTTCTTTTACAAATGCTTTTAGTGCATTTAAATTCATAACAGATGAGTCGATAATTTCACCTGCTTTTAAAGGAGCTAAGCTTTTTAATTCTTTTACAGTTCCGTCTTTTCCAACAAATTCAATTTTAAATTGTGTGTCATTTGGTACAGTTACTGATTTTTCAGTTCCATAAAAATCACCAACCTGCATGTGAGCGACTTTTGTTTTAGAATTGGCTGACCAAGCACCCATAGAATGTGGATGTTTTTTAGCATAATTTTTAACCGGTTTTGGAGCACGACGATCAGAGTTTCCTTCACGTAATACCGGATTTACAGCTGACCCTAATACTTTAGCATAAGCAGCTTTAATTTCTTTTTCTTCTTCTGTCTGGGGGGTTGCTGGATAATTTGGTACAGCATAACCATGTGCTTGCAATTCTGCGATGGTGGCATTTAATTGGGGAATAGAAGCTGAAATATTAGGTAATTTAATAATGTTTGCTTCCGGAGTTTTTGCCAATTCACCTAATTCTGCTAAGGCGTCGCCAATTTTTTGATCTTCTTTTAAAAATTGAGGGAAATTTGCTAAAACACGTCCTGCTAAAGAGATGTCTCTTGTTTCTACTTCAACATTTGCTGCTGAACAAAAGGCTTGTACAATGGGTAAGAACGAATAGGTCGCCAACATAGGCGCTTCGTCTGTAAGAGTGTAGATTATCTTAGATTTTGACATTATTTATAAGATTAATTTAAATCATAAATTTATTTGTACAAATATACGGAATATTCACTTAATTATGAAGCCAAATACCGTTCATTTGATAACAATTAGCAATTTGTTAATTTGACTGCCTGCAAATAAAGATTGCGAAAAAAATACGCTAAAAAAAGAAATTATTAATGAAAAAAGGCATAATGATTTAAAATCAAACGCCAAATGTTTTTTATCTATAATTTTTGGAACTTGGAAATGACAGATTTTAGTACAAAAGCTCCATAGAAATACTTCTGTTCGACCTTGTAGAAATGTTTCATAGAAGTGCTTTCTAGCAATTTTGCAAAACCTTCGCTAGCTACAAGTGTCTAATTATCTATTATTTACTCAACATTTAGATCTGTTAAAATTACAAAAATAAAGTTATTGTTCTTTTTAAATACAATTTCAACATCCATATCATAAAACTCATTTCCTTTGTCTGGAATTATAATATTCACAACTTTATAATTAACTTGCGTTCGATTCCTTTCTTGGATTCATATCGTTGATTATTAGAATAATAAGTAACAAAAAAGATTTTTTAATAAACTTCCCAATAAATGGCAGCCTATTTCGTCTTTTTTACTCCAAATAGCCCGTTATTTCTTCCTAAAAAATACTCGTATCTTTATCTTACTCATTTATTGAAATAGGATTCTTAATTTTACAATCGAACCTAGGTTAAAGATAAACGAAAATCACACAAATTAAAGCAAGTCGGTTTAATTGCGGCTTAAATTTTTATGTTGGTAAGCAAATATAATGATTAAAACAATATAAAAAAAGCAAATGTTTTTTTTAACGTTTAGCAAAAAGTGACGCATTTGTTTGATCAATCTATCAAATATGTTTTATTATTATAAAAATTGTTTTATTGTAAAGAATTAATTATATTTATATTTTCAACTTTTAAACAAACAAAATCATGAGAAAAATGACCCTCTTAATAGCTTGTTTTTTTATGGCACAATTTGGTAGTGCCCAGGTGCTTTTTGAAGAAGATTTTGACAACTACCCTGCCGGGCATTTGAATACCGACTATACCGGCACTACCACAGGACAAGGCGGATGGCGGGCGGAAAGACTTGCTAATGGCAGTGTAGTAATGGCAATGGTGGCACCCGAAGCCGGAAAAGGAAATGTGCTGACCATTACAACAAATGGTGTGGCTACGAACGAATATGTTTATATTCGACAGGATGATGGCGTTATAGATGCTCTGTGGAACAACCGCACGGCAGGCAATAATGTTTTAAAACTTGAATTTGAAATTTATGGATCTGTTTTTTTTTATGGTATAGTAAGTCTTTCACGAACGATTCCTTATCATAGTAATCCTCTTATAAAAATGAGTTTTGCAGCAACTACGGGACATTATATTTCTGGGGGTCATGCAGGTAGTCATCTCAATGGACAATTAAAGCAATATGATACCACTACTTTTCCTTATGATATGTGGATTAAAGCAGAAATGTTTATTGATTACAACACACAAAAGGCTTATTTTTATATCCCAACTCTAAATTTGTTTAGAGCAGATACTTTAAATCCTATTAGCAGAGATATACCTATTAATATTGGTTTGATGGGGGGGTATATGCAACCCACATCTGTTGTTAAGTATGATAACATCAAACTTACAGCATTGCAAAGTGTACCTACGTATATAGATGCTTTAAGTACAAGAGAGTGGCTTGCTTCTACATTTAATCTGTACCCTAACCCGACGGAAAATGTGGTAAATATTACCAACAGTGAAAATATGACGGTACAGCAGGTTGCTGTTTACGATGTTACAGGCAAACAGTTAAGCATACATAGCTTTAATAACGAAACAGAAATACAATTAAATGTAGAAAACTTGGCAAGCGGTGTTTATATGCTGCATATAAAAACAAACGAAGGTGCGGCGGTAAAGAAATTGGTAAAGAAATAAAAAAAATAATAGACAGAATTGACAAATAGTTTTTAAGCGATGTTTAAAACAATACTTTGGTGAAGTTTTTATATAAACAATTAGTTAATTGTCTAAAAATTGGACAATATACTGTTGTTCGGTGTATTCATGTGTGAAAAAATTAAACAAAACACAGCACTTATCTGAGGTTAAAAGTAATATAATTTCGGTGATTTCACAAATGAATGTGAAAATGAATAAATCAAGAGTAAATTTTATGTTTCTATCTTGTATCTCTTTTTGGGAATAAAAGGTCGGTTGAATTTCCTACAATTCAGTATATATGGTGATTACGATGAAAAAAACTATCGTAATAATTTTCAGGAAGCGCTCGATTTATTAGCGTTCAACAAAACGCTTTTAGATACACAATCTACACAGGTTTGCGCTATTGCATTTGACCCGAGTTACGTTTATTGAAATAGGATTCTTAATTTTACAATCGAACCCAGGTAATTTTCAAAATCAATTTGTGAATTCAGATTTTTCAATTGCAGTACAATAGAACTCCAATTGTTTTCAATTCTTTTAAAATATTTTGTTTGATAGGTTGAAATTTCGTTTTCATTAATTGGAAATAATAATTCAATATTTTTTCCAATCATAGAATTAACAGTTCCCTTGAAGTTTTTTGTTCCGTCAAGTTTTGTAAACGAAAATTTACCAATACTATTAAAAACGGGGCTTATATTTTCAGTTTTTGATGATTTAAAGAAGTTAAATAAGCCCATATTTTTTTCTAATATTAAGTACTATTTTATTGATGACTTGTGCGTTTATTTTCGGATATACTTGCAGTTAACTTCCGTTATAAAATAAAGTGACTTATTTTACAAACGATTTTTCGCAAAGTTGAAACCGATTTTTGCTGAAAAATAGTGATGATTATTCAGGTATTTATCCCAATTTGGATGTGCTTGGGTATCAAGAGTATTGATGTTGTATTTCAATCCAAAAGTAAAAAACGAATGTTCTCCGGCTTTGTAGTGAAAATCCATGCCTATTCCCAGTCCGTTGCTGCTGTAATCAAGTCTTTTATAACGAAATTTTGTACTGTATTCCGAATAGTCATAAGAAAGATAGGGTTGCAGCGCAATATCGGAAGACACAGGTTGGAAAAAGCTTATGTAGGGACCAAAAGTGAAGTAGGTAGTTTTATCGAAATCTCCGTAATACTGCGTGTCTTTAACATCCATTCTGGCTACGTTTGCGTGAAGTCCTATGGAAAACTGATTAAAATGAAAAACTCCTAATCGTCCATAAACCACTGGCAGGGCAGTTGCGTGTGCATCTCCCATCATACTTTTGTTGGGCATAAGGTTGGAAAAACCCATTGATATTTGAAAATCCTGCATAAACCAGATTTCTTTTTCTGTTTGTGCAAAAAGAATGGACGAATATAAAAAAGTGGCAAATAAAATTATTTTTCTCATAGCTTAAAAATTTAAAGTTCCAACATTGACATAATAATTCATTGTATTATACGCTGAAATATAACCGTATTCTTTCACATTGTTATTTTTAGTGATTTTGATGTAATAAACAGAAGTACCTGTGTTTCTTGGAAAGCTCAGACTTATTTTTCCGTTTTGATCTGTTGTAACAATAGAAATTGGTGCGTCGTCTATGTATCTCCAGTAATAATCATTACCGCTCCGGTTTATTTCTTCAATACTTCCTGTTTCTGGCAAAACGCCTGTTGGGAAAACCTCTACCTTGGCATTGTAAAGAGGTTGTCCGTTACTTACCACTACACCTTCCAATACCGTGCGTTCATCACCGATATAATAATCGGTTGAACAGGAAGTTAGGGTAATGATTCCTGAAATTAAGAAAACATTTTTTTTCATACTTTTTTTAATTAATTTATAAAGATCGTAAATATTATAACTATTCGCGATTACCATAAAAAAACATACTTTCTATGGTTTATCTTTTTAATTCAATACGCATTGCAAAGCAAATATCCTTGTCGCGTTTAATATAAAAGTAAATATAATCATTTTCCTGATATGTGCAAATAGTTATTTCATCTTGATAATGCACTTCTTTAATATAATTTAGATCAATGTTTTGCAGTTTACTTTCCTCTAACCATTCTTTAGGAAGCGTATCCAGGCACCATTCCATATATTTGACATTATTTACGTGCCCTACAATATCTAAGTCTGAAAAAAAAACGATTTTAGTACCGGTTTTTTGAGCAGGTTTTGTCAGGTCAATTTTGCTCACAGGGATTTTTGTGGCTTTTCGTTCAGGAAATTGCTTTAAATCCTCATACGGAATTGTCAAAGGTTCTGGACGTCGTCTTTCGGTGTTGAGCACCACCCACAAACTGCTTGCTTTTGCGACAATTTTTCCTTGATGTTGCACTTCAAAATCGCGAACCGAACGCATTCCTGCAAGACTTTCAATCCAGGTTTCTATCTGTATTGTTTCGTGCCAGCCGGGCAATGGTTTCAATTCGATACGCATACTGCTTAGCACCCATGCCTGATGATTTTTTTGCATATCAAAATAGCTCATTCCCCACGAAGCAGAATGCAAGGCAGCTGTTTGTTGAAACAAATTGCTGAGGTCGGTAATGTTTAATCGTGAGTGCGAACCGCATTGCGACACAAATAGTTCCCAGTTTTTAAAATAGTTCGATTGTTTTTTACTCATAAATTGTTGCACGGATGTGTGCAATGATATTTTGCAACGGTTCGTTGTAAGAAAACCATTTTGTTGATTCATTTCGTTTAAACCACGTTACCTGGCGTTTGGCAAATCGGCGGGTATTTTTTTTAATTTCTTCGGTGGCTTGATCTAATGAAATTCGTCCGTCGAAATAATCAAAAAGTTCGCGATATCCCACAGTTTGCAATGCGTTTAAATGCTGATATTCTTTCAGACTTGCAACTTCATTAAGCAAACCGTTTTTCATCATTACATCTACACGGTGATTGATGCGTTCGTACATTATTTCGCGTGGTGCTTCCAATCCGATAAAAACAGAAGTAAAATTCCGTTGATTCTTTTCTTGATTCAAAAAAGAAGAATAAGGTTTTTCAGCAGCTTTACAAACGGCTGTAAAACGTTTCATTCGTTGAGGATTCATCAATGTTTGTGGGTTATTTTCTTTCAAAAAACAGAAATATTCGGGATCAGATTCCATAAGAATTTGCTGCAATCCTTCCATTCCTTTTTCCTCGTATATTTCATCAATTTCATTTTTTATAGACTGTGAAACTTCTGGAAAATTATCAAATCCATTGGCTATGGCATCAACATACAAACCAGAACCACCTACCACAATTTGAACCTTGTTTTTTAGAAATAATGTATCTAATAGGGGAATTACCTCTCTTTCATAATCACCCACGTTAAAAGATTCATGAATGGATTTGTTTTGAATGAAATGATGCGGTACTTGTGAGAGTTCTTCAGTGGTAGGTACTGCAGTTCCAATCGTCATTTCTTTGAAAAATTGACGACTGTCACACGATACAATATCAGATCCAAAGTGTTTTGCCAATTCAATCGAACAAGCGGTTTTTCCGATAGCAGTGGAGCCAACTACGAAAATAAGAACGTTTTTATGAAGACTTGTTTTTTTCATTTAAAAAAACAATAGTTTTTAAAAATTAAGGATTTTGAAATCATTTTTTGTGTAAAGATAATACTTTATAATGTTTATGGTGTCCTTTGTAAAAGTGAGTGGAATCAAAATTTTATCTAAAACATCAGTATTGTGAATCTGATAGTTTAAATCAAAAAAACAATATCCCTTAAACATACCATCTTTGATAACAATTGCACTTTTTTCGTCTATATTTCTTCCTTTTAAAATAACAATGAGATTCTGCCAACGTTCTTTTTCGTTTGCAATCATGGTTTCAAATAGTTGATTGTGTATTTCCATCGGATATGAAATTTTTGATTGGTTGTCTAGTTGGTCTTGAACCTGCTCAATAATTTCATTATTACCGTATAAATCACGGACAAATTGCAATGCGTTTTTTTGGTTTTTAAAAGATTGTAACGGCTTTTTCCTCTGATCTGCTTTGTCTATTTTCAATGTCCAATACCCTAAATCATTTTTGACTTGATACACCGACCAAGAAAAGGGAGAACGACGCTGAATAGCATTTAAAGTTGGCTTGTTATGTGTCAATTCTTCTCGTTCTTTTATCCAAGAAATCAATTCGTTTCCAGTTTCTTCAAAAGTAACCGTGTACACTTCTTTTTGGATTCTTTTTGCTGTTTTTGTTGAGGCTGTAAACAGTTGTCCAACTTTTTTTCGAATGTTGTTTCCTTTACCAATATAAATAATGTTCCCTTCTGAATTATGAATGTAGAATATTCCGATAGTTGTGGGTAAGCTTTCTAAAATATCAAACAATTTGGGCGAAATTCCTTGATGTGCTTCGTTTTTAATTAGTTTTTTAACTATTTGTTTTTCTGTATCTTTTCCCAAAATTAATTTGAAAAGTTTCAAAGTTGCCATTGCATCTCCATTGGCTCTATGTCGGTCGGTAATTGGAATTCCTAACGATCGAACTAGTTTTCCTAAACTATAAGAAGCGGCGTCTGGGAGCAATAATTTTGAGAGTTCCACCGTACATAATGTAGCCCTTTGATAGTCATAACCCAGACGATCGAATTCTAATCGTAAAATTCTATAGTCAAAAGAAGCGTTATGTGCCACAATGGTACAACCTTCGGTAATTTCAATAATCCGTTTTGCAACCTCATAAAATTTAGGAGCTAAACGAAGCATTGCATTATTGATACCCGTAAGCTTAACCACAAAAGGTTGAATCGGAATTTCAGGATTGACAAGGCTGATGAACTGATCTACAATTTCAGTACCATCAAACTTATAAACGGCTATTTCGGTTACACCCTCTTTGTTATATTGTCCTCCAGTTGTTTCTATATCTATTATTGCGTACACATTGTCTGTTTGACCGCTTGATCAGCTAAAATTACTTCATCAATCAAGCTTTGTTTATTGGCTGCTAAATTACTAAAAAAGAGGATGCAAAAAGAAAGGATTTTTACAAGAAAGGAAGTGGGTAAGTTTTTTTATTTGATGAGCATAGTGAATTGGAGAAGTTTCACAGATGAGGTATCATCATTTGATTTACTTTTCATATAAAAGCAAAAACAGTTAAAAAAGCTTTATTTTATAAATAATTCAAATTTAAAGTTGTTTTAAAAATATTTGTTGTTATATTTGGTGGTATTAGTAGTTCAAAATTAATAATGAAAAGAAGAAATTAACGATGTTATTATGTGGAGGGTTCATAGATTTGACCGTATGCAGCGACAACATCTTTGAAGAATCTCAAATGGTTGATTGTTAAAGATTTCTTTCCCTATAGCTATCGGGATCGGGATCTCGGAATGACCGCTAAATAGATTATTGAACTTTTTAGACAGCCTTTAAACTTTTAAAAATAAATACCATGAAAAAATATATATTCTCTATACTATCCCTGTTGTTTTTAAATACGACGCATAGTCAGGTACTTTACGATGAAGACTTTGATAGTTTTACTTTAGGCAACTTAGGTACCGACCCTGATGGATTGATTCCCGGGCAAGGTGATTGGTTGACCGAATGTTTATATGGACCTGCAAGTAAAGACAACAGCCGTTTTACGATTACCGCAGAGCCGGGCAGAGGAAAAGTGCTTTTACTCTCCTCTTTTGACCCTATATTACAGCCACAACAGGCTCAAATGGATTTTATCGCAAAAAAAGTAGGTCTGGACACCTTGACAAACCTACGGATTTCCGGCAATAATGTTATTAAATTAGAGGTTGATTATTATACCGGAGTACAGCAGACAGGTCCTATTACCTCCATATCGTTAACTTATTTTGATGGTATTTTGGTTAGCTGGACACATAGATCAGACGATGGAAGTATTCCAGTTTCTTATCATAATGGTAAAACACAGAAACATGATGTTGGATTAGCCAATAATAATGGTTCTGGATCTCATTTACTACCCTTTAACACTTGGGTTACGTTTATCGCATATTTAGATTATAACAATAAAAAAATATATTTTGAAACACCTTATTTTGGTACTGTTGCTGTTGGTGACTTTTTAAGCCAAAGTACTTCAACCAATTTAATGCAGGACTTTAAACCTTCCGCAATTCATTTAAGAATATCTGCGAAACTAAACGACACGTACCAAATGGTTAATAAATATGATGACATAAAAATAACGGCATTAAATGCTGTGCCTCCTCATATACTAAGTGTTAATACTATTTTGGCAGAGCAATTTAATTTGTATCCCAACCCTGCAATGGATATGGTAAACATTACCAACAGTAAAAATATGTTTGTAGAGCAAGTGGCTATTTATGATGTTACAGGCAAGCAGTTAAGCACACAAACGTTTAATAAGGAGGCTGAAATACAGTTAAATGTAGAAAACTTAGCAAGCGGTGTTTATCTATTACATATAGAAACAAATGAAGGCACAGCGGTGAAAAAGTTGGTTAAAAAATAGTTTTTAAAAACATAAACTTCAAGGAGGTTCTAAATATAATCCTATGAAAAAATATATACTCTCTATACTGTCCCTGTTGTTTTTAAATACAACATACAGTCAAGTGCTGTACGATGAAAACTTTGATAGTTTTACTTTAGGCAACTTAGGTACCGACCCTGATGGATTGATTCCCGGGCAAGATGGCTGGTTGACTGAATGTAATTTACAACCAAATTATGGTAGTAAAAGTAATAGTTTTTTCACGATAATCAATGAATCTGGTAAAGGCAAAGTATTGTTGCTGTCAAGTGCCACACCTCCACAAAAAGAAGTATTAACAGCAAAGAAGACTGGGCTAGATGCACTTATAAATCAGCGAACATCAGGGTATAATGTTGTTAAATTTGAGATTGATTATTTTACAGGGACTAAACACTTTTACCAAAATAATCCGGATTATAATACAATTACATTAACTTATTCTCCTAGTAAATACGATCGATTGTTCAGTTTTCGATTTTTGGCAATTCACGGAATTATTGATGTTAGATACCACACTGGGGGTAGTCAGATTGGTGCAGTTGATTTTTTTAAAATAGATAAAAATAATGAACATGCTCTTTTGCCATTTAATACTTGGGTCAAACTCATTGCTTATTTAGATTATAATAACAAAAAAATATATTTTGAGTTTCCTTATTTTGGTACTGTGGTTTCAGGTGATTTTTTAAGTCAAAGTACTTCAACCAATTTGATGCAGGATTTTAAACCTTCGGCACTCCTTGTCGATGTTAGTACACGAAATTCTACCAGTACCATTCAGATAATCAATAAATACGACAACATCAAAATAACGGCTTTAAAGTCCGTACCTCCTGAAGTAATTGCTTTAAGTGTGGATGAAGTTTTGTCACAGAAGTTCAATCTATATCCCAACCCGGCAACAAATGTAGTTAACATTACCAATAATGAAAATATGTTTGTAGAGCAAGTGGCTATTTATGATGTTACAGGCAAGCAGTTGAGCACACAAACGTTTAATAAGGAGGCTGAAATACAGTTAAATGTAGAAAATATGGCAATTGGTGTTTATCTATTGCACATAAAAACAAAGGAAGGCACAGCGGTGAAAAGGTTGATAAAGAAGTAATAAAAAATAATAGACAGAATTGATAAATAGTTTTTAAGCGATGTTTAAAAACTATTTATGTTTTGTATCACATTTTTTGTCAAAAAAAAATTAAAATACGCCCATTATACATAGCTACGAATCTCTTTGTAGGGTTGAAATTGTTTTAACCAAACCAAGTGTTTTTCATTGAAAGATTGTATTTTTGTTGAAAAGCATAAAAATCATGAAATACGCACGTCTTACGAAAGAGCAATTAGAAGAATTACAGGTTGAATTTACCAATTTTTTGGCTTCACAACAGATAGATAAGAAAGAGTGGGATTTATTGAAAAAAAACAAACCTGAAGTGGCTGAACAAGAAATCGATATTTTTTCTGATTTGGTTTGGGAAGGTGTTTTAAAGTCTGCCAATTATATAGAGCATTTTTCTAAAAATCATATTTTTTTATTCCAGTTTGATGATAAAAATATCGATACCATCGTTTTAAAATCTTTGAATCCTGACATTGATTTTCTTCAAAAAGAAGGATTAGAGTGGTTGAGTGATCATATCCTAACCAACGATGTTGAAATTCGTTACGGTGCCAAAACATTTGGGCCGGATCGAAATGGAGAGATTTTTGATTTAATTCAGCAAGGAGGAATCTTAAGTCAAGGAGATCTGTATCATCAAATAAAAGGATTGATCATAAATAAAGATGTTCAATAATTCACTTTTTTTAACTTTTTATCTATGGATGTTTTAGCACAAATAACAGCACTTCGAAATGAATTAAACCAACACAATTACAACTACTATGTGTTGGATCAACCCACCATTTCTGATTTTGAATTTGATACTAAACTTAAACAATTACAAGACTTAGAAGCAGCAAATCCAGAGTTTTTTGATGAAACTTCTCCAACGCAAAGAGTGGGTGGGAGCATTACGAAGAATTTTGAAACTGTAACGCATCAACATCGAATGTATTCTTTGGAAAACTCTTATTCTCGCGAAGAATTATTGGATTGGGAGCAGCGTTTGCAAAGAGTTTTAGGAAATGTAGCTGTCGAATTTGTTTGTGAATTGAAATACGACGGTGCTTCTATTTCGATTACTTACGAAAACGGATTATTAGTGCGAGCAGTTACTCGTGGCGATGGTTTTCAAGGAGATGACGTAACAAATAACATCAAAACGATTCGATCGGTTCCTTTGAAATTAAAAGGAAATTATCCCGAAAAATTCGACATTCGAGGAGAAATAGTTTTGCCCTTCGAAGGTTTTGAAAAAATGAATCAAATATTAATAGAAAATGGGGACACACCTTTTTCTAATCCACGAAATACTGCTTCGGGCAGTCTAAAACTGCAAGACAGTAGTGAAGTTGCCAAACGTCCTTTGGAATGTTTACTGTATAATATTACTGGAGTTGGATCCTTTTTTAATACGCATTTTGAGAGTTTAGAAGCAGCGAGAGCTTATGGGTTTAAAGTTCCTCCGCAATCAAAATTGACGAAAAGCATCGACGAAGTATTAGAGTTTATTGATTACTGGGATCTTCACCGACACGACTTACCTTATGAAACAGATGGAGTGGTGGTCAAGGTCAATGATTTACATCAGCAAGAGGAATTGGGTTTTACGGCAAAAAACCCACGTTGGGCAATAGCCTACAAGTTTAAAGCTGAGCAAGCAACAACCGTTCTTGAAAGTATTTCCTACCAAGTGGGGCGTACTGGCGCCATTACTCCAGTTGCAAATTTGAAACCTGTGCAGTTGGCCGGAACTATTGTTAAAAGAGCTTCTTTACACAATGCTGATCAGATTGAGAAATTGGATGTAAGAGTTAATGATGTCGTTTTTGTTGAAAAAGGAGGGGAGATTATACCCAAAATTACTGCCATTGATTGGAGTCAACGTCCCGTTGAAAGTCAGCCTACTGTATTTATCACGAATTGTCCAGAATGTGATACCAAATTGATTCGGACACCTGGAGAAGCACAACATTATTGCCCAAATATTTATGAATGTCCACCTCAAATTATTGGTAGAGTAGAGCATTTTATAAGTAGAAAAGCAATGGATATTGATGGATTGGGTGGAGAGACGGTCGCTCTTCTTTATAAGAATGGTTTGATTATGAGTTACGCAGATTTATATGAGTTGAAAAAAGAGCAAATTCTTCCTCTTGAACGGATGGCTGAGAAATCTGCAGATAATTTGATAAATGGCATCGAACAATCTAAAAATATTCCTTTTGAACGTTTACTTTTTGCTTTGGGAATTCGATTTGTAGGTGAAACTGTTGCCAAGAAAATTGCCGAACATTATAAAAATATCGATGCCTTGATGGCTGCTGATTATCATGATTTGATAACGGTTGACGAAATTGGAGAGAAAATAGCGTTGAGTATTCGAGCTTTTTTTAAAAATGACTACAATTTACTTTTGATTGAACGTTTGAGAAATCATGGATTGCAATTTGAAATTGAAACAAAAGAAAGTACAAAAGTCTCGGATAAATTTTTGGGATTAACCATGGTTGTTTCAGGGAAATTTCAACATTTTTCTAGAGATGAAATCAAACAAAAAATAGAAGATTACGGTGGGAAAAACGGCAGTTCCATTACAGGAAAAACTTCGATTGTAGTTGCCGGTGCTGATATGGGGCCTGCAAAACTGGAAAAAGCAACAAAATTGGGAATTCCTATTTGGAGCGAAGAAGATTTTATTAAACAGTTAAATGAATGATTAGATAGTAATTGCAATTTCATGTTTTCATAAAGTTTCAGCAATGTTCTCGTAATTTCAGTAAGCTATTTTTGCAATGAAATTTAATCAAAACACATTTATGAAAACAATTGAATTGAAATCAGTAGTAAAAGGAGCTTTTAGTTTGGTAGCTTACTTTGTTTTAATGTTCATTATCTTTTCAAACTTTTAAAAATATATCGAGATAAGGAACTTCTAAATGATTGTGAAAACAATCATTTTTTTTAATTTGAAATTTGATGTGTACTATAACATTCATTCACCGCATTGAAAATTTGATAATCGTTTGCAGTATAAATAAACCGTTCGGAATGGTCGCAACGCTGTAGAATGGTGATTATATCGTTTTTGCTGATGTTTAGTAGCGCCGAAGCCAAGGTTCTATCGTATCTGGTTTTCATTCGCTCTATCAGGTCTACTTCTTGTTTAATGGCGGCTATTTTTTTATTATCTCTTCTTTTGATGGCATTATAAATTCCATGTAAAGGGTTAATTCCTGTGTTGTAAGCCATAGTAAAACCTGTAGCGTTTAAGTCGCGGTAATAAGGGTAGTCAGCTAAGGCGATTAGTTTGGTATCTACCGATAATATCCCAGTTAATTGTAGCGAATTGATAACAACTTCGTCCAAAACGATGGAAGTATCTTTTATATAAACGCGTTGTTGTCCTTCATTTAACCATTGTTGGTTGACTTTTATCTTGAAGTTGTGAAAGCCTTCTGCAGAAATATAAAGGGTATCATTGATATTTGCCAAAATGGTAAAGCTACCATCGGCTTTTGAAGTTGTAAATTTAAAATTGGATAGGTTGACGATATCGGCATTGCCCACCGTGGTAAAATCGGATTCATTTAAAAGGATACCTCTAATGTTTTTTTCTTGAGAGAAACTTAATAATGAATGGATTAAAAAAAATAAAACTGTAAAATATCTCATAGTCTTTCTGCGAATTGCTTCAAAAGTACAAGAATTTTTACAGTTTGTATCTTTATTTAAAAATAATTAACAAAATTATTTTGACCTTCTGGGTCTATCGCCTCTTCTAGAAGCTCTTTCGTTTTTCAGAGGTCGTTCACTGTCATCACGTTTTCTTCCGAATCTGTGTTCCGAGCCTCTTTCCGATCTGAAGGAACCGCGTTGTTCAAAGCCGTTTCTTTTTCCTCTTCGACCATCGTTTCTTGAAGAACGTCCTTTTCTTTCATTCGAAGAAATTTCTACATTAACTTGACGCCCTTGGTGATGAATGCTATTCAAAATTTCCATTACATGATCGCTATGTTGAGCATCGGTGTTGAAGAATGAGAAGCCTTCTTTAACGTCAACTTTGTATAAGTCATCACGTCCTAATTCCAAAGTATCTCTCAGGAAATCTTTCAAGCTCATCCAATCGAAATCGTCTCTTGACCCTAAGTTCAAGAAAAAGCGAACAGAACCATCTGAAGCGCCGCCATCAAATTCTCTATCGCGACGCGACGATGAGGGAGCGGATTCAATATGTTTGTTCTTTTTGTAATATTCTGCAAATCTGTTGAATTCCACAGCAAACATTCTACGAATGAGTTCTTCTTTACTGAATTCGCCCAAAAGCTCTTCTATTTTTGGTAAATATTGGTCAATTTCATCAGAAACCTGAATGTTTTTAACCTTATTTGCCAAGTGCATCAATTGAACTTCACAGATTTCTATTCCAGTTGGAATGTTTTTTTCGATGAATTTGGTTTTTAAGTTTCGTTCAATTTGTTGAATTTTGCGAGCTTCACTACGGGTAACAATAACAATTGAAGTACCTGTTTTTCCAGCACGTCCAGTACGTCCGGAGCGGTGGTTGTAAATTTCGACTTCATCGGGCAATTGATAGTTGATTACGTGTGTGATGTCATCTACATCTATACCTCGTGCAGCCACGTCGGTTGCAACCAGCATTTGAATTTGATGACCTCTAAACGCCTTCATCACGCTGTCGCGCTGTGCTTGAGATAAATCTCCGTGTAAAGCAGCTGCGTTGTATCCATCTTCAATCAGTTTTTCTGCAATTGCTTGTGTGTCGCGTTTTGTTCTACAGAAGATAACCGAAAATATTTCGGGATTCATATCAGCGATACGTTTTAAAGCAGGGTAACGGTCACGAGCACCCACCGTATAAAATTCGTGACTTACGTTTTCGGATCCTTGATTTTTGTGTCCTACAGTAATTTCTTGTGGACTGCTCATGAATTCTTTAGCGATTCTGGATACCTCTCTAGGCATGGTAGCCGAAAACAACCAAGTCAATTTATCTTCTGGAGTGTCGGATAAAATAGCGGTAATGTCTTCGTAAAAGCCCATATTTAACATCTCATCAGCTTCATCCAAAACACAAATTTGGATGTTTCTGATGTTAACAAGATTTCTGTTAATCATATCTTGCATTCGTCCTGGAGTAGCAACGATAACTTGCGCTCCTTTTTTCACATCGCGTGCTTGCTCTGTGATACTTGCTCCACCATATACAGCAACGGTATGTAACCCTTTTACATACTTTGAATATTGCTTCATTTCGTTGGTGATTTGTAAACACAATTCTCTTGTAGGCGATAGGATTAATGCCTGTGTGCTTCTGTTCTCTGGATCAATTTTTTGAATCAGAGGAAACCCGAAAGCAGCTGTTTTCCCCGTACCCGTTTGCGCCAATGCAACAATGTCTGTATCTTGTTGCAATAAAAGGGGAATTGCTTTTTCCTGAACCTCTGAAGGGTTTTCAAAACCTAAGTCCTGAATTGCTTTAAGTAGCAACTCGTCTAATCCTAATTCTTGGAATTTATTCATATATTTTAAAAATAGATGCAAATATACTGCTTATTTCGATAGCTTTCTATTTTTAAGTATTAAATAATTTGTTTCTTTTAAATTTTTATGGATGAAAGAACGGTATCAACTTTTATTTCTTCAGCATTAATAAGTAGGAATTTGGTGAAACGAGTTTATTTTCAAGTAGTTGCTGTTGAAGTGGTACACTTTAATTACTCCGAATAAAATTTTTGTATGTGTTTTTGTACCAGCTCGTTGTTCCACATATTCGGAAACAGACGTTCAATGATGTTTCTATTTCCAAAATCAAGTGTGAGGCCGTTTGTTAAATGATATAATGACTTTTCAGTTTGTTGGGTCAGTCCATAAAAACCAGCTAATCGGTATTCGATTTCAAACTTGTCATTGAATAGGTTACGTGCTTGTAATAATTTTTCTATTGCTGTGTAATATTCTCCTGTAATCAACAATGAATCAGCCCAAAAAAGCCAAGTATCTATAAATTGATCTCCGTGTTCTATCGATTTTTTAAAACCTAAGGCTGCTTCTTCGTATAACATTAATTCTTTGTTGATGATTGCAAAACGACGCCAATAAAGATGGTTTTGCTCGTCGATTTCCAATGCTTTATTTACAAAATGAAGTGCTTTTCTAAAATTATTTTTCTTCAAATACAAATCGCCGATTGCAATCCAAGATTTGTCCATTAAAGGATCTTCTTGTATAGATCGCAGGTAGTATTTAAGCGCTTTAGGTGTTTTTTTCAACGCCTCAAAACAATATCCAATTCTGTGATAAAGGTAGGCAGTAGGTTCGTCAAACTTAATTGTATATTTGTAACACTCAATCGCTTCTCTATACTTCTTCAGTTTTTCTAATGCTTTTCCTTTTTCGATATATGCACCAACGAAGTATTCATCGACCACACAGGCATAGTCAAATGCTTCAACAGCTTTATCAAAATTTTTTAAAGTGTAGTATTGTCTTCCTAATTGATGCCAAGCTGCTTCTGAATAGGGGTTTTCATCAATAAAAGTCTCTAGAAAATCAACGGCTTCATGGTTTTGATCCAAGAAATCGAAACAATATACCACATTGAAAAGTGAGGAATGGTCTGAACTGTCGTGTTTAAGACATTTAATAAACGCTTCTTTTGCAGCTTGCAATTCATCCAAATATAAATATTCCATACCCATAAGTGAATAAACATCAGCATAATCTTCTGTATATTGCAATGCCAATTGCAGGCTGTCAATTGCTTTGTAATGTTCCCCTTTTTTGGAGTAAATATTTGAACGTTGTATGTAAATTTCGTCGTTATTGGTATCAATGGCTTGTATTTCATTGAGTAATTTTTCCGCTTGATCAAACTTATTCTCAAAAACCAATAATTCAACTTGGACCAATTTTAATCCGATCGAATAAGGGTGCTGATCCAATCCCAATTTTAGTGCTTTCTTGGAAAGATTCAATTTTCCAGTGTCGAGGTAATGCAAAATGATGTTTTCAAATTCTTCTGAATCAAAAAAACAAACTTTGTTGGTCTTGAGCATATTCTCGAACTTGGAAATGGACATCCTAAAAAAATCTTCTTCGTCGTTTGCAAACATTTGCGACTCCTTTTTTTATTTATTTAAATTTAGCGCAAATTTCTGTAAAATACAGCATGCTCTGTTATAATTATGAACAATTTAATTAACAACCTGAGTTCGATTCTTCTATTGAGTTCATATCGCTGATTATTAGAGCTATAAGTAATAATATGCTTTTTTTATAAACTTCCCAATATATGGCAACCTACTTTGCCTTTTTTATTCGAAATAACACGCTATTTCTTCCTGAAAAACGCTCGTATCTTACTCATTTATTGAAATATGAATCTCAATTTTATAATCGAACTTAGGTTAACAATACTAAGGTCTGATAAATAGGCTGTTGTAGGCTCATTTATTTAGTAGTGTTTACGCAGTGCAAAATTACAAATTTATTTTTAAAAGCTACGAGCTTTTACGCACTTATAAAATTATAATAACTCCTAAAAAGTCATGGAAAACGACTTTATTGGGTGATAATAAATATTTGAATATAAAATTAATAAACACAGGTGTGTTAAATAAAAGTTAAACTTAACTTTTATTTTTTTTTGATGCTAAAGTTTTATATAGTTTTGACTATCAATAATTTTAACAAAATATTACAAATGAAAAAATTTTAGTAACATGCTGTTTAATTACAGTAGGAATGCTACTTTCACAAACTAGAAATTGTGAATGTGGAAGTTTTGAAGAAGGAGTGGGATGTTGTAGTGGTACAGCATCTGGAAATGGTATTTTTGTAGTTTATACACCGGGGGAAGGTTCCACCTGGGAGGTGTCTGAAGTTACAGAAATTGAAGGAACAGTAGCACAG
>Ga0209075_1001344_pt1 | contig 23112 bp, 18 predicted proteins | sample Stecom2011_FD_187523 | JGI IMG/M metagenome (GOLD analysis project Ga0209075, IMG submission 187523) | Agricultural soil microbial communities from Utah to study Nitrogen management - Steer compost 2011 (SPAdes) (version 2) | ecosystem: Environmental > Terrestrial > Soil > Agricultural land...
CCATAAAATTCATTACCCCCATAGACTGTGTAACGATGAACGAAGTATTATCACCAAGTGAAGGATCGTATTTGAAGAGGTCTTCAGTAGAAATCGGGAAACTAGCTACAGAAAACTCTGCTCCAACGCCCCAATTGTGAGAAAAATAGTATGCTCCTTCCAATCCAAGTTCAATTCCTGCTTTAGATCCAATTCCAAGTTCAAAATTTTCAACAAGATTACTAGTTGCATGTGCAGATCCCACTTTCAAACTAAGAAAAGATGGTTTGGCAAAACGATCGCCAAAGTGAGGGCTATGATCATGATCACCGTCATTCTTATAAAACTTATCAACTATAAAATAGCCTAGTTCGGTTGAAAGAATTCCAATTCCCATTCCAGCTAAAACATCAGAGATCCAATGTCTATTATTAAGTTCTCGTCCTACGGCCGTAAACGTACTCATGGAATATCCTGCAATACTATAACTAGGATTAATATAACCATATTCTTTGTGTAAGAAAGTAGCATTCATAAATGCGTTTGAGGTGTGCCCCGAGGGATAAGAGTTGTTACTACTATTATCAGGACGTTCTACTTTTGCTGTATACTTTATACCATTAACCAACAAAGCCATAATCGCAGCACTCGTGGCATATGATATGGTAGCCCTCCCAATGTTATTTCGACCTTTAACACCTGATAATTTTAAAGCATATACAGCAACTGCGGGTGCGTATTGCAAATGATCGTCAAATTCATTTTTAAATGTAGGAAGATATCTGTTTCTTAATTCCCTGAATTCTGTTCTGCTTCCCCAAGATGCTGCACTTGCTGTAAAAAATATTAAAGGAGGAAGACCTATCCTAAACGCTTCAGATTCAAAGAAAGAATTTCTTTCAGGCATGGAAAAATCAACAGTGTCCAAACTTTTTAACTGCATAAAATTCTCTGCATCCTGAAAGTCGGAAAAACTTTTACTTGAAGTTAGCAATGAAGGTCTTTGTGAAGCGAACAAAACAGCATCGTCATCTAATGAGTATGACTTTTCAAACTGCCCAAAAGCGAAATTGCCTATCAGCAACGCCACTACACAGAATATCGTTTTAGTAGCTTGAAGCATATTTTTTGTTGATTTTGAAATTTATAAAGCAAACATACTGTGAAAATGATTATCTCACAATGAAAATATTAAGATAAATTTATGTAGCTTACCACTTTGTTAATTGGCCTCTCAAGAGTTATCTCTGAGTCCTTTTCTTTTATGAATCTCCTTCATGGAATGCACTTGTTTTACCTTCTTGTTTAAAGCAAAATAGAAATATGCGAAATGTTTTAATCGTATTATCATCCTTTATATTCCCTTGTTTTATTTGGGCTCAAGAAACAAATTATAATTTTGAAAATTATGGCAATCGTTCTGTTTTACTTTCAGGTAACGTCACAGGAAGTGTTGAAGACTTAGGCTTGACGTTTTATAATCCTTCCCGATTGGCTATGGTTAAAAATGACGTGTTTACGGTTAATGCCAAAATATATAGTTTAAACAAAATTAGAGTTGAAAATGATCTTGGACAGGAGCGTGCCATAATCAATAATTCACAATTTCTCGCAATTCCCGCCTTGGTGGCGGGAACATTTAAATGGAAAGGAGAGCAGTTTGCATATTCTGCTATTTCTAGATATAGGCATGAAGTACGTCTGCAATATGACAGTCCTCTTATGCCTATAGAGGATATAGACCTCATCGAAAGGACAACTAGGATAAGACTCAACTCGATAGCAAAAGATGAGTGGGTCGGGCTTTCTTGGGCTAAATCTATATCAGATAATTTTAGTGTGGGTGTTAGTGCGTTCCTTTCTATCAACAAAAGTATGGGTGGCACTGAGGCCGGAACTGCCTTTGTTATTGATTCAAATAGCACAGCATATTTTAATCGTCAAATAGCGTATTCTATGAATTCATATGGCTTGTTTTGGAAGATCGGGGCAAGCTATCGATTGAATGAAATTGATTTGGGAGCAACGATTACACTTCCTTATATAGAGTTGCTGAAAGACGGCAATTATGATTTTCACGAGATTTCCTCAGGGCTCGGGCCTGGTTTTGATAATTTAGCTATTGAAAAATTTAAAAAACTGGACACGCAAAGAAAGCAACCTTTCGGAATTGCGGTGGGCGCAGGAATTTCTATCCGCAGAAGTAAACTTCACCTCAACCTAGATTGGCATGCTGGAAGAAGCGCTTATACGCAATTAAGCGTGCCTTCGTTCCAAATAGATGCCTCAACTACTGTTTCACCTAGATTTCGCCAGTCTTTAAACCCTGTATTAAATTATGGTGTAGGAGCAGAGGTTTATTTAAACCAAGTTCTAAAAGGATATGCTAGTTTCTCTACTGATTTTTCAGCAGAAAAAAACACTAAAGACCTCTTCGACCTCACAAGCTCTAATGGAATGGATATTGATTTTTCAGAAGATTTTTTGCACATTGCAGGCGGTTTTGAGATATCATTAAGCTGGGCCCATTTAATGATAGGAAGCATATACACCACCGGCTCCTCAAAATATTTGGCACCCATACATATTCCGGGAAATATCTATGAAATAAATACCTCTTCATCCAAAATACACTATGATCGGTGGAATTTTATTGTCGGTTTTGAAATTCCCTTTTTAGATACTTTAGTGGAAAACAAAAAAGAAGATTAAAAATTTGTATTATCTGAGAAAATAAACAAGATATTTAGACATTGTCAGCACTCCAAATATTGTTTACTTCAAACACCAAAAAATGAAATTAAATTCAAAAATTCCTGAAGGCAAACTAGAAGATAAGTGGAAGATTTATCAAGCAAAATCTACTTTAATAAATCCAGCCAACAAGAATAAGCTCAACATTATTGTTGTTGGTTCTGGTCTTGCAGGTGCTGGGGCTGCAGCAACATTAGCTGAAATGGGCTACAATATTCAGTCTTTTTGTTATCAAGACTCTGCCCGTCGAGCTCATTCTGTAGCTGCACAAGGCGGAATCAATGCTTCAAAAAACTATCAACATGATGGAGATAGTGTTTGGCGTATGTTTTATGATGCAATTAAAGGAGGTGATTTTCGATCACGTGAAGCCAACACATATCGGCTTGCAGAGCTATCGGCACCTTTAATTGATCACTTTGTACAGCAAGGTGTTCCTTTTGCGCGGGAATATGGTGGAGTTCTTGCAAATCGGAGTTTTGGAGGGGTTCAGGTTCAACGCACATTTTATGCGAGAGGTCAAACTGGGCAACAGTTATTAATGGCCGCCTACTCACAGCTATACAAAATGGTTAGAGCCAAAAAAGTTGAAATGCTGGCTAGACATGAAGTGCTTGATGTTGTTATTATTAACGGAAAAGCAAAAGGTGTGATTGCAAGAGACCTATCCACTGGAAAAATAAAACGCTTTGCAGCCGATGCAGTGGTTTTAGCCACAGGTGGATATTCACGAGTGTTTAGATTATCTACATTGGCAATTGGGTGCAACGGAAGTGCCATTTGGAAAGCTCATAAAAGAGGTGCATATTTTGCAGCACCTAGTTTCACACAAATACACCCCACTGCACTTCCACAAACAAGTGAAGCACAATCAAAACTTACATTGATGTCTGAGTCATTGCGGAATGACGGACGTATATGGGTGCCATTGAAACAGGGTGATAATAGAAATGCTTTTGACATCCCTGAAGAAGAGCGTGATTATTATTTAGAGAGAAGATATCCTAGTTTTGGAAATCTTGCACCAAGAGATATAGCTTCACGTGCAGCAAAAGAAAGAATAGACGCCGGTTTTGGAGTAGGACAATTAAAAAATGCAGTATATCTAGATTTTAAACACGCCATCAGCAATCTTGGCAAAAAGGTTATTGAAGATAAATATGGGAATCTATTTAGAATGTATAAAAAGATAACAGGAATAGACGCCTATAAAGAGCCCATGATGATTTCGCCAGCAGCACATTTTTCGATGGGTGGACTTTGGGTAGATTATGAGCTTATGACTACAATTCCTGGATTATATGCTATAGGTGAATGTAATTATGCAGACCACGGAGCAAACCGACTAGGAGCCAACTCATTACTTCAAGCTAGTATTGACGGCTATTTTATTTTGCCCAACACAATTAACAACTACCTAGCAACCGAATTAAAAGAAACGCGCCCCACAACTGATCATCCCGAATTCTCAAAAGTAGAGAATGAAACAAAAAATATAATAAAGAGAATATTAAACGTGAAAGGAAGCCGAACTGTTGACGATTTTCATCGTGAGCTAGGCAAAGTTATGTGGCAAGAATGTGCGATGAGCAGAAATAGACAAGGCCTAGAAAAAGCTATAGAACAAATAAAGTCTATCCATAAAGAGTTTTGGAGCGATGTTAAAGTTACAGGAAATGAAAATGAACTGAATACGGAATTAGAAAAAGCCTTACGCCTTGCCGATTTTATTGAACTTGCTGAGTTAATGTGCACCGATGCTTTACAGCGCGAAGAATCTTGTGGAGCACATTTTAGAGAGGAATTTCAAACAGAAGATGGAGAGGCTTTGCGCAATGACGAAGAGTTTGCCTACGTCTCCACATGGGAATACAATGCTGGAAGTTTTATTTTACACAAAGAGAATCTAAAATTTGAATACGTAACACCTTCCATAAGAAGCTATAAATAGCAACGCGATGAAAGTAACTTTTAAAATATGGAGACAAGAAAATACAGAAGCCGTTGGAGCTCTCAAGACTTATGAAATAGACGGACTGTCTAAAGACATGTCATTCCTAGAAGCATTAGATTACCTCAACGAAACTTTAGTTTTAAAAAACGAAAAAGTAATTGCTTTTGAACACGATTGCAGAGAAGGTATCTGCGGTCAGTGTGGAGTGTTTATCAATGGTCGAGCCCATGGTCCGCATGACAATACAACCACTTGCCAACTACACATGCGAAGTTTCAAAAACAACGACACTATTGTGGTTGAACCTTGGAGGGCAAATGCATTTCCCATTATCAAGGATTTGGTAGTGGATCGATCTTCTTTTGATAGAATAATTGAACAAGGAGGTTTTATTACTGCAAAAACAGGCACTGCTCCAGAAGCAAACGCAATCCCTATTTCTAAAGAAATTTCAGACAGCGCTATGGATGCTGCAGCTTGCATAGGTTGTGGTGCTTGTGTTGCTACCTGTAAAAATGCATCTGCCGCTTTGTTTACTTCGGCTAAAATAAACCATTTAAACAGGTTGCCTCAAGGACGTCAGGAAGCACATAGACGACTACTAGATATGACTGCGCAAATGGAATTAGAAAACTTTGGAAACTGCTCGTTTACTGGAGCTTGTGAAATTGAATGTCCTGCGGAAATATCAATAAGCAATATAGTTGAAATGAATTCTAGATTTATTAAAGCAAAACTCTTTGATAAATAATTGTAATAGTTTTTAGCTGAGTGCTTTCTATCTTATTTTTCAAAGAATTATAAAGCTACTATGCTTGCTCTTCACCTTCCTTTTTAGGAAAAGCCTTTTTATTGAAAAGCAATAAAATAGCAACTCCTACACTAATGGCTGAGTCTGCAACGTTGAAAACGGGGTCGAAAAAGGTGAAATACTCACCACCCCAAAACGGAATCCAAGTAGGTAATGCGCCTTTATACAGCGGGAAGTATAGCATATCGACTACTTTTCCGTGGAAGATTGTTCCGTAACCTCCTCCTTCTGGAAAAAGAGTTGCTAATTGTTGGTGGCTGTCATTAAAAATCACTCCATAAAAAACCGAGTCGATAATATTTCCGAGTGCTCCAGCGAAGATGAACGAGATACAAAGGATTAAAACTTTTGGTGCATTTTGGCGGATAGAATCCCAAAGCCAATATCCAATTCCTCCAATTGCTACAATTCTGAATAGGGTAAGAATAAGCTTTCCATAGGTTCCGGGAATCTTAGCTCCCCAAGCCATTCCTTCATTTTCGACAAAGAGAATTCGGAACCAGTCAAAAACATGAACTTCTTCACCTAGAACAAAATTCGTTTTGATATAAACCTTAGAAATTTGATCTATTAATAAGATCACTATAATAATGGCAGTTGCTTTTTTTAAGCTCATATCTATTTTCTCGTAAACACAGAGATAATTTAAATTCGGTTCATTTTCAGCAAAGAACTACACAAGGGTTATTGTTCTTTTTCAAAAAAAACTTAAACCATCTCCTTTTGAAATTCGGGCAAAAATAGGAATATTATTTGGTTCAGAAGGTGCAAACATTTCCTTTAGTGAAGTCTGCTATTAAAGCAGAAAACAATTGTAAGTCAAAGAGGTATTCTCATCCCAACTAATATCAATAAAAAAGCTCCGCAAATACGGAGCTTTAGAGTTGCTACAGCTATCTTGAACTGTTACTGCATGTTTTTCGCCTCTATACTTAGCGTGGCATGTGGAACAAGTTTTAAGCGTTCTTTATTAATCAATTTACCTGTTACTCGACAAACACCGTAGGTTTTGTTTTCAATTCGAATCAATGCATTTTTAAGATCACGAATAAACTTCTCTTGTCTAATAGCAAGTTGTGAGTTAGCTTCTTTGCTCATTACTTCACTTCCTTCATCAAAAGCTTTGAATGTAGGCGAAGTATCGTCAGTTCCGTTATTACTATCGTTTTTATATGCGCTTGTAATAAGATCTAATTGTTCTTGAGCCTTTTCTATCTTTTCATTTATCAGCGCTCTGAACTCCTCGAGTTCGGCGTCTGAGTACTTCGTTTTACCTGTCTCTGTCATAATCTAATGTTTTATAATACTAATATATGTTTCAATATCGTCGAAAGCAATTTCTAAGCCATTTTCTACTTCAGTTTGAAATTCTAATTTCTCTGATAATGTTTCTTCTTTAATATATTTCAAGTTTTGATTAATCGCTTCCTCTAGCTTTGCCTCAGATTTAAGGGTAACTTCTATTCTGTCTGTTACTTCAAATCCGCTGTCTTTTCTTAAGTTTTGGATACGATTAACCAACTCTCTTGCTATTCCTTCATTTCTCAATTCAGGTGTTATAGTAACGTCGAGAGCAACTGTAATTCCGTTTGCATTGGCTACTAACCAGCCCTCTATGTCTTGCGAGCTGATTATTACGTCAGAAAGAGCCAATTTAGTACTTTTTTCGTTAATTAAAACAGTTATTTCACCCTCTTTTTCTAAAGTTGCAATTTGTTTTTGATCGAAAGCCGAAATAGCTCCTGCCACTGCCTTCATATCCTTTCCAAATCGCGGCCCTAAGACTTTAAAATCGGGCTTAATTTGTTTTACCAACATTCCACTTCCTTCGTCGATTAACTCAACTTCCTTTACGTTTACTTCGCTTTTAATCAAATCTGCAACCGCTAGAATTTCTTCTCTTTCAGATTCATCCAAAACAGGAATCATAATTTTCTGTAGTGGTTGACGCACTTTAATCTTTTCTTTTTGGCGAAGTGAAAACACCAAAGAAGAAATAGTTTGTGCTTTTTGCATTTTGTGCTCTAGCTGCTTATCGATAAAAGAAGCATTAGCTTTTGGGAAATCCGTAAGGTGAACTGACACCTCAACATCTTTATTTGCTATCCCTGCTGTTAAGTCTTTATAGAGCCTATCCATAAAAAACGGTGCTACAGGAGCGCTCAACTTAGCAACAGTTTCCAAACAAGTGTATAGTGTTTGGTAGGCTGAAATTTTATCTTCATTATAGCTTCCTCGCCAGTATCTTCTTCTTCCAAGTCTCACATACCAGTTACTCAAGTTTTCTTGAACAAATTCAGAAATAACACGAGTAGCTTTTGTTGGCTCGTAGTCTGAATAGTATTCATCTACCTTTTGAATTAATGTATTTAACTCGGAAAGTATCCACCTGTCTAGTTCTGGACGTTTTTCCCACGGAATATTTTCTTCAATATAGCTAAAATTATCGAGATTGGCATATAGGCTGAAGAAACTATAGGTGTTATAAAGTGTTCCAAAGAATTTATTTCGAATCTCCGAAATTCCATCTTGGTCAAATTTCAAGTTATCCCAAGGGTTGGCATTGCTTATCATATACCAACGTGTAGCATCTGGACCGAAGGCCTTGATAGTTTCAAAAGGATCGGCAGCGTTTCCAAGACGCTTACTCATTTTCTGACCTTCTTTATCTAACACTAAACCATTAGAAACAACGTTTTTATAGGCAACGTCATCAAAAATCATTGTAGCAATAGCGTGTAGGGTATAGAACCAACCTCGAGTTTGATCTACTCCTTCAGCTATAAAGTCGGCTTTTCTCCATGTTTGCTCTACTTTCTCTTTATTTTCAAAAGGATAATGCCATTGTGCGTAAGGCATACTTCCACTATCGAACCACACGTCTATTAAGTCGGCTTCACGTTTCATTGGCTTTCCACTTTCAGAAACGAGAATAACTTCATCTACTACGTTTTTATGAAGATCTACTTTAGCATAATTTTCATTTGAATAGTCGCCAGGCTTAAAGTCTTTGAATATATTCTTAGACATAAACCCTGCTTCCACAGATTTATTCATTTCAGAAGTTAGCTCCTCAACAGACCCTATTATCATCTCTTCTTTTCCATCTTCTGATCTCCAAATTGGCAAAGGGATTCCCCAATAGCGAGACCGCGAAAGGTTCCAATCATTTGCATTTGCAAGCCAGTTACCGAATCTTCCTTCTCCTGTTGATTTTGGTTTCCAGTTAATTTCTTTATTAAGCTCGTGCATACGATCTTTAAAGTCTGTCACTTTAATAAACCAAGAGTCTAAAGGATAGTAAAGAATTGGTTTATCTGTCCGCCAACAGTTTGGGTAGCTATGCACATACTTCTCTACCTTAAATGCTTTATTATCGGTTTTTAATTGAATTGCAATTTCAACATCTACAGATCTATCTGGCACATCGGCATCATCGTAATACTCATTTTTGACATACTTGCCAGCCAGCTCTTTCATTTCTGGTCTGAACTTTCCTTGTAAGTCTACTAATGGAACCAAGTTTCCATTCTCATCTTTAACAAGCATTGGCGGCACGGGTGGCACAGCTTCTTTTGCAACTTTTGCATCATCTGCTCCAAAGGTTGGCGCTGTATGTACGATTCCTGTTCCATCTTCGGTTGTAACGAAGTCACCTGAAATTATTCTGAAAGCATTTTCTGGAGTTTCATAGGGAAGCACATAATCGAGTAATTGCTCATATTTTATTCCAACTAAATCTGTTCCTTTAAATTCTTTCACTACATAATAAGGAATTTTCTTATCGCCTTTTTTGAAAGTATTTAGGGATTCTTCGGTTGTGGCTATTTCATATTTGTTTGTGAATTGATTTTCAACTAAACTTTTCGCCAACACCACATTTATAGGTTCAAAAGTATATTGGTTGAAAGTTCTTACAAGAACATAATCTATTTTTGGACCCACAGTTAATGCCGTATTGCTGGGCAACGTCCATGGAGTTGTTGTCCATGCTAAAAACCATATATCGTTTGATACTTCAGTTAGAAAACTCGGCAATGTTTCGGTAACTGCTCTAAATTGAGCCACAACTGTAGTATCTGTAACATCTTGATATGTTCCTGGCTGGTTGAGCTCGTGTGAACTCAATCCTGTTCCCGCCTTAGGAGAATATGGCTGTATTGTATAGCCTTTATAGAGTAGATTTTTATTGTAAATTTCTTTTAGCAGCCACCAAACCGTTTCCATGTATTTAGGTTCATAGGTAATATAGGGATCCTCCATATCTACCCAATAGCCTACTTTTTCTGTAAGACTATTCCAAGAGTCGGTATAGCGCATAACTGCTTTTCTACACGCTTCATTATAATCTTCTACTGAAATCTTTTTACCAATATCTTCTTTAGTTATTCCGAGTTCTTTTTCAACACCTAGTTCAATGGGCAAACCATGAGTATCCCAACCCGCTTTTCTATCAACTTTAAATCCTTTTTGGGTTTTATATCGACAAAAGATATCCTTAATTGCACGCGCCATTACGTGGTGAATTCCGGGGAGTCCATTTGCTGAAGGTGGACCTTCAAAAAACACGAATGGTTCTGCATCTTGGCGAATAGAAATACTCTTCTCAAAAATATTTTCTTCTTTCCAAAAATTGAGTATTTCATCTGCCACGTTTGGGAGATCCAAGCCTTTGTATTCTTTGAATTTTTTGCTCATAATATGCTTATTATATTAAAGTGTGCAAAAGTAAGGTTTTTTTAAAGAATCTATGCTCCGCTAATCATTAAGGCTTATGCTTTTATCAAAACAATGTGATGTTTAAGTTCGGCGACCATAATGAAGGCGATAATAGCTAATGAATTCGGGAAGTATTAACTCATATTCAAGTTTAAAAATCTTTTTGATTTACTTCCATTAACTGTACTACAGAAAATTGATCTTGCTTAAAAAACAAAGAGCCACCTGATAATTAGGTGGCTCTCATTTAATAAGATGTGTTAATATTTATCTTGTGAAGCGAAGTTCTTCTTCGTAGTCATTTATTTCACCATCAGATTCGACATTAGTTTCAGCCATTTTTAAAGTGAATCCAGTTCTCGAAAATCCGATAACATCATATGATCTTCCTTCAATGATCAATTTAGAAGTAGCTTCATTAACTACATAATTGTTTTCCTCGTCATCAAGTACAATTATTTCGGCACCTTCTTGTGTGTTTCCATGTTGTGTTTTAGTCCAACTAATACGATATGTTCCGTTAGAAATCATCTTATTGGTAGAGTCAAAAGAAACCAACACATTAAATGTATCTCCTGTTTCAACAGTGGTTGTAACAACATCAAAACCATCGACTTTTTTGGTATTTACATTTGTACTTTGGTAGTAAACCAAGTTATAGGTTGCAGTCAAGTTTTCTTTATTGTAAACAAAAGGTGCTGGACCATTATCATCATCACTAGTGCAGCTTCCAGCCACAACTATAAGCGCCATAAGAAGGATTATTCTTGTAAGTTTCATATCTAAATGGATTTAAGTAATCTTTTTGCGAATATAATACGAATTAAGAAAGTAGCAACCAAAGAATTATATTTATTACGTTCTATGTAGTGATTATCAATTATGTATTTGATTTCCAAAAAAGAAGCCCCCTGAAAACCTCTTAAATAGACCAAAAATATCCTGTAGGATTTCTATATTTGCAGTTATTTTTCAGGAATTCTTGAAATATGCAGGTATCCTGAATATGATTGACCTACTTTAGCCTTAAAGTTTTATGGGTTTAAAAGTTACAATATTTAAGTATCCCCTGATGAGAAAAATTCTTCTATTCCTCCTATTTGCAACGGTTTCTATCGGTGTAAGTCATTCGCAAATACTCGACCCTGTTAAATGGACCACGAGTATCAAGAAAATATCTGACACTGAGTATGACCTAATTTCAAAAGCCAAAATTGATAAAGGTTGGCACCTCTACTCTCAGGTAGTTCCAGAAGATGGTCCTCTTCCAACGAATTTTGTTTTTGAAGAAAACGATGCATACAAATCTATTGGAGAGGTAAAGGAAGGAAAAGGAGTTACCGAGTTTGACCCTGTTTTTGAAATGGTTATTACCTTTTTTGAAAACACTGCTACTTTCACCAAAAGAATAGAACTAACGGGAAACCAAGGAACTACAATTAAAGGTGAGGTTGAGTTTATGGTTTGTGATGACACGAACTGCCTTCCTCCCACTTATGTTGACTTATTATTCAATATACCTGCTTCAGGCAAGGAAATTGTGGCAGACACTCCAAAAACAACCAAAGACACTCCTGGTGAAATTGAACCCATTATGGGCTTTGACGATATTGTCAATACAGCAACTTCAGACACTGCATCTACTGCTGACGCTGTAGACTCAGAAAAAAAAGAAACTAAAGGAAGTGCAAGTGCTGCTCTTGAGCAAAACAAAAAAGAGGAGGAAAAAGGATTGTGGACAATTTTTATTGTTGCATTTTTATTTGGGTTTACTGCACTACTTACGCCTTGTATTTTCCCAATGATTCCCATGACGGTGAGCTTCTTCACAAAACAAAGTAGCACGAGAGCCATTGGAATAAAGAATGCATTTATTTATGCAATTGCAATTATCGTAATTTATGTTTTTCTTGGAGCAATTGTAACATGGTTCTTCGGAGCTGATGCACTAAATGCGTTATCCACAAATGTTTGGTTCAACTTTATTTTCTTCCTTCTGATATTGTTTTTTGCATTTTCATTTTTAGGGGCTTATGAAATAACTTTGCCAAGCTCTTGGGCTACAAAGGCCGATAAACAAGCTGACAGAGGCGGTATTATCGGCATCTTTTTTATGGCCCTTGCACTAGCGATAGTATCATTTTCTTGTACAGGTCCTATTATTGGCTACTTATTGGTTGAAGCAGCATCAAAAGGAGGGATTGCACCTTTTGTAGGAATGTTCGGGTTTTCATTAGCTCTTGCACTACCCTTTGGTCTATTCGCAGCGTTTCCAGGTTGGATGAATTCATTGCCAAAGTCTGGCGGATGGCTTAACACAGTAAAAGTGTTTTTAGGATTCCTTGAACTTGCATTAGCTTTCAAGTTCCTATCAAACGCAGATTTAGTATTACAATTACACTGGTTAGAGCGCGAAGTATTCATCGCGATATGGATTGCAGTTTTTGGAACTTTAGCCTTCTATTTATTCGGAAAAATTCAGTTGCCAAACGATTCGCCAGTTACTAATATTTCAGTTGGAAGATTAAGCCTAGGTCTTATTGTGTTGACATTTACAATCTATTTAATTCCTGGGTTATGGGGTGCTCCTTTAAAGATTATTAGCGGTTTCCCACCTCCAATGCAGTATAGCGAATCACCCTATGGTGTTGGATACACAAAAACAAGTCCGAGTATTGGTTCTTCTTCTCAAGAGGAGTTTCCTGAAGGAGCTCATTTAGGACCACAAGACATTATAGCGTTTAAAGATTACGAAACTGGAGTTGCTTATGCTAAAAAAGTTGGTAAACCTATCTTACTAGACTTTACAGGCTTTGCTTGTGTAAACTGTAGAAAGATGGAAGAACGTGTTTGGAGCGAGCCAAGAATTCTAAAACTTCTCAAGGAAGAAATTGTACTTGTCTCCCTATACGTAGATGACAAACGACCACTTCCTGATGGCCAAACAATTACTTCTGAAATATCTGGTAAAAAACTTCGATATATTGGTCAGAAGTGGAGCGAATTCCAGATTCTTAGATATGAGGCAAACGCACAGCCATTTTATGTATTGATGGATCACGATGAAACTGATTTGATAGATCCAATTGGCTACACACCTAATGAAGATGAATACTACAGTTGGTTGAGAAAAGGAGTTGATGCATTCGGAAAGTAAGAATTATTAGAAGTAAATATTTCTTTCCATTAAGATTGCATAACTTTAAAGTAAATATCAATAAAATGAAAATCTCTACTAATTCGAATGAAAAAACTTCCTCTTTGGAAGCATATTTTGAGCCTTTTCGAAACAATATCGTAGGGATTGATCAAGAATTTGATTCTCCGTTCGGAAGAAAGAAAATCATTTATACAGATTGGACAGCAAGCGGGCGTTTATATGCCGAAATTGAAGAGAAAATGCTAAAGGATTTCGGGCCCTTTGTAGCAAACACTCATACTGAAACATCTGTCACTGGCACGGCCATGACCAAAGCGTATCACAAGGCTCGTCAAATTATTAAAAAACACGTAAATGCAAATGCGAATGATGTCCTGATAACTACAGGAAGTGGAATGACGGGTGCCATCAATAAGTTTCAACGTATTTTAGGTTTAAAAATAGCAGAGAATTTAAAACCATATACTGAGATTCCTGAAGAAATTCGCCCTGTGGTTTTTGTAACTCACATGGAGCACCATAGCAACCAAACCTCGTGGTTGGAAACCATTGCAAAAGTAGTTGTAGTTCCGCCAAACGATGATGTTCTCGTGTGTTTGGAAAGTTTCAAAAATACGATAGAAAAGTATAAAGATCGCCCTATTAAGATAGCGGCTATTTCAGGTTGCTCAAATGTTACGGGCATTCAAACCCCTTATCACGAAATAGCAAAGTTGATGCATCAAAATGGCGGACTTTGTTTTGTGGACTTTGCCTGTTCGGCACCATATGTAAAAATAGATATGCATCCTGATGATGAGGGTGCGCATCTCGACGCTATTTTCTTCTCACCTCATAAGTTTTTAGGTGGACCAGGAACAAGTGGAGTGCTAATATTCAACAATAATCTATATAAAAACACAATCCCCGATAATCCTGGTGGTGGAACAGTTTCATGGACCAATCCATGGGGGAACCACAAATACATTGATGATATTGAAACCAGAGAAGATGGTGGCACTCCAGGCTTTCTTCAAACCATTCGGACCGCACTATGTGTTCGATTGAAAGAAACTATGGGTGTTGATAAAATGATTGAACGTGAACACGAACTTTTGGATATTGTGTTTTCTGAATTAGAAAGTGTTACAAATCTTAAAATTTTAGCACCGCAATCAAAAGAGAGACTTACGGTAATTAGCTTTTACATAGATGATCTTCACTTTAATTTAGGCGTTAAACTACTAAACGATCGATTTGGTATTCAAACTCGCGGTGGATGCTCATGCGCTGGAACTTATGGACATTTCTTGTTGCATATGAATCAAGAAACATCAAACAGCATTACGTGCGAAATTGATTTAGGCGATCTAACTCATAAGCCAGGTTGGATACGAATGTCTATGCACCCAACAACCACAAATGCAGAAGCATATTATGTTTGTAATGCAATTAAAGAACTTGCAGCAAATTTTCAAGAATGGTCGAAAGACTATAAATACAACATTCAGACTAATGAATTTTTTCATTTAGAAGAAGCTGAAGACCATTTAATGAAGGATTGGTTTTCGTTTGAATAACAACCAGAATAGCAGTCCACAACATTGTTTTTCTCAAATAAAAGCCCAATCTCCTACTCTAAGTATGGTATGAAATTCCATTTTTTGAAAAAATATCATATATTTAGAATATGGAACGAAAGTGTCTAATATGTGGTGCCAAACTAACAGGTCGTGCAGACAGAAAATTCTGTAGCGATTTCTGCAGGAATTCCCATAACAATTCTTTAAAACGAAGCACAAACAACTTAGTTAGAAACATCAACAATCAGCTCCGAAAAAACTATCGAATACTAGAATCTATCAATACTAAGGACAAGACTAAAACAACCAAAAATAGGCTACTTCAAATGGGTTTTAGTTTCGATTACTTCACTAGTATTTACACCACAAAAGCAGGGGCTACTTATTTTTATCTATACGATCAAGGATATCTTCCATTAGACAATGATTTCTATTTATTAGTTAAAAAAGACATAGACTAACTACAGATGAATGATCGACCTAAAATAAAGCTTCAACTATCATCAACTGATAAGGTAATGGAGGCTATTGGGTGGATTATTGTCTTTGGCACATGGATTTTAGTTCTAATAAGTTATTCTACTTTATCAGAAATAATTCCTATACATTATAATGGATCTGGCCAAGCAGATGGTTTTGGTAAAAAGATAAATATTCTAACTTTACCGATTGTTTCAACAGTATTATTTATTGGACTTACTGTTTTAAACAACTATTCTCATTTATTCAATTATACTAGTGAAATTACCAAAGAAAACTCTATTCATCAATACACCAATGCAACTCGCTTGATTCGATATATGAAGCTTGCAATCGCTATAATTTTTGCTTATTTAGTCTTTATGACGATACAAAATGCAAAAGGAAATGCAGATGGGCTAGGAGTTTGGTTTTTACCATTTACGATGGGACTATTGTTTGTTCCCATTTTTTACTTTTTAATAAACTCAAACAAGACACCTCCTAAAAAGCTATGATTTTAAAGAAATATGACATTTCAGGATCTGTTTGGCGAATTATACTCGTTAAATAGAGCCTGAATTATTTTTTTGAGTAAATTCGTGAGTAGGGACTAGATAGAATGACACAATAAAAGAAAAAACATAATGATGAACAAAGCTGTGGACAAACCCAATTCCATTAAAAAAAGCATGTTAGACAATGTGTTGGAGCAATTTAACCATGCCGCCGATCAAATTGATTTAAATCCAAATGTCAGGAAGATTCTTCAAATTACAAACACTGAAGTATTAATCAATTTTCCTGTTCGCATGGATAGTGGGGATGTAGAAATCTTCACTGGTTATCGAGTTCAGCACAACAATGCACTAGGTCCTTATAAAGGAGGATTACGCTATCACCCTACCGTAGATATTGAGGCTGCTCGTGCTTTAGCAATGTGGATGACTTGGAAAACCTCATTGGCAGGTTTACCGTATGGTGGTGCAAAAGGAGGAATAAAAATTGATCCTTCTAAGTATTCTCAAAATGAATTAGAGCGTATTACTAGACGTTTCACCTATGCTCTTGGTGAAAATATTGGTCCAGAACACGATATTCCAGCACCCGACGTAAACACCAGTGCACAGACTATGGCGTGGATTGCAGACACCTACATGAGCACAAAAAGCACTTCGGAGCGTTCAAAAAATATGCACGCTGTAACCGGAAAGCCCGTGGGCAGTGGTGGTCTTGAAGGTCGTGATAGAGCAACAGGCTTTGGTGTTTTCTTAACTATCAAGTTTTGGTATGAAAAACAACAGAAAAGCCTTAAAGGTCAGAAATTCATTGTTCAAGGATTTGGAAATGTAGGCTATTGGGCTGCAAATTTCCTAGAAAATGAAGGCGCTATATTGGTTGGTGTACAAGATGCATTTGGGTCGATACACAATGAAGAAGGTATAAGTGTAAAGAACCTTTTTAATTATAGTCTATCTAACGATGGAAGTATTTTAGACTTCCCTGAAGCATCAGCCATTGAAAACAATGAGTTCTTTGGTTTAGCATGTGATATATGTGTCCCTGCGGCATTAGGCAATCAAATCACTAAAACAACTGCACCACTAATCAAGGCTAGTATAGTTGCGGAAGGAGCAAATGGACCAACAGATGTTGAAGGTGAAAAGATATTAATCGAACGAGGAATTACGATTATTCCAGATATCATGTGCAATTCTGGTGGTGTTATTGGAAGTTACTTTGAATGGCTGCAAAACCGAAATGGAGAAGTTTGGGAGATGGACGAAATATTAGAGAAAATTGAGAAAAAGCTTCGAACAACTTTCAGGAATGTCACAACATACTCTGAAGAAAAAGGCATGGATTTCCGTATGGCTGCATATTGCATAGCCATTGCACGTATTGAAAAAGCATACATCCTAAGAGGTATCTTTCCTTGATAAATTTGAACAACACAGATAAATCTATTTTTAAAACATTTCTTATGCAGATTTACGATCACGATTCACCTGAAGCAATCAATTTTAAAAACAGTTCAATTGAGTTAGAAGATTGGATTGAGCTACTTAACTATAGTGAAAAGGAGATTTCCAATCTGTTAAGTTTAGTAAAGTCTCCTCCAAAAGACAACGAAGAGCTTACACTTCGAATAAAAAATCTTGAACACATTAGAGAAGTTAACAAGGACAACCTGGCTAAGCTCTTGAAATATAGAAATAGCCTACCAAAAGCAGCAGAATGTGAAGATGTTGAATGTGATATGTTTTATGTAAATGAACATATAAGTTATAGAAAAATGTATCGCGATCATATCGAAAACTACCGCAAAATAAAAGAAGAGTTTTTTGAAGCTATGATTGAATAGTTTTCTTCTCAATAATCATAAAAACAAATAACACCCATATGTATCTATGAGCGACCAGCCAGAGACAAAAACTATCGGAATTTTAAAAACTCCTAATGATTCCCGGGTTTGCATGCTACCAAAGGAAGTAAAACGCTTATGCTCAGAACTCAAACTTAATGTAGTGTTTGAATCAGGGCTTGGAGACTCTCTTCTAGTTAAAGATGATGAGTATGAAGAAGTTGGAGCAAAAGTTTTGAATCGTGACTCGATATTTACTGATGCAGATTATATTCTTTCAATAGGTCATGTTTTCAATGAAGAAAAACTAGGGAGCAATACTTCTTTCATCGGGATATACAACCCTCTTTTTTACTCTTCAAAACTCGACGTTTACAAAAAGCACAATGCTTCGGTATACAGTTTAGATCTTTTACCACGAACCACTTTAGCGCAGTCTATGGATGTTCTTTCGTCTATGGCATCTTTAGCTGGTTATAGAGCTGTTATTAAGGCCACCACATTATACAATGGCGTTTTACCCATGTTCACTACAGCAGCGGGAACAATTAGGCCAGCCAAAGTATTGATTTTAGGTGCTGGAGTTGCTGGTTTACAAGCAATTGCCACTGCACGCCGTTTGGGTGCTGTTGTAGAAGCTTTCGATGTTAGAACCTCAGCAGGAGAAGAAGTTAGAAGTCTTGGAGCAAAGTTTGTTGAAGTAGAAGGTCACACCGAATCGGAAAGTGCAGGCGGTTATGCCGTTGAACAAACCGAAGAATACAAACGAAAACAGAAAGAACTTATCCATGAACATATTGGATCTGCTAATATTGTGATTAGCACCGCAAATATTCCTGGAAGAAAGGCACCGTTGCTCATTGAAACTCGTTCTGTTGAAGCAATGAAGGCAGGAAGTGTAATTATTGACTTAGCTGCTGAACAAGGAGGAAACTGCGAGTTATCCAAAAACGGTGAAGTAATTGACTACAAAGGCATTACTATTGTTGGTAATTCAAATCTTTCAGCTGAAATTCCAAGTTCTGCTTCTGCATTACTATCAAATAACTTCTTTTCGTTTTTGAAGCACATGCAGAAAGTTGACAAAACAACAGATCCGTTACTCACAGGTTCTCAAATAATGGAGAAAGGAGAATGGACACATCCACATTTTAAACAACCACAAACCTCATAACCTATGGATTTTATTAATCTACACATACAAGAAATTTACTTTGTCATCTTTTGTATTTTCATTGGAATAGAAGTAATCTCAAACGTTCCTGCAATCTTGCACACTCCATTAATGTCAGGTGCAAACGCCATTAGTGGTGTTATTTTAGTGGGAGCAATATTTATGATGCTTAATATTCCTGCAGATGACTATGTCAACTTAACTTTAGGAGGAATTGCTATTTTCTTAGGAACACTGAATATTTCTGGCGGATTTTTCGTTACCGGGAGAATGCTTAAAATGTTTAGTTCCAAAAAGTAAGTTAGAATTTAGAGAGTCATTTTCCTGTGTATCTCATTTAAAAAAAGCCAAACAAACATCTAAACCAACCTTCTTGCCCATGGCAGGTTCTGAAAAAAACATCCAATGGAAGTAATTATTGAAGTAGGCTACCTATTGGCCACAATCTCTTTTATATTGGGACTCAAGTTTATGAGTTCTCCAGAAAAAGCTAAAACTGGTAACCTCATCGCTGCAATCGGGATGGTTCTGGCAGTAGTTTTGACTTTTACTGCGGGCTTAACAGAAACTGTTCCGTATACTAACTTAGTAATCATTCTAGTTGCTATCGTTATTGGAACCCTTATTGGAAAACGTCTTTCCGATAAAGTTGAGATGACAGGAATGCCGCAGTTAGTTTCATTATTCAACGCAACTGGAGGAGGTTGTGCTATGCTTTTAGGATTGATAGAAGCCAATCCAATGCAACCTCAAGAATCAGATTTAACTCTCCAAATTTTACTAATTGCAGGATTAATAACGGGAGCCATTGCTTTTACAGGAAGTATCATTGCAGAACGTAAATTAGCTGGAAAAGTAAAAGATCATCGCACTATGGGCGTGGTGTTTTCTGCAAGAATCCTTTTAGCCTTGATGATTCTATTGCCTATTGTTTACTTTACGGTAGGACTTCCTATTGGTTTTGCTCCATTTATGTTCTTCTTGGCTGCCCTAGCCATGATTTATGGAGTTTTATTTGTACTTCCCATTGGAGGTGCAGATATGCCTGTTGTAATTTCATTATTGAACAGTATAACAGGGATTGCAACTGCTTTCACAGGTCTTGTATACGGAAATAAGGTAATGATTGCAGGTGGTATTTTCGTTGGAGCAGCTGGAATCTTTCTTACGCTTCTAATGTGTACTGCCATGAATCGTTCACTAATGAAGGTATTAGCAGGAAAATTTAAAAAGAGTATAGGAACGGCTTCAGAAGAAGATCAAGAAATAAAAGAAATAAGTATTTCAGAAACAGCTCTTGCGCTTTCTTTTGCTCAAAAAGTTGCCGTTATTCCTGGCTACGGACTTGCAGTAGCTCAAGCTCAACACATTTGTGCCCAATTGGATCAACTGTTAGACAAGCGCGACTGCGAGGTAAATTATATTATTCACCCAGTGGCAGGAAGAATGCCCGGCCATATGAACGTTCTTTTAGCCGAAGCAAATATTGACTACTCCCGACTAAAAGAAATGGATGAAGGCAACGAACTAATGTCTGAATATGATGTGGTTTTGGTTATTGGCGCAAACGATGTTGTAAACCCTGCTGCAGAAAACAATCCAGATAGTCCTGTTTATGGAATGCCAATTATTCGAGCACACGAAGCCAAACAAGTAGTGGTTATGAAGCGTGGAATGAGCAAAGGATATGCAGGTGTTGTGAACGAACTATTTGAACTAGAAAACTGTAGCCTTCTTTTTGGAGATGCAAAAGCCTCTTTACAGGAAATTGTAAATCAGCTAAAATTAATATAGTCACATGCTTTGTGATAAAGTGCTCTCGACTTGGTTCTATTTTTTTAAGCCTCTGGATTTAAAGTAAATAAAATCACAAGGATTGAACTAATAGAAATAAAAATCCATAAAGAGATTCCAAGAATCATGGGTTTCCACCCTGCCGATTTAATTTTATCTATAGACAACCCAGCTCCTATTAAAAACAGCGTAAGCACTAATAAGGATTTGGACACATTGGTAATTCCTTCAGTAATCATATCTGGAATTGGTAGATAACTATTTATAATAATGGCCAACACGAAAAGAAAAATAAAGTAAGGGATCTTCACGCTTTTACCTTTTCCTTTAAATAGAAATACTGAAAGAAGTGAAAGTGGAATAATCCAAAGAGCTCTAGCCAGTTTCACGGTAGTTGCAACTTTTAAGGCTTCTTCTCCAAAAGTATAAGCAGCACCAACAACAGAACTTGTATCGTGTATTGCAATTGCAGCCCAAAGCCCAAACTGGTACTGACTTAAACCAAGTAAGTTCCCCAAAGGAGGAAAGACAATTAAAGCAATGGAATTTAGAAGAAATATCACTCCTAAAGAGATAGATATATCTTTCTCTGAAGCTTTAATTACTGGAGCCACAGCAGCGATAGCACTTCCACCACAAATGGCAGTTCCAGAGCTAATCAAGTGGCTGCTCTTTCTGTCCATCTTTAATAGTTTCCCTAGAAAATAACCTAGAACTAAAGTGGCAGCAATCGAGAATACAGTTAAAATAAAACCATCTTTCCCGGCTTTAAATGTTTCTGATAAATTCATTCCAAAACCGAGTCCAACTACCGCTACTTTCAATAACCAGCTTACCGCTTTTCCATTCAGTGATAAAAAAGGATGCCCCAAGAAATAGGAAAACAAAAACCCTCCAACTAAAGCAACCGGACTACTGATATAGCCCGATATACACAGGACCATCACAATTACAAAAATTACTTTTATCCAAGTGCTTTTATCGCTATTAGATTTTTCCATGAAGGTCTTTACATTTTATATTTTCAGATAACTCAAAAAAACTCTGATGAATTGTACACTTTGATTATTTCAAATTTTAATAATCTGAAATTTTAAGTAGTGGTTTGATCGTCTGTATTCTTAAACACTAATGTTCGGTGTGGGAATGGAATTTCAATTCCCTCATTATCAAAACGTTTTTTAATACTTTCCAAAAGATCAAATCGAATTTCAAACGACTGTGAGTTGTTAGTAGCCCATACCCACGCGCGTATTCTTACGGAGGAATCGTCTAAGGAAATAACAGCTACTTTAACCTTTGGTTTTCCGTCCAGTATATCAGCTGTTGTTCGATTATCAATAACTAAAGGGTGGTTTTCTGCCTCTTCTTTCATTATTTTCTTGGCTAAATCGATATCACTATCATAAGAAATCCCTATTTCAATCCTGTCGCAAATCTTTAGATCATTAAGGTTATAATTAATTAGCTTTTCCTTATTTATAATTGCGTTAGGAATTACTATCATTTTGTTCTCTGCATTGCGCAAAACTGTATGCCTAAGCGTGATATCCACTACTGTTCCGACCATTGAATCTGATAGTTTTATGACGTCTCCTATTTTGAAGGGTTTAAATGAAATTATAAAAACTCCACCAACAAGGTTAGACAATGCTTCTTGTGAAGCAACCCCTGCAATCAACGCTATAATTCCCGCCCCTCCAAGTGCTGTTTGAGCTATTCCTTTAAAAGCTGGGAATGCCATCAAAACAAACATAAATCCAACTATATACACTAACACTACAACTATATAGCGAAGAAATTTGAAGACAGTAGGGTCTTCCTTATTCTCTATTTTATACTCTATTTTTTTTCTAAACCATATATTTATAAATGAAGCAACAACAATAGTAATAACGGCCACCAATCCCATATAGAGAAGAAAGCGGAAGTTAGATTGAAGCTTTTCATAAAACTCAATAAAAAATAGGGAGCTAATAGTCATTATGGCCAAAACCAACCAAATGGTGTTGACAATACGCTTTAAAATTCTCCAAGAAGTATAATCACTAAGTTTTTCCTGATTCTTTTTGATTATTACTTTATAGGCATAGTTAGTGAAAAACCTCAGCACAAATAAAGCCCCTACCACTAAAAGCGCATAGAGTAATTCTGATTTATATGTTTCAAAAAATTCTATCATAAAAATAAATTTTCATCTATCTTGGAACAGGTCTAATATCTTTCTTTTTCTCTCGAATTAAATAAATCCCCCACAAGATAAGTAATCCACCTATTACATACCATATACTAAAGCTCTCGCCATCTAATAGTCCTCAAATTACAACAATCAACGGCAGTAAATATGTAACTGTACTAGCAAATACTGGAGATGTGTTTTG
>Ga0209075_1001345_pt1 | contig 23107 bp, 27 predicted proteins | sample Stecom2011_FD_187523 | JGI IMG/M metagenome (GOLD analysis project Ga0209075, IMG submission 187523) | Agricultural soil microbial communities from Utah to study Nitrogen management - Steer compost 2011 (SPAdes) (version 2) | ecosystem: Environmental > Terrestrial > Soil > Agricultural land...
CTTTCGAAAGGAATTCGGGTAATCAACACACCTGCTTCGTCTTCAGAATCGGTGGCCGAACTTGTTTTTGCCCATTTGTTTTCAGGAGTTCGTTACTTAACGGACTCTAACCGTAACATGCCTTTGGAAGGAGATCTTCGTTTTAATGAGCTCAAAAAAAGTTATGCCAACGGAGTTGAACTTCGTGGAAAAACTTTAGGACTTGTCGGTTTTGGTCGTATCGGGCAAGCTGTTGCCAGAATTGCACTCGGACTCGGAATGCGAGTACTACCTACGGATACTTTCGTAAAAAGCTCTATCGTAACACTTGATTTTTTTGACGGAAAATCAGTTGATTTTACCATTGAAACAGTTTCGTTAGATGAAGTTCTGAAGCAGTCAGATTTTATTTCGGTACATACACCACATCAAAATGAATATCTCATCGGTCCTTCAGAATTCAATAAAATGAAGGATGGGATTGGTTTTGTCAATACCTCAAGAGGCGGAATTGTTAACGAAGTAGCTCTTATTGAAGCTTTAGATTCTGGCAAACTTGCCTTTGCAGGACTTGACGTATATCAAGACGAACCCACTCCTGCTGTTCAGGTATTGATGCATCCAAAAATTTCGCTTACACCGCATATTGGTGCATCAACCATCGAAGCTCAAAACCGAATTGGAGAAGAATTAGCAGAACAAATCATTTCGATAGTGAAGTAAAAATGAAACAGAAACTTCTAATCATAGGGATTGTATTGAGCAGTATACTTTTGTTTTTAGTAAACATAAGTGTAGGTTCTGTGGCTATTCCGATAAAAGAAGTTTTTGCAATTTTGATTGGAGAAGAGTCCTCAAAACAAACTTGGGAATATATCGTCCTTAATTATCGTTTACCCAAAGCAATTGTAGCCTTACTTGTCGGTGTCGGACTTTCATTAAGTGGACTTTTGATGCAAACGCTTTTCCGAAATCCACTTGCAGGACCTTATGTTTTGGGAGTGAGTTCAGGGGCAAGCCTGGGAGTTGCTTTTGTGGTTTTGGGTTCAGGATTATTACCTGTATTCCTGGCTGATACTTTCTTATCACATTACGGCTTGATTCTCGCTGCTACACTCGGAAGTTTTTTAGTGTTGCTCTCTGTTCTGACGGTTTCACAAAGACTTAAAGACACAATGGCCATCCTAATTGTGGGGCTGATGTTTGGAAGCATTACCAGTGCTGTGGTTAGTGTTCTCACTTATTTTAGCTCAGCTGAACAACTCAAAAAATTCGCGCTTTGGAACTTAGGAAATCTTGGGAATCAATCTTGGGAGGCAATTCTTTTGTTACTATTCATTACGCTTATTGGCCTTACATTGAGCTATAGGTGTATAAAACCTCTGAACGCATTACTTTTAGGAGAAAATTACGCCAAAAGTATGGGAGTCAACTTTAAGCAAACCAAAAACATCATTATCATTGCTACAAGCCTATTGGCTGGATGTATCACCGCTTTTGTAGGACCAATTGCATTTATCGGATTGGCTGTTCCGCATTTAGCTAAATTACTTTTTCAGACCTCTGACCACAAAGTCTTATTTTGGGGAACCATAAGCCTTGGAGCTATTGTTATGCTTGTTTGTGACACGATTGCTCAAATGCCAGGATTTGATTTTGTTCTCCCAATAAATGCAGTTACCTCGATTATCGGAGCACCAGTTGTGATTTGGCTCCTGATAAGGAAAAGGAAGTTTTGATTTTATTTTCATAAAAAAAGAGGTTTATTTCTAATCCAATAAACCTCTTTTTTACAATTATTGATTCCTAAAAACTAATTTATCTTCAAAACTATCCAATAGTATAATACTGTCAGTTGTTATTTTTCCTCCTAAAATTTCTTTAGAGAGTTCGTTTAAAACCTCTCTTTGGATGATCCTTTTTACGGGTCTTGCTCCAAATTCAGGTTCGTAACCTTTTCTAGCCAAATAGTCGATGGCTTCAGGAGTAGCATCCAATACAATGTGCTGATGCTCGAGCATTTTAGCTACATTTTTTAATTGAAAATCAACGATTTGACGAATATTGTTTTCCGAAAGTGGGGTAAACATCACGATTTCATCAATACGGTTCAAAAACTCTGGTCGTACGGTTTGTTTTAAAAGCCCGAGGACATCCGCTTTAGCCGCTTCGGCTGCACTTTCGAAGTTCCCTCCAGCATTTTGGAATCGCTCTTGAATGATATGCGAGCCCATATTCGAAGTCATAATAATTATCGTATTTCTGAAATCAGCCAAACGACCTTTATTGTCTGTCAATCGCCCTTCGTCCAGAACTTGTAACAATACATTAAAAGTATCCGGATGCGCTTTTTCGATTTCGTCCAATAATACTACCGAATACGGTTTTCTACGAACCGCTTCGGTAAGTTGTCCTCCTTCGTCATAACCAACATATCCCGGAGGCGCACCTACCAATCTGGAAACACTGTGTCGTTCCTGATATTCGCTCATATCAATACGAGTCATTGCATTTTCGTCATCAAACAGATATTCAGCCAAAGCTTTTGCTAGTTCGGTTTTACCTACTCCAGTGGTTCCTAAAAACAAGAACGAACCAATCGGTTTTTTAGGGTCTTGCAATCCTGCTCGACTTCTACGAACTGCATCCGAAATGGCAATAATCGCATCTTCTTGTCCAACGACTCTTTTATGTAATTCGCCTTCCAAACTCAAAAGTTTTTCCCTTTCAGATTGCAACATTTTGGTTACCGGAACACCTGTCCACTTGGCAACTACTTCTGCAATATCTTCGCTGGTCACTTCTTCTTTAATCAACGAATTTTCACCTTGTTGTGCTAATTGTTCTTGTAATTTATCAAGCTGTTCTTGAGCTTGTTTTATTTTCCCGTAACGGATTTCGGCTACTTTTCCGTAATCGCCATCACGTTCGGCTCTTTCGGCTTCAGCTTTGAAATTCTCTATTTCGATTTTAGTTTGTTGAATACTGTCAACTAAAGTTTTTTCGCTTTGCCATTTCGTGAAAATTTCGTTTCGTTCTTCTTTCAGATTAGCCAAGTCCAATCCCAAAGATTTTAGCTTGGTTTCATCATTTTCACGTTTGATAGCTTCGATTTCAATTTCGATTTGCATTATTTTTCTATCCAAAACATCCAGTTCTTCGGGTTTTGAATTGATTTCCATCCGAAGTTTTGAAGCTGCTTCGTCCATTAAATCAATCGCTTTATCAGGTAAAAAACGATTGGTAATATACCTTTGAGAAAGTTCCACAGCCGAAATTATCGCTTCGTCTTTAATGCGTACTTGGTGATGGGTTTCGTATTTTTCTTTGATTCCTCGCAAAATTGAAATAGCACTTTCGGTATCCGGCTCATCAACTACTACTTTTTGAAAACGTCTTTCTAGAGCTTTATCTTTTTCAAAATACTTTTGGTATTCGTCCAAAGTCGTGGCTCCGATAGCACGAAGTTCTCCACGAGCAAGAGCAGGTTTGAGAATGTTTGCCGCATCCATAGCTCCTTCGCCACCTCCAGCTCCGACAAGTGTGTGAATTTCGTCTATAAAAAGTACAATATCTCCGTCAGCTGAAGTCACTTCTTTTACTACGGATTTCAGACGTTCTTCAAATTCTCCTTTGTATTTTGCTCCTGCAATAAGAGCTCCCATATCAAGTGAAAAAACAATCTTATTTTTCAAATTTTCAGGAACGTCTCCTTGAATAATACGATGTGCTAATCCTTCTGCGATCGCTGTTTTACCTACTCCTGGTTCTCCAACTAACATCGGGTTATTTTTCGTACGTCTTGACAAGATTTGCAATACTCTACGGATTTCTTCATCACGACCAATCACAGGATCCAGTTTTCCGTCATTGGCAAGTTCGTTCAGGTTTTTCGCGTATTTATTGAGTGCATTATAGGTTTCTTCCTGACTTTGCGAAGTTACTCGTTCCCCTTTTCTGATTTCGGCAATAGCACTTTGAAGACCTTTTTCGGTTACACCTTGGTCTTTTAGAATTTGAGAAACTTTGGATTTAGATTTGAAAATTGCCAATACCAAATGTTCAACCGAAACGTATTCGTCATTCATTTTTTTGGCAATATTCATCGCTTCAGTAAGGGTAGTTCCAGCTTCTCTAGAAAGTATAAGATCTGAACCTTGCGATTTCGAAAAGCTACTAATGGTGCTGTCTAAAACTTGTTGAAAGAGTTCTATATTCACACCTAATTTCTTTAATAAAAAAGGCATAACATTTTCATCAACCTCCAAAATAGCTTTGAAAATGTGTTCGTTTTCAATTTGAGGATTCTGAAAACCTTGAGCGATTTGCTGTGCTTTCTGAATCGTCTCTTGTGATTTAATGGTGAAATTATTTAGATTCATATTTTTTAATTTGTTATCGTTATTGAAATTGATATTTTTAATTATTTGCTTATCTTTAAACAAGTTTTATTCCGATTTTTTTTAAATGCCAAAATGACTTAAACAGTTTATTTTGAGATTATTAAAATGTCAAATTGTCTTAATTACATAACAAATGGGATTTTTTAACCGACTTTTTAACAGTAATAATCCATCAATCAAAAAAGAATTTGGCTGGATCCTGCTTACTGATTTACAACAATTAGAAGACGTTGTACTACATTCGTACGAAAAAACGATAACAATCTTTAAACACAGTACTCGTTGCAGTATCAGCCGTTTTGCTTTGAATTCTTTTGAAAATGAATTTAATCTTCCAAAAGAAAAAATGGCGTGTTTTTATTTGGACTTGCTTGCCCACAGAGATATTTCGAATGAAGTAGCTAGAAAATTTCAAATTGAACATCAGTCTCCACAAATTCTTGTTATCAAAAACGGAAAAACTGTATATTCAACTTCACACGAAAGTATTAATGCAGGCATTTTAGAACGGTTTATTTGACGAATTTATCTGATTTTACTACTTTTGAACAAATTCTTAATCTATGCTAAAAATAGGCGTTCTCGGAGCAGGGCATCTCGGGAAAATACACTTACGGTTACTTAACCAATCTCAAAAATATGAATTGGTCGGGTTTTATGACCCTAATGCAGAAAATGCCCAAAAAGTTGCGGAAGAATTTGGATACCGAAAATTTGATACTATCGAAGAACTCATCGAAAACGTTGAAATTGTAGATATTGTTACTCCGACTTTATCGCATTATGATTGTGCGGTAATGGCTATAAAAAAAGGAAAACATATCTTTTTGGAAAAACCGATTTCGAATACCGTTGCAGAGGCAGAACACATTATTAGTTTAGCCAAAGAGTACAACGTAAAAGGTCAGGTCGGACACGTAGAGCGATTCAACCCTGCTTTTAAAGCAGTAAAAGACAAAATCAATAATCCGATGTTTATCGAAACGCATCGTTTGGCTGAATTCAACCCGAGAGGAACGGATGTCCCTGTTGTGCTAGATTTGATGATTCACGATATTGATGCGATTTTGAGCGTGGTAAAATCAAAAGTAAAAGAGGTTCACGCAAGTGGAGTATCGGTAATTAGTGATTCTCCCGACATTGCCAATGCTCGAATCGAGTTTGAAAATGGTTGTGTAGCCAATGTTACTTCGAGTCGTATTTCGATGAAAAATATGCGTAAAGCTCGTTTCTTCCAGAAAGACGCTTATATTTCGGTTGATTATCTGGATAAAATCTGTGAAGTAGTAAAAATGAAAGATGCACCGGAAATTCCGGGGGATTTTGATATGATTCTGCAAAATGCCGAAGGTGTCCGCAAACAGATTTATTTCGATAATCCTGAAGTATCACCTAATAATGCTATTTTGGATGAACTGGAAACTTTTGCGGATGCTATCAATAATGATACAACTCCGATTGTAACTTTGGAGGATGGAACAGAAGCACTTAGAATTGCATATAGAATAATTGATTGTTTTAAGAAATAATATAACTAAATAAAAAATGAAAAACATAGCAGTAATTGGAGCTGGAACAATGGGTAACGGAATTGCCCACACTTTTGCTCAATCAGGATTTACCGTAAAACTAATTGACATTTCAGAAGCTTCTTTGGAAAGAGGAATGAAAACCATTGCAACCAATTTGGATAGAATGGTAGCAAAGGGCACCATCACAGAAGACGACAAACACAAAACTATCGGGAATATCATCACTTATACCGATATGAAAGACGGAGTGGTAGGTGTAGATTTGGTTGTGGAAGCGGCTACCGAAAATATAAATCTGAAACTAAAAATCTTCGAACAATTAGAAGAGCTAACCGATGAAAATGTGATTTTGGCTACCAATACGTCTTCGATTTCTATTACTCAAATCGCAGCTGTAACTAAAAGAGCAGATAAAGTAATCGGAATGCACTTTATGAATCCTGTTCCGATTATGAAACTGGTGGAAATCATCAAAGGGTATTCGACTTCAAAAGAAACTTTCGATACAATCTACAATTTGAGTAAAACACTCGGAAAAACTCCAACCGAAGTAAACGATTATCCGGGATTCGTAGCGAACAGAATCTTAATGCCAATGATTAACGAAGCCATTGAAACGCTTTATAACGGAGTAGCTGGAGTGGAGGAAATCGATACGGTTATGAAACTCGGAATGGCTCATCCGATGGGACCATTACAATTAGCTGATTTTATCGGATTAGATGTTTGTTTGTCTATCTTGAATGTAATGTATGATGGATTCAAAAATCCAAAATATGCTCCGAATCCGTTATTGGTAAATATGGTAATGGCTGGGAAAATGGGAGTAAAATCAGGAGAAGGATTCTATGATTATTCCGAAAGTAAAAAAGCAGAGAAAGTCTCGAAGCAGTTTTTGAAATAATTGATTAAAACCATTTGTATAAAAGTCGGAAGTTTTTTAACTTCCGACTTTTATCATAAAATCACCTTGAAAAAACCGACTCGATATAACGACAATTTTATAACAGCAAAACCTAAATCAGAAAAGATAAGCAGGTACATTTCCTATTATTATTTTCATAAATCGGAAGATGAAAATTACCATAAAAATTTCATTTTTTATCCAAATTATAAACATGCTCTCACAGTTTATAAAGATTCTAAAATTACCTTAAAAGACAACGAATCCGTTGTCAACCCGTCAGGAAAAATTGACATACGACCTCTATATACGATAAATAAAGACAAAAACATGAAGGTAAGCATGAAGGGTCGTTTTAATAAAATCGGGATAGTTTTCAATCCTTTAGGAATAAATCATTTTATAGAAAAACCTTTACAGGAAGTATTTACAGATAATTTTGGTTTTTTTCCATATTTTGGAGATAATTTTACACAAGTGATAGAACAGGTGTTTTCTGAAAAAGAAGTCAGCAAGAAAGTACTTTTTTTAGATGAATTTTTTGAACAGAAATATATTTCTTTTAATGAACTTGTTCTCAAAAGAACAATAGGAAAATTATTGTTTCCAACGGAGCTGTAAAAGTAGGAGAACTATCTGAGAAGCTTAATGTTAGTCGAAAAACCCTTTTAAGATTGTTTAAAAAACACACCAATATGTCTGTCGAAGAATACCGGAAAATGGTAATGTTCAGACAAGCTTTCAATTACTTTCATCAGAACAAAGAAAAAACTAGTCTTACAGATGTAGCCTTATTTAGTATGTATTATGATCAGGCACATTTTATCAAGCATTTTAAATCTATTACCAAAGAAACACCTACCACTTTGCTTTCAAAAATTTCACATTTGGGAGAAGAAGGTACCTATTGGTATTTTGAAGAATAACTGTCCCAATTATACAATTTTATATTTTTATAAGGCTTTAATTTTGTGCCTGTAATTAAAATTATCAGGTATGATTAAAATTGTTTTTTGGCTGGTTTTACAAATACTAACATATTACAACTCATAAGTATTTCAAATTATGTCGCGTACAAATTTTCAATATCCATTAGATTTTCTTTTTAAGGTTACTACTATTTCTAATGACTTTACAGCTACAGATGCTTCGGGTAAGGTGATTTTTTTTGTAAGGGAAGAATTTTTAAAGCTTAGAGATCACGTAAAAGTTTATGCAGGCGAATCTAAAGAAGCACTTTTGTATGAAATGAGATCTAATAAAATAATTGACTTTCAACAAACTTTCACCATTACTAATAGTCAAAATAAGGTGATAGGAAAAGTGCGTAAAAAGACTTTAAAATCTTTTATTAAAGCGACCTATTACATACAAGATGCTGAAGGAAAGACAATTTATACCATTAACGAACGTTCGTTTTTGTCGCGTTTTCTCAATACAATATATGAAGAGTTAATGCCTGTAGTTGGAGAGTTTTCAGGGGGTTATGTGTTCAATCCTAAATACGTGGTTAAAGATAATGATAACAAAGAGCTTGTCGAAATGATTAAAGAACGTTCTCTGTTAGGAAGAAAATTTACTGTAAAAAAGTTTTCAGCCGATACTTTTAACGAAGAACAGGTTTTACTGAGCTTAATTTTAATGATTATACAACAACGAAGAAGAAGTTAATATTTTGTACAACATAATTCAATTATAATGAAAAAAATAAGTTTACTTTTCAGCCTCGCAGTTTCTATCTTTTTTGTGTTTTTAGGCTATTATTTGTGTTTTGAAAAACCAGAACCAACTGATATTAATCCAGCTATACCAAAAACTGTTGGAGCAGTGTGCATGGTATTTTTCGGAATTATAACATTAATTAGTTTAAAAAAAATAATTTCAAAATAAATCAATGTGGTAAAAACAAGTTTTAAAATAAAAGTTGTGCAGGCAATGATAATGGGGCTAATGTACGCTCTTATCTTTTTTGCTCTTGACAAGTTTTGGGGAGAAGAATTTCGGCTTTGGAAATTTGTTTTCCATGCTGTCTTTTTCGGGGGGTTAGTAGGGTTTCTTGTTCCCTTGATTAAAGAAAGTCTGATTAAAAAAGCCTTAAATAAAATTAGTATTGATTTATCAGAAAACGAGGAATTAGAGTTAGAAACCGCTGCTAATTTGAACAGTAAACTGTATGCAGATGGAGGGAAACTGATTCTTACAGATAAACGATTGGCTTTTAAAGCTCATGACAGCTTTAAAAATAAAGTGGTTGAAATTCCATTAAGCGAAATTACCGAAGTCGAAAAAATAAAAACTCTTGGTTTTATACACAACACATTTAAAGTGAAAACCGCCTCGGAAGAATATAAATTTATAGTGTACGAAAAAGAAAGAGACACTTGGGTGACTGCATTACATAATTCTTTAAACTATATCAATATGAAAAAATACAAATCCTATTACTTCAAAAAAACGTTTTATCTTGTTTTTACAATTTTGTTTACTTTTACAATCGTAAGAGGTTTGTTTGAGATAGATTATACCACAAAAAGTGTGTTTTTGTTGTTTTTAAAAGCTCTTATAAGCGGAATAGTAATAGGTTCTTTACTCGGGTTTATCAATATGCAATGGTTGAAAAAAGATAATGTCTTTTCAAAAAAGTAAACAATAAATTATTTATAAAATTGATTTTAAACACCATGAAAAAAACAGTAATCACTTTATTCACAGTATTTAGTTCATTTTTGGCATTGGCTCAGGAGTCAGAAGAAATCAAAAAAGAATCTGAATTCGGATTAAGATTAGTAGCAAAATTAGGATATGCTACGCTTGTTCAGTCGGATATGGTAAAGATTCAGGGAGATGTCGATGCAGGAGACTTACTTTTTTATTATAGGCATCCGAATGGAACTTCATTTAGTACGGGAATTGGAGCAATGCAATTTAAGGCTAACGGAGTTTCAGCAGGAGAAAGTTATTTTTTAAATCAAACGTATTTAAGAATTCCGTTGTTTGTAAATTATTCATTGTATATTTTTGAAAAACAGTTTGATGACAAGTTACAGGCTTATGCAGGAGTCGGGTTTTATGCAAATACTTTGTTGAAAGAAGAAATTCAGACTTTGGGAGGAACGGATAAAAACAAAAATCAAGGCTGGAACGGAGGTTATGGTTTTCAGCTTGGAATAAAATTCGCAGTTTCAAATGATTTTAATTTCGGACTTGGTTTTGAAACTCAACAGGATTTTTCGGATATGAAGAAAAATGATGTAAAACGCAGATTAGAAGGAATTTCAACTGTCAATTTTACATTGGAATTTAAGTTCTAGAAAATGAAAAAATCAAAATCCTATTATTTTAAAAAGACGTTTACTTTTATTTTCACAATATTATTTACTTATACTCTGGTAAAGGGGCTTTTTGAGATAGATTATACCACAAAAAGTGTGTTTTTGTGGTTTTTAAAAGCTCTTATAAGCGGAATAGTAATAGATTCTTTACTCGGGTTTATCAATATGCAATGGTTCAAAAGAGAGAACTTTTTTGTTGCGAATAAAAAACATATCGACAAACAATAAGAATATAAATGATAAATTTGTAAAGTCGTAAAGTCATTTGATGATTTTACGACGTTACTTTTATATTTTTTGAGAATGAATCCACTTGGTAAACTATATATGATTCCCGTAATGATGGGAGAGGAAAGCAATCCGAAAGACGTGCTTCCCGAATCGGTTACAAGAACTATCGAGATGATAGATTATTACATAGTCGAAAACGAAAAAACGGCACGAAGATTCATCAAAAAGATTTATCCCGAAAAAAAACAACCTGAACTCAAAATCAGTTTACTTAACAAGCATACCGATATTTCGGAATATTCCGAAATGCTTAAACCTTGCTTGGAAGGAATCAATGTCGGACTGATGTCGGAGGCAGGTTGCCCGGGAATTGCAGACCCAGGAGCTGTGATTGCTAAATTAGCTCACGAAAAAGGAATTCAAGTGGTTCCGATGGTTGGACCTTCTTCGATTTTGATGGGAATGATGGCTTCGGGATTCAACGGTCAAAGTTTTGCTTTTAACGGCTATCTACCTATTGATAAATCTGAGAAAAAGAACGCTTTGAAAAACTTTGAAAGAGCCTCGTTGGACAAAAATCAATCTCAAATTTTTATCGAAACTCCGTATCGCAACAATAAACTTCTGGAAGATTTACTTCAAATATTACAAACCGACACCTATTTGTGTATTGCAGCTGATATTACGTTAAAAACCGAATACATCAAAACGATGCGTGTTTCGCAATGGAAAAAAACAAAGGTCGATTTGCACAACCGACCTTGTATCTTTATTATTCACAGGTTTTAGTAATTATATTTCATCTATTTCCGTTTAAAAATTAAATTTACTAAAAATAGAATTACGATGGCTCCGATAGCTCCTGTAAGTACCGTGGCTATCCAGCCTGTTCCTAAAGAAATGTCTAAGACTCCTAAAAGCCAATACCCAACAAAACTTCCAAGAATACCAATAATGATATTTCCGACAAGTCCTAATCCACTTCCTTTGTAGATTATTCCTCCGAGCCAACCTGCAAGGGCTCCCACAATAATCGTCACTAAAATACTTTCCATAATAATTTAGGTTTTTAATTAAACTTAAAGTGAAAAACAAATACTATTTCCAACAAATATATAAAACATAATTCGAAAAGATGACTTTTAATCAAAAATAAAATCTGTTGCAAAGTTCAATAAACAACATATTGTATTGATTAAAAAATTCCCTACTTTTGCAGTTAGTATTTTTTTAAACAAAATATTTGATATGAGAACGATACAATTCAGAGAAGCAATTTGTGAAGCAATGAGCGAAGAGATGCGTAGAGATGAGAACATCTATCTGATGGGAGAAGAAGTTGCTGAATACAATGGAGCTTACAAAGCCTCAAAAGGAATGTTAGACGAATTTGGTTCTAAACGGGTTATCGACACTCCAATTGCAGAGCTTGGTTTTGCTGGAATTGCAGTGGGTTCGGCCATGAATGGAAACCGTCCGATTGTGGAATATATGACCTTTAACTTTTCGCTTGTCGGAATTGACCAAATCATCAACAATGCCGCTAAAATGCGTCAGATGTCGGGTGGACAATTCAACATTCCGATTGTTTTTAGAGGACCAACAGCTTCGGCAGGGCAATTAGCTGCCACCCACTCTCAAGCTTTTGAGAATTGGTTTGCTAATACTCCAGGACTTAAAGTAATCGTTCCGTCAAATCCGTATGATGCAAAAGGACTTTTAAAATCTGCTATTCGTGATGACGACCCTGTAATCTTTATGGAGTCTGAACAAATGTACGGAGATAAAGGCGAAGTGCCTGAAGAAGAATATACGATTCCGATTGGAGTGGCTGATATTAAAAGAGCAGGAACAGATGTAACTATTGTTTCTTTCGGAAAAATTATTAAAGAAGCCTATAAAGCAGCTGAGGAACTAGAAAAAGAAGGGATTTCGTGCGAAATCATCGATTTGAGAACAATTCGCCCGATGGATCACGATACGATTTTAAAATCAGTAAAGAAAACGAACCGCTTGGTAATCCTTGAAGAAGCTTGGCCATTTGGAAGTATTTCTTCTGAAATCACCTATATTGTTCAAGAAAGAGCCTTTGATTATCTAGATGCACCAATCCAGAGAATTACAACAGCTGATACACCTGCACCGTATTCGCCTGTTCTGTTAAAAGAATGGTTACCTAATGCAGAAGATGTAATTAAAGCGGTAAAAAAAGTCGCTTACGTAAAATAATTTGTTTTAAGTCTTCATTGTGAAGAAAGAAGAATTTATTTGGGATATTTACAACCTTAAATATTAGTTCACTTATTACTAAAGCATTGGACGGAACAATAATTAAGCTCACAAGAAACTAATTACTTACGGATTTCAATTTACAGGGACACATAAATTATGTGTCCCTTTTTTATGTACCTTTGCAAAATATGATACAATAAAATGAAAAAACCAAATAAACCGTCTTCTGGAAAACCAAAGTTTTCTAAAGACAAACCAAGTCCAAAACCACTCGGAAAATCTATAAACAAAGACGATTCGTCCAAAAAAGCTTCTAAACCGAAACCCAAGACAAATTCAGACGAAATTCGTTTGAATAAATACATTGCCAATTCTGGAGTTTGCTCTCGAAGAGAAGCTGATTTATATATTGCTTCAGGTAACGTTAAGGTAAACGGAGAACCAATAATGGAGCTAGGTTACAAAGTAAAAACAACTGATAAAGTTGTGTTTGACGGAATGGTGTTAAACCCCGAAAAGAAAGAATACGTGTTATTGAACAAGCCCAAAAACTTTTCGACCTCTGCCAATGCCACCCAAAACAATGTAGCGAACTTGATTAATGGAGCAAGTAAACACAACCTATTTCCTATCGGAAGAATGGATAGCACTACGACTGGTCTTTTGTTGTTTACCAATGATAACGACTTGATTACCAAGTTCACCCAAGAAAGTCAACGCTCGTCAAAAATCTATCAAGTAACTTTAGACAAAAATCTAAAATTTGAAGATTTGGAAAAAATCCAAAAGGGAATTATTATTGACGAAAGAAAGGTTTTTGTAGAAGACATCAGTTATATCGAGAACCAACCAAAAACCGAAATCGGACTGAAGGTCAGAACTTCAAACGTAAAGATTGTTCGGATAATTTTTGAAAAGTTAGGTTATGATGTACTGAAAGTTGATCGGGTGACTTTTGCAGGACTTACCAAAAAAAATCTTTCGAGAGGAATGTGGAGGTACTTAACTGAGCAGGAGGTTATCAACCTGAAGAATTTGTAAAAATTAGCTCGAGTTTCTTGAAATAATTTCAAGAAACTCGAACAAAAATAATTACTCCAAAACAAACGTGATATTCACGTTAGTATTGATCTCCATTTCTCCAATCGCGAGAGTCTCTTGCGACATATCTCCTTCCATTTTAGCTTCCATCATCACATTTCTGTACATCGGAGGATTGTAAACCGGTTGAGAATTATCTGATACAACAATCGCTTTTCCTACCTTCTGTCCTAAAGCTTCTGCAAAATCTTGAGCCTTCTTTTTGGCATCGGCAACAGCCAACTTTCGAGCTTCAGATTTCAATTTCTCTATTTCCGAAGATTGAAAAGTCACTCCATTCACACGATTCACCCCAGCCTCAATAAGTCCACTCATGATTGTCTCATACTTCGATAAATCTTTTAGATGAATACTAATGGTTTGAGAGGCAAAATGATAGTTTTTCTTTTTTTGATAATCGTATTGAGGATACAAGGACACTCTTTCGGTTTTAATGTTTTTTTGATCGATTTTAGTTGATTTCAGAAACTTCAATACCTTGTCTATTGAGGCATCATTCTCTTTTTTCACCTTAGCTGACTCCTCTCCTTTGGTTTCAACAGCGATAGAAATTATTGCTTCGTCCGGAACAACCTTTACTTTCCCTTCTCCGGAAACAGAAATTTGCGGTTGGATTACTTTATCTTGAGCTTGCATAGCAACAGTAGTCATAATAGTCAGCATTAAAATTATTTTTTTCATAGTACCTATTTTTAGTTAGTGGATATTCAATTTTCAAAACACGTGCCAAAATGTTTGAAAATCAAAAAATCCTGATAACACTTGTATTATCAGGATTTATATTGTTCTTAAAATATAATTATTGAGCTAAAGCAGCTTCGTATTTTTTAGCCACTTCATTCCAATTGATAATTTCAATAATCGAATTCAGATAATCAGCTCTTTTATTTTGATAATTCAGGTAATAAGCATGTTCCCACACATCAATTCCTAAAATTGGAGTTCCTGAAATCGACATAGTTGGCATAAGCGGATTGTCTTGATTAGCAGTACTTCCAACTTGAAGTTTTCCGGTATTGTCAACCACAAGCCAAGCCCATCCTGAACCGAATTGTTTTGCTCCTGCATCTTTTAATTGGGTAATCAGTGCATCAACCGAACCAAAATCAGCATTGATTTTATCTAATAAATCTCCACTTAGCTCTGTACCTTCGGAAGATAAAATTTCCCAAAACAGGTTGTGATTATAATATCCTCCTGCATTGTTTCTGACCGCTTTGTTGTCTAAATCCAATCCCTTAAGAAGCTCCTCAATAGATTTGTTTTCTAAATCCGTTCCTGCAATAGCTTTGTTCAAGTTATTAGCATAGCCTAAATGATGTTTAGAATAGTGAATCTCCATTGTTCTGCCATCAATATTCGGTTCTAACGCATTATAAGCATAAGGCAATCCTAGCATTTGGAATTTTCCATCTGCTTTAACATCTGCTGGATTACCTAGGGTTATTTCTTCTGATACAGGTTTAGTAATTTCTACCTCAACCACTTCTCTTTCCTGACAAGATTGTAATGCTACAACCATCAAGAAACTTGATAATACAATACTTACTTTTTTCATTTTTTTACATTTTTATATAGTTCGTCAATCAATTTTGCATATTCGAACTTAGCTTCTTCGACGCGCATTTGTCTGACCTGCATCCAGGCATTCATTTTAAAAGCGTTGACAAGCTCATGTTCGCTAGCAGAGGTGGTGTTTATAGGTTCTTGGGTAGCTTGTTTATAATAAGCATACAGTCGCAAGCGTATATCATCAGGAAGAGGATACGTAATCTCGGTAGCTTTGCGTAAAGCCTCTTCAAACAATTGGTCTATATTTTGGTTTGCGTCCAAACTTTAAAATTATTTTTTTGCAATAACGGTAATTCCTCCTTTGGCTTTATCGCCTAATTTCACGTTGATTTCGGTACCGATAGGTAGATATAAATCCACTCTTGAACCAAATTTAATAAATCCGGCATCAGTTCCTTGTAATACTTTTGTACCAACTTTAGCGTAATTTACGATTCGCTTAGCCAATGCTCCTGCAATTTGTCGGTACATTACTTCTCCGAAAACTTTATTTTCAACCACAATGGTTGTTCTTTCGTTTTCTTCACTTGCTTTCGGATGCCAAGCCACCAAGTATCTCCCCGGATGATATTGGCTGTATTTTACCTCTCCTGAAAGCGCGTAACGAGTTACGTGAACGTTTATAGGACTCATAAACACAGAGACCATCAAGCGTTTGTCGTTAAAGTATTCTTTTTCAAAAACCTCTTCAATAACGACTACTTTTCCGTCAACCGGAGAAAGAATGTGGTTATCGTCTCTTTGGATATTCCTTTTCGGATTTCTAAAAAACTGCAGTACCAAAATTAAAAAGATAAGTGCTAAAATCTGAATGGCTTTCTGTAGCCAAGGGATATCAATAAAAGCATCTGTCGAAAAAATAATCGCTACAACAATTACTAATGTAATAAAAATGATTTTGGCTCCTTCTTTATGAAACATACTAATTTATTATTTGATAAAATAAAAACACAAATGGTGCTACAAATATAATACTGTCTAATCGATCTAAAATTCCTCCGTGTCCAGGCATAATGTTTCCGCTGTCTTTTACGTTAGCCGAACGCTTGAATTTTGACTCAACCAAATCCCCCAGAGTAGCAAAAACAACGACAATAACGGAAATAGTGACCCATTTCCAGACACTGTCCTCAATTAGATACTGAGCGATAAAGGTACTAAAAATTATTGTAAACAAAACTCCGCCTAAGAATCCTTCAATAGTTTTTTTGGGAGAAATACGTTCCAGAAGTTTGTGTTTACCGAATGATTTTCCGATGATATAAGCAAATGTATCATTGGTCCAAATCAGTATAAAAAGCCCAATTATTTTGTTAGGCCTATAGTTTCCAAAATCATCATAAGGGATTTTTGTTAGGATGATAAATGAACAAATAACATAGCCTATCAGTAGAAAATATTTCAGCAAAAAACTGGTTATAATCAGGCTCTTGTTACTGAATAAATTCTGAATCAGGAACACGGATGTGGCAATGGCAACTGTTGTCAAAATCCAGTTTACATCATTTATAGACCAGCCTCCGCTTTTCGGAAACCATTCTAAACACCCGAAAGGAATGTATAACCCCAGAGCTAATAACAGCCCTGCTGTACTATTAAAACGGGCAAGTCTTGAAAATTCAATGGTAGCCAAAACCAGAAAAAGTCCCATCAAAACTCTAAAACTCCATTCAGAATACCAACAAGCAGTAAGCAAAACAGCTATATAAACAACTCCTGATATGGTACGAGTTAAGGCTTCAGGCATAAATCAAAGGTCTTCCAAAAGAAGTAAATAAAGGTTTTTCGGAACGCTTCCGTATTGCATAAAGCTCTCTACTTTTGCTTTTTCGAAATATTTAAAGGTAGTGATGTTGGTAGGATAATCGGTTTTGTATTTGTTTTTTATTCCACGAAGTCCATCGCTTTTACTACTTACAATCTGGCTGGTTGTAGCAAAAACCACAATATTAACTGGCAATTCGTTAGGTTTGTTTTGTTTGATTTGTTTTGACGAAAATAAAACGGAGCCTTCGTCAGCGATTAACTTTTCACAACTCGCAAACAAAAAGGAAGGAGATTTAACGTCTTGGTACGTGAGTTTGTTCTCATCGAGTATGCTATATAAACTTGATTCCAAACAAAGCACTTCTTTTTCGAACCAGTCGTTTTCTTCGAGTATGTTCTCAAAATGATGCTTTACCTCTCCCATATCAACACAATACAAGAACTTACCACCATTCTTAACGAATTTGGTCATAAACAATTCATCAGCCGGTATGTCGTTTTTCTCTTCAAGAAAAGGACTTTTTTCTTCTCCTTTTTCTTCCTCTTGAGATGAACTTTTGAAAAATTTTTTAAAAATGTTCATTGAGCGCGTTTCATGCATTTTTAAACAATAATTCAAAGATAGAAAATAATCGGTACACTTCTAAAAATAAGGGATTTTATTTTTTTAAGAAAGTTATAAACAACAAAAAGAGTTGTTAATCACTCCACAACTCTTTTTTGTTTTTATAGCACTTATTTATTCTTCTAAACCGAGTTCTTGTGGTTTTTCTATTTGCTCTGAAATGGAGTCTTCTTTATCAAACGGACGTTTTCCGAAGATTCGCTCTAAATCATCTTTGAAAATAACCTCTTTTTCGATTAATACATCTGCCAACTCTTCGAGTTTTTCTCTATTTTCTTCAAGAATGGCAATTGCTCTTTGGTATTGTCCTTCAATTAGACTAGAGATTTCTTTGTCTATTGTCTTCGCTGTTTCGTCAGAATAAGGTTTGGTAAATCCGAATTCTGATTGTCCTGACGAATCGTAGTAGGTTATATTTCCGAGTTTTTCATTTAATCCGTAAATAGTTACCATAGCTCGGGCTTGTTTGGTTACTTTTTCCAAATCTGATAAAGCTCCTGTCGAAATTTTGTCAAACACAACTCTCTCGGCTGCACGACCTCCCATAGTAGCGCACATTTCGTCTAGCATTTGTTCAGTTCTTACAATCTGACGTTCTTCAGGAAGATACCAAGCTGCTCCCAAGCTTTGCCCTCTGGGAACAATAGTAACTTTAACCAAAGGTGCTGCGTGTTCCAGCATCCAGCTTACAGTTGCATGACCTGCTTCATGAATGGCTATCGCACGTTTTTCGTCTGGAGTAATGATTTTGTTCTTCTTTTCCAATCCTCCTACAATTCTGTCTACAGCATCCAAAAAGTCTTGTTTATCCACTGCTTTTTTCCCTTTTCGGGCTGCAATAAGAGCAGCTTCGTTACAAACATTTGCAATATCAGCGCCTGAGAATCCCGGAGTCTGTTTTGCCAGAAACTCAATATCTAAATTCTCAACCTTTTTGAGTGGTTTTAGATGAACTTCAAAAATTGCTCTTCGTTCGTTAATATCTGGTAAATCCACATAAATCTGCCTGTCAAAACGTCCTGCTCTCAGAAGTGCTTTATCCAAAACGTCGGCTCTGTTGGTCGCAGCCAAAACAATTACATTCGAATTAGTTCCGAAACCGTCCATTTCAGTAAGCAACTGATTTAGAGTATTCTCACGTTCATCATTCGAACCTGACATGTTGTTCTTTCCTCTGGCACGGCCTACTGCATCAATCTCGTCAATAAAGATAATTGAAGGTGATTTTTCTTTAGCTTGTTTGAATAAATCGCGTACTCTTGAGGCACCAACCCCTACAAACATTTCTACGAAATCTGAACCTGACAATGAGAAAAACGGAACCTTTGCTTCTCCTGCCACAGCTTTGGCCAGAAGCGTTTTACCTGTTCCTGGAGGCCCCACAAGTAAGGCTCCTTTTGGAATTTTCCCTCCAAGTGAAGTATATTTTTCAGGATTTTTTAAGAAATCTACAATTTCCTGAACCTCCTCTTTAGCTCCTTCGAGCCCTGCTACATTTTTGAATGTTACTTTAATATCCGATTTTTCGTCAAAAAGCTTGGCTCTTGATTTTCCGATATTAAAAATCTGTCCACCAGCACCGCCTCCGCCTCCACTAGCACCCGACATTCTACGCATCATATAAATCCAGATGGCAATAAAAATAAGAATGGGTAAAAACGGAAGGAAATCTGTCCACGATCCAGAAGTTTTATATTCGTAATCATTAAGCAAACCCTCGCTTTCGGCTTGTTGCAAACGATTCTGAAAAATTTCATCGTTTCCTATTTCGAGTTTGTAATGAGGCCCTTTGTTCGGGTTTTTCAGCACATCTACTTTAGGAATTTTTTCGTGAGCCGTTTCATTCATTGCATCTTCTTTCAGAAACGCTTCGGCTGTATTTTTGTTGTGAATGATTATCTTGTCAAAATCACCTTTGTCCAAAAAGTTATTGAATTCAGTAATGGTAATTGTTTTTGGGTCACTCATCGAAAAACCACCCGACATGAAGTTCCATCCTATAAACATCAGGATAAGCGCTCCATAAACATACCATATATTTAACTTAAATCCCGGCCCTCCAGTACCTTTCGGATTTTGATTCGGCTTGGAACCTTTATTGTGTTTGTCTTTATTGTCCTTTGACATAATTCTATATAAAAAATTAAACATCAAAAAGCAAAAGCTTTCTGATTGTCGGATTAAAATTTATTAGCTATTTGTGTGATTTTGGCATCGCCCCACAAACTCTCAATATCATAATATTCTCGGATATGCTTTTGAAAAACATGCACTACAATATTTACATAATCCATCAAAACCCATTCTCCATTTTCTTCTCCTTCTACGTGCCAAGGTTTTTCGTGAATTTCTTTGGAAACTACTTTCTGAATCGCAGACGAAAGTGCATTAACCTGAGTATTTGACCCCCCTGTACAAATTACGAAGTAATCACAAACTGTGTTTTCAATTTCTCTTAAATCCAGAATGTTTACATCGATTCCCTTCACGTCTTCGATTCCTTTTATTATCAGAGTCAGCAATTGGTCTGAACTTGTTGTTTTTTCTTTTGTCATTTATGAAAATTAATAATTTCGCAAAGTTATCATTTTTGTATGTATTTTTGAGGTTGAATTCAAGAATCTATCTAAAATTATTTTTATGTCTCTTTTTATAGGAAACAAAATAAATTAAATAGATTTTATTAAATAAATTCTTTTTCTATTTTATGAATATAATCAAACTCAATGCCATACCCTCCACCAATGATTTTTTGAAGAATCTGTGTAGTACACAGCCCACCGAAAACTACACTGTCGTAATGGCTGAGAATCAGACAAAAGGGAAAGGACAAAGAGGAAACACTTGGAAGTCAGAATCGCTCAAAAACCTAACATTCAGTATACTAACAAGAAATTCGTTTGACGATAAAAGTTCCATTTTTGATTTAAATATAGCAATTAGCATAAGCATCATTGAGGCATTCGAGCACTTGAAAATTCCGAATTTAAACATCAAATGGCCTAACGACATTTTGTCAGAGGGAAAAAAAATTTCAGGAATTCTTATCGAAAACACCCTTTCAGGACAAAAGACTATTTCCTCGATTATAGGCATCGGAATTAATGTAAACCAGACTCATTTTGAAAACCTCCCCAAAGCCTCTTCATTGAAAAATATTACTCAAAAGGAGTTTGATAAAGAAGAAATAATGCTCGAAATTATTGCACGTATAAAAAACAACCACTTCCTTGTCCTTGACAATAAATCTGACATCCTTTGGGAGTATTATCACAACTACCTGTTCAGAAAAGATGTTCCCTCTGTATTTGAAGATTCGAACGGAGTAAAGTTTATGGGAATCATCAAAGAAGTGCTTCGCAACGGAAAAATTCAGATTCTTCTGGAAAATAATGATTTGAAAGCATTTGATCTGAAAGAAGTCCAACTTATCTATTAGACTTTATTAATTCTATTCATCACAACTACTCTTTTTTAAAGCCTATTTTTGTCAAAACAAGCGATCATGATAAAAACTGTTATTTTTGATATGGATGGGGTTTTGGTTGATACTGAACCTGTTCATTTTTTAGCTTACATTCAACATTTTAAAGAATTGAATATCAATGTTACGGACGAATTGTATCAGACCTTTGTTGGCAGTTCAACAAAAAATATTTATAAGCGAATCAAAGAACACTTTACTCTATCACAAAGCCTTGAAGAATTGATTGACAGAAAACGAGAGCTATTTCATAAGGCTTTTGACGAATCAACCTCTTTGAAACTTATAGATGGTGTTTTGCCCCTGATTCAAGAATTACATCAAAAGAACGTCCAGCTTATTGTTGCCTCATCTTCGTCATACGATAATATAAATCGCATTTTTAGCAAATTTGACCTGAATCCTTACTTCTCTCATAAAGTAAGCGGAGAAGACTTTCCCGAATCGAAACCCAATCCGGCTATTTTTAGAAAAGCATTGGAATTGTCAGGACATCGTAAAGAAGAATGTATCATTATTGAAGATTCTACCAATGGAATAAAGGCTGCAAATGCTGCTGAGATATTCGTAATAGGCTATAAAAACGAAGGTTCAAACCAAAATTACGATTTAGCAAACATGACCATCTCCCACTTTAACGAACTTTCTTTTGATAAAATAAAATCAATAGGAGGTTTCAGTAGCTAAAAAGGTTATATATTCTCTTTTAGTATCATTCTTAAAGTTGATTTTCTGAGTTGATTTCTTCAATGATTTCGGCTAAATAGCGCATACTTTTAAGTTTATCTTCCAAATAATAAATAGGGCATGACATTATGAGTTCTTGTATTTTTAGCCTACTAATGCTGTTTATCAAATCTCTTTTTACGGTCTCTTTTGTACCTATAAACGAAAACGAAGTCATCTGACGGACATAAGCTTCTTCGTTTACATTCCAAAGTCCTTCCATATTTTTTACTGGAGGTTGCATCGGTATTCTCTGGTCTCTTACAATTCCGAGAAACATCCTATAAAAGGAAGTTGCCAAAGACTGTGCTTCTTCCATGGTGTCTGCAATAATAATATTAGCGGCTGCCATTTTATAAGGTTCGTCAAGATCACCCTGTTTACTAAAATTATTTTCATATAAATGAAATGCTTGCGACATACTTGCTGGAGCAAAATGGCTTGCAAACGCATAGGGCAATCCGAAAGAAGCAGCGACATAAGCACTGTCCGGACTTGATCCTAATATCCAAATAGGCACATCAACTCCCTCTCCTGGAATGGCTCGGACAGGACTTTGTTTGTTATCTTCAGAGAAAAACTGTTGTAAATACTGTAAGTTCTTAGGAAACTCTTGTGCGTTTTTCAGAAAGTCCGGTCGGATAAAATGAGCGGTTTGTTGGTCAGTTCCGGGTGCTCTTCCTAGACCTAAATCGATTCTATCAGGAAATAAGGTTGCAAGCGTTCCAAAGGTTTCGGCTACAATCAACGGGGAATGATTAGGTAACATAATACCTCCAGATCCCACCCGAATCGAATTGGTTTTCCCTGCAATATAACCAATAAGTATAGATGTTGCAGAACTGGCTACATTTTCCATATTATGATGCTCTGCAAACCAATAACGCATGAAACCTAACTTTTCAGCATGTTGGGCACAAGCAACTGATTTTTGAAACGTTTCTGCTATAGTTGTATCAGAAGTTACATGAGCTAAGTCTAAAAAAGAATATTTTATCATCATTATTATTTTAGTACAAAGTTACGATTATTTCGATGATAAACCTTTGAGAATACGGTTAACTAAACTATCATGGTCTAAAAGGAATAAAAAAAAAGTCCTCACAAGTGAGGGCTTTTATATCTATCTCTTAAGCGAGAAGTGTGCTTTAAATTCTCTACGTTGTACGTTGTTGTTTGTGTCTTCTTCATCGTATACTACTTTGAACCAGTAATCGGT
>Ga0209075_1001346_pt1 | contig 23097 bp, 21 predicted proteins | sample Stecom2011_FD_187523 | JGI IMG/M metagenome (GOLD analysis project Ga0209075, IMG submission 187523) | Agricultural soil microbial communities from Utah to study Nitrogen management - Steer compost 2011 (SPAdes) (version 2) | ecosystem: Environmental > Terrestrial > Soil > Agricultural land...
CCTTTTCCTTCAGGCGTACGGCCTCTTCCACGGCGATTTCGCAGAAGGGGTTCATGGACATCTTGACGTTGGCGAGATCGACACCGCTGTTGTCCGCCTTGACGCGAACCTTGACGTTGTAGTCAACCACGCGCTTTACGGCGACGAGGATTTTCATGGACGTTAGTCCTCCGCAAGTCTGTTGGACGCCACCAGGGGCGCATGACATTTAAAAGGGGCCTTAGCATACCGGTCACTTTTCATGTTCGGTAGTGCCTTGGTGGCCGATTTTCAATAAATTGGTCGGAAAAACAGGACAAATTCCTGTCCTTCCGACCTTGAGCCCCGCTTCAGGCAACAACCAGCTGGTTGGAGTAGGCTTCCAGGTGATGATCGTCGTCACCGAACTGGTGGCTGATCATGACCAGACGCTTGGCGTAGTGGGCGCCGTTGTACTCCCAGGTCATGGCGATACCGCCATGCAGCTGGATGCACTGCTCGGCCACGTAGCGCGCGGCGCGGTTGACAACGAACTTGGCGGCGGACAGCTTGGCGCTGCGCTCGTCGCTGTCCTTGTCATCGGCCAGGCAGGCGGCGAGGATGGCCATGGAAGTGGCCCGCTCCAGCTCGCTGACCATGTCTACCATGCGGTGCTGCAGAACCTGGAACTTGCCGATCGGCACGCCGAACTGCTTGCGGGTCTTCAGGTATTCCAGGGTCAGGTCGCAGGCGGTGCGCATGGCGCCGACCGCTTCACCGCACAGGGCGGCGATGGCGCGGCCGCTCTGGTAGCGGATGGCGTCATAGGCTTCACCGGCGGTGCCCAGCAGCTCGCCTTCGACGTTGTCCAGGAACAGCTCGCAGCCCTTGCGGCCATCAACGGTGGAGTACACGCGACGGCTGACGCCGGCGGCATTCGGGTCGATGATGAACAGGCTGATGCCCTGCTGGTCGCGCACGTCACCGGCGGTGCGGGCGGAAACCAGGATCTTGCCGGCGGTGTGACCGCCGATGACCACGGCCTTGCGACCGCTCAGGCTCCAGCTGCTGCCGTTCTGGCGGGCGGTGGTCTGCACGTCGAACAGGTTGTAGTGGCTGCTCGGCTCTTCCAGGGCCACGGCGGCCTGCAGCTCGCCGCTGGCGATGGCGCCCAGCAGCTCTTCCTTCTGCTGGTCACTGCCCAGCTGGCCGATCAGGCCACCGGCGAGGATGACCGATTCCATGTAGGGCTCCAGGCAGATGCCGCGGCCCAGCTGTTCCATGATCAGCATGGTTTCCACGCCGCTGCCGCCGAAGCCGCCCAGCTCCTCGGAGAAGGGAATGGCGGTCAGGCCCAGCTCGCCCAGCTGCTGCCAGAAATCGGTGCTGTAGCCGGCTTCGCTGTCGCTGAATTCCAGGCGCTTTTCAAAGGTATAAACGTCGCGAACCAGGCGGGCCGCGGTGTCCTGCAGCATCTGCTGCTCTTCAGTCAGTTTGAAGTCCATGGTCGGCTCCTCAGAGTTCGAGAATCATTTTCGAGACGATGTTCTTCTGGATCTCGTTGGATCCGCCGAAGATCGACAGTTTGCGCATGTTGAAGTAGGTGGAAGCCGGCGCCGCAGCGTAGTCGGCTACCAGGTACTCACCGTCGAAATCGCCTTCCAGTTCTTCTGGCAGGAAGGGCAGGGCGTAGGGGCCCAGCGCCTTGCGCATCAGATGGGTGATGGCCTGACGGATCTCGGTGCCCTGCACCTTGAGGATGGAGCTCTCGGCGCCCGGTACGCCGCCTTCGGAGGCCGCGGCAACGATACGCAGGGTGCTCATCTCGGCCGCCATCAAGGACATTTCCACTTCGGCGATCTGGGCACGGAACAGCGGGTCTTCCAGCAGGGACTTGCCGCCCTTCTGCTGCCTGGCAGCAATCTTCTTCAGGTGGCTCAGGGCCGCCTTGGAGGAGCCGATGCCGGCCAGGCCGGTACGCTCGTGGGTCAACAGGTACTTGGCGCAGGTCCAGCCCTTGTTCTCTTCACCCACCAGGTTCTCTACCGGCACGCGCACGTCGTCGAAGAAGACTTCGTTGACTTCGTGGTCGCCGTCCAGGGTGATGATCGGACGCACGGTGATGCCGGGGGTGTTCATGTCGATCAGCAGGAAGGAGATGCCGCGCTGCTGCTGGGCTTCCGGATCGGTACGCACCAGGCAGAAGATCATGTTGGCGTGCTGACCCAGGGTGGTCCAGGTCTTCTGACCGTTCACCACATAGTGATCACCGTCACGTACCGCACGGGTCTTCAGCGAGGCCAGGTCGGAACCGGCGCCCGGCTCGGAATAACCCTGACACCACCAGTCCTCACCGGACAGGATGCGCGGCAGGTACTTGCGCTTCTGCTCTTCGGTACCGAACTTGATGATCACCGGAGCGACCATGTTGACGCCGAAGGGGATGGTGCGCGGTGCACCGGCAGCAGCACTTTCCTCGTCGAAGATGTGCTTTTCCACCGGGCCCCAGTCGGTGCCGCCGTGTTCAACCGGCCAGCCCGGTGCATACCAGCCCTTGCGGGACAGGATCTGCTGCCAGCGCTGGTGGTCTTCCTTGGTCAGGTGCTTGCCGAGCTTCACCTTGCTGGCGATGTCCGCCGGCAGTTCCTGCTTGAGGAATTCACGCACTTCATCACGGAAGGCGATTTGTTCAGCTGAGTAATGGATTTCCATGTTGGGTCCTCGTTGTTGTTCAGCTCACGGGTGCCCGCCGGGGGCACCCGTCGATAAGTCAGAGATCAGCGAACTTGCGTCCTTCTTTGGCCAGTTTCTCGAGCAGCGGTGCCGGCTTCCACCAGGCGCCCAGTTGCTCGTGGAATTCGCAGATGCGGGCGTAGACACGATCCAGACCGATCGCGTCAGCATAGAACATCGGCCCGCCCTGATGGGCCGGGAAGCCGTAGCCGTTGATATAGATGACGTCGATATCGCTGGCACGCTGGGCAATGCCCTCTTCCAGGATCTTGGCGCCTTCGTTGATCAGCGCGTACATGGTGCGCTCGATGATGTATTCATCGGACAGCGTGCGGCGCTCCACGCCCTGTTCCTTCGAGGCGGCTTCCAGAATGGCCGGCAACTCCGGGTTGGGCAGCGGGGTGCGCGAACCCTTCTCGTAGACGTAGAAGCCCTTGCCGGTCTTCTGACCCAGCATGCCGGCTTCGGCCATCTTGTCGAGGATGGTCGGCAGCTTGTACTCGGCAGGCAGGGTCTGGCGCTGACGGGTACGGATGGCCAGGCCGATATCCAGACCGGACAGGTCACGCATGGCGAAGGGGCCCATGGCCATGCCGAACTTGCGCAGGGCAGCATCAACCTGCTCGGGGGTGGCACCCTCTTCCAGCAGGAACTCGGACTCGCGGCCGTACTGGAATACCATGCGGTTGCCGACGAAACCGTCGCATACGCCAACCGGTACGGCGACCTTCTTCAGTTTCTTGCCGATGGCCATGGCGGTGGCCAGCACTTCGTTGCTGGTCTGCTCGCCGCGCACCACTTCCAGCAGGCGCATGACGTTGGCCGGGCTGAAGAAGTGCAGACCGACTACATCTTCCGGACGCTTGGTGAACCGGGCAATCTGGTTCAGGTCCAGCGAGGAGGTGTTGCTGGCCAGGATGGCGCCGGGCTTGCAGTGGGCATCCAGAGCCTCGAAGACCTTCTGCTTGACACCCATGTCCTCGAAGACGGCTTCCACCACCACATCCACGTCGGCCAGGTCGGCGTAGTCGGTGATGCCGCTGACCAGCGCCATGCGCTTCTCCAGCGCCGCTTCGGTCAGGCTGCCGCGCTTGACGCTCATGCCATAGGTGTCACGGGCGCGCTGAATGGCGGCATCGCGGGCAGCTTCGCTGATTTCCAGGATCTTGACCGGAATACCGGCGTTGGCGAAGCACATGGCGATGCCCACGCCCATGGTGCCACCGCCGATCACGGCGGCGGACTTGATGTCGCGCACCGGGGTATCGGCCGGCAGACCGTCGACCTTGGAGGCCTGACGCTCGGTGAAGAAGGCGTGTACCAGCGCAGCGCGCTGGGGCGACACCAGACATTCGGCAAACAGCTCACGCTCGCGCTTGAGGCCTTCAGCCAGCGGCAGGGTGAAGGAGGCCTCGACAGCGGATACGCAGCGCTGGGGCGAGAACAGACCCGGGGTCTTCTTCTCGATCTCGGCACGCTTGGCGGCGACCAGGGCAGCGTTGTCCACGCCTTCCAGCTTGTCGGTGCGCTCCCCGGTGCGGCGCGGGCCCTTGCCTTCGGCAATCAGCTTCTCGGCGAAGGCCAGGCCGGCGGCCAGCAGGTCGCCTTCGAACAGTTCATCCACCACGCCCAGTTGTTCGGCTTCGGTGGCGGCAATGGGGTTACCGCTGACGATCATGTCCAGGGCCTTCTCCACACCGACCACGCGGGGCAGGCGCTGGGTGCCGCCGGCGCCGGGCAGCAGGCCCAGCTTGACTTCCGGCAGGCCGACCTTGGCGTCCTTGCGGGCGATCCGGTAATGGCAGCTCAGGGCCACTTCCAGACCACCGCCCAGGGCGGTGCCATGGATCACGGCGATGCTCGGCTTGCTGCCGGCCTCGATCTCGTTGACCACTTCCGGCAGGCTGGGGGACTGCGGCGGCTTGCCGAATTCCTTGATATCGGCGCCGGCGATGAAGGTGTTGCCGTCACATACCAGAACGATGGCCTTGACCTCGGGATCAGCCTCGGCGGCATTGAAACTGTTCTGCAATCCGGAGCGCACGGCGACACCGAGGGCGTTGACCGGCGGATTGTTGACTCTGACAACGGCAACGGCGCCTTGCCGTTCCAGTGTGACGACCTCAGACATGCTGAACCTCCTCTGATCCTTTCAAATGCGTTTCATTGAGCGAAATAATGAAACCATGTTTCGCATGGCAAAATACAAAACTTGCAGAGCGTTGTCGATGCCCCCCGCTAAATGGTGGGGCATAAGGGGCGTTGATGATCAGACGCCCAGTCTTTCGATGTCCCGGGCCAGGATGGCCAGCTGATGTGCCAGCTGGTTCTTGACCTTGTCCTCGGACACCAGATAGGTCGGTGCGCCGCAGGTCAGGGCCATGAGGGTGCCGTCCTGCAGGTGCAGGGGTACGCCGGCGGCATTGACGTTGCGGTCCCAGTCGCCGAGGGACAGGCAGAAGCCGTACTTCTGATAATCGGCAAAGGCCTGCTCCAGCTGCTTCTCCAGCTCCGGCCAGTTGTCCGGGTTGCGGCTGGCCAGCGAGCTCATCACATGGCGCCGTTCCTCTTCCTTCATTGCGGCCAGATAGGCGCGGCCGGCGGCGGTAGTGGCCAGAGGCAGACGGACGCCGACGTCCATGCGCAGCGAGGTCACTTCGGCGGGGCGACAGTTCTCCACGTAGATCATGGACAGGCGATCGCGGCAGGTCAGGCCGACCGAGGTGTTGGTGTTGCGGGCGAACTCGTCGAGGTAGGGCTTGGCCAGCTGTCGGACCCGCAGGTTCGATACATAGGCATAACCCAGCGCGAGCACGCCGGAGTCGAGCTGGTACTTCTCCAGCTGCGGGGAATAGGAGAGATAACCGAGCTTGGTCAGGGTGTAGGTCATGCGCGAAACCGTGGGCTTCGGCAGGCCGGTAATCCGGGCGATATCCTGGTTGCCCATGACCACCGCGCCCTGGCTGAAGGCCCGCAGGACATCCAGTCCGCGCGACAGCGCCTCGACAAATTTGCGGTCCTTTACCGGGCTCTGCTCGATCTGATCGTCGTTCATTGAAAATGCGTACCTTGATAGATGTATCCGTGAAGTCTTTATTGTTATTTCGCTACGCGGAATTTACCTGAGTGCAGACATCCGGAGGCAGATTGTTTTGATTTGTTCAGATGATTGCACAGCTAAGGCGAATAGAATAGCATCTTTTTGGTATTGCGTTTCGCACAGCAAAATAATAGTCCAATAAAGAGGTTCCGATGTCCAGTCCTGAATCCTGCGTTGTTGCCCGCCAGCTGGCCGAACTCGGCCACACCAACCTGTATCACCTGTTGGAGCAGGCCTGTCGTGATTATGGGGACAAACCGGCATTCTCCTGCGGCGCGGATTCGGTGAGTTTCATCGCCCTGCGCGAGCACGCCGATGCCTTTGCCCGCTATCTGCGGCACGAGGTCGGGTTGCAACCCGGTGATCGTCTGGCAATCCAGCTGCCCAACCTGGTGCAGTACGTGGTCACCATCTTCGGCGCGCTCAAGGCCGGACTGGTCATCGTCAATACCAATCCCCAGTACACCGCCCCCGAGACCCGCCACCAGTTCAGCGACGCCGGTGCCCGTGCCGTGGTGGTACTGGACAAGCTGGTTCCGCTGGTCCGTGGCATCCAGGCGGACACGCAGATCGAGCATCTGATCGTGACCAGCGTGGATGACTGGCGCAATCCCCAGGAGCAGAGCGACGCCGCCGACGTGAGCCGTTTCATGAAGGCCCTGGCCGTCGGTCGAACCCTCCCGGAGGTCGAACCCGAGCGTGGTCTGGATGATATCGCCGTACTGCAGTACACCGGCGGCACCACCGGCGTCTCCAAGGGCGCGATGCTCACCCACCGCAACCTGCTGTGCAACGTCCTGCAGGCGGTCAGCATCATCCAGCCGGGTGAAGTCCAGTACGGCAACGAAACGCGGGTGTCGCCGCTGCCGCTGTACCATATCTTCGCCTTTACCGCGAACTGCCTGGCCTCGGTCTTTACCGGCTTCAACAGCGTGCTGATCACCAACCCCCGCGATCTGGACAGCATGATTGCCGACATGAAGCGGCATCGGGTCACCCTGCTGACCGGCATCAACTCCCTGTTCGTGTCGCTGATGGCGCACCCCGAATTCGACAGCCTGGATTTCAGTCACCTGAAATGGGTCAACTCCGGCGGCGCGCCGCTGAACGTGGCTGTGGCCGAGCGCTGGTTCGAGCGCACCGGTGCTGTGGTCCGTGAAGGCTTCGGCATGACCGAGACCTCGCCGGTGGTGGTCGCCTCCACCGCCAACACGCCCTATAAGGAAGGCTTCATCGGTCAGGCGGTAGTAGACACCGAGATGAAGATCGTTGATGACAACGGCAACGAGCTGCCCTCCGGCGAGGCCGGTGAGCTGTGGATCCGCGGCCCCCAGGTCATGCTCGGCTACTGGCAGCGTCCCGAGGCCACCGCGGAAGTGCTGACCACGGACGGCTGGCTGAAGACCGGCGACATCGGTGTGATCGACGAGGACGGCTTCCTCAAGCTGGTCGACCGCAAGAAGGACATGATTCTGGTCTCCGGTTTCAACGTCTATCCCAATGACGTGGAGGACGCGGTCATGCGCCACCCCGGCATCCGCGAGTGTGTTGCCGTGGGCGTGCCCGATGAGCGCAAGGGTGAAGCGATCAAGCTGTATGTCAGCCTGCATGACCGCAATCTGACCGAGGCCGAGATCATCGCCCATTGCCGCGAGCAGCTCACCGGGTACAAGGTACCGAGCTTTGTCGAGATCCGCGAAGATCTGCCCAAGTCCACGGTGGGCAAGCTGCTGCGCCGGGTGCTGCGCGACGAAGCCAGAGCGCAGGCCGGCGCATGAGCGCGCTGACTCTGACCCTCGCCGAGGGCGTGGCGGAAATCGCCCTGGACGATGGCAAGGTCAATGCCCTGTCGGAGCAGATGCTCGAGGCTCTGCTGGCCGCCATCGATCAGGCCCGCGCCGCAGATGCGGCGCTGCTGATCTACGGCCGTGCCGGTGTCCTGAGCGCTGGCTATGATCGCAGGCTGATCGCCGCCGGCGGCCCGGCCTGTGATGCCATGCGTGCCGCCGGTGATCGTCTGACACTGGCACTGCTGGATTACCCGGCGCCGGTGGTGATTGCCAGCACCGGCCATGCCATGGCCAAGGCGGCCTTCATGCTGCTGCTGGCCGACTACCGCATCGGTGCCGCCGGTGCCTTCAATATCGCCCTGAACGAAGTGGCCATCGGCATGACCATGCCCGATGCCGCCATGCCCCAGGCGCGTCGTCTGGCACCGCAATGGCTCAACCGCTGCGCCCTGCAGGCCCAGGTGCTGGACCCGCAGCAGGCGCTGGAGGCGGGGTTCTATGATGAGCTGGCTACCGGCGGTGAGTTGCTGGAGCGGGCCAGGGTGAAGGTGCGGGAACTGGCGGCACTGGATCGCAAGGCTTACCGGGAGACCCGTCTGTTGCTCAACGCCCCGTTGCGGGCGGACGTGATGGCGGCGCTGACCGGCGTTCGCGGCTGATCACCCGGACCGGGCCAGGGCGCCCGGTCCTTCCTTTCTCTATTCCTTGAAATACACTGACTGGGTACTGGTCAGCAGCAGTACGCCATCCTCCGACCACAGGTGGGCGATCTGGTCGGCATAGTTGCGATGCAGCCGGGTAGCCCGCGCCTGCCCCAGCAGGAAGCCGCTGGCCTGCAGCAATTCCTCGCCGGTGGCGTGGAAGTAGTGGGTCATGCTCACGGTACCCGAGGGCGTAAAGCTCTGGCGCAGCAGGAAGACCCGCGGCGCGAATACATCCCCCAGGGCGGTCAGGGAGGCGAAATCCAGCGCCCGCTCGGGGTAGTCGCGCACCCACAGCAGGGACTCGGTCTCCGGCTCATCCTCGGGGCGGCGGGAGAAGGGGACGCCGCGCACGAAACGGAAGTCGTACTGCTTGAACCAGTTGCGGATGCTCAGATCGACGCGCTGCAGGCTGGTCGGTGCGGGCGCCTGGGGCGCGGCCAGCTGCTGTTCCGACAGGGTCTCGCGGCGGTTGGCGAAGAAAGCGGTGGCGCTGGTGACCACCTCGCCGTTCTGCTTCTGCAGCAACAGCCAGTGCTGGGTCGAGCGATTGGTGCGCAGCGGCGTGGCCTCGACCTCGAAGTCGCCATCACCCACCGGGCCGGCAAAGTTCACCGTCAGCGACACCGGGTCCCCCAGACGTTCGGGGTGCTGCAGTACCGCATTGAGCAAAATGGCCGCAGTCAGTCCGCCAAAGGGGCCGACCATGTTCTTGAAGGCGTCGCTGGTGCTTCCTTTATATAGATTGGGCGCAACCGGGGTCAGGGCAATGGCCTGATCGAAGGCATGGCTACTCATTGTTGATTATCCGTTGGCAGGCTTGCTGAGGGTCCCATGCTAGGGGGCGCGGGAAGGGGCGGCAAGGTGATATGACCGCGTGAATCCGCCGTCATACACGGGCTGAGGGCCGCGATGGGCGAGCCGTCTTTCGCTCGCCCAGGGCGTATCAGCCGCGCTGGTAGGTGCCGACCAGACGGTTCATGGCCAGGGTGTGGGGCTCGACCCTGGCGAGCAGTTGCCACATGTCCAGGCCCTCATCCAGATTCGGCTCGCAGTCCAGCGCCAGAATCCAGAAGTAGTACTTGTGCTGACCATGCCCTTCCGGCGGCATGGGGCCACCGTAGGCGCTCTTGCCGAAGTTGGTCGGGCCATCGGTGTGCTGCTTGCAGCCCTCCGGCAGCGAGGTCACATCGGCGGGAATGTTGTAATGCACCCAGTGCACGAAGCCGTAGGTGCCATTGGCTGATACCAGCGGCGCATCCGGGTCATGGCAGATCACCGCGAAGCTTTTTGTACCGGCCGGCGCACCGCTCCAGCTCAGCGCGGGGGAGACGTCCTCGCCCTCGCCGGTGTGCTTGCGCGGAATGGCGCCGTCGTTGGCGAAGGCGCTGCTGGTCAGTTGCAGGTCGAGATTCAGGGCAAAACCCATGGGATACCTCCAGGTTGGCGTGAAAGGTCGGGATCAGCGGATCAGGCTGCTGAGCAGCCAGAGGCCGAGCAGCAACCAGATGACACCACGGATCAGACGTTTCTTGATCAGTGAGCTGAAGCCCAGATAGATGAGGAACAGACCCAGAACCACAAAGGCGATGCTGAGCAGGCTGCTGTCCACCCCCAGCGCCCGGGAAAAACCATTGACGAACGCGCTGCTGGCGCCGCTGAGCAGGTTGAACAGCCAGGACAGGGCATCCACGATCAGCCGGACCAGGGTGCCGAAGGCCTGACCGAGCCATTCGAAGGGGTTGGTATCTACATGCATCGGAGCGCTTCCGGTTCTGTTAGCGGGCAGGGGGTAACCATAGCAGAGGTTGGGGGGTGGTCAGAAGGCCGGTGCTGGCTGTTCCCTTCCCTCACCCCCGACCCCTCTCCCGCAAAGGGGAGAAGGGAGCAGGTCGCCGTTACCCGATAAGCACGAGGTAACCCGACGCACGGCCTTCCCCCTTGGTCCTCGGAGGAAGGGAGACAAGGGCGGTCAGACCCGCTCGATCACCGCTGCCACACCCTGGCCCAGGCCGATGCACAGGCTGACCAGCGCGTAGCGCTTGCCGGTACGCTCGAGCTGGCGCAGGGCGGTCAGGGTCAGGCGGGCTCCGGAGGCGCCCAGCGGGTGGCCGACGGCGATGGCACCCCCGTTGGGGTTCAGGCGCGGGTCGTCGAAGGCGATGCCCAGCAACTTGGCGCAGCCCAGCACCTGGGAGGCGAAGGCCTCGTTGATCTCGATCACGTCCATGTCATCCAGGGTCAGACCGGCGCGGGCCAGTGCCTTCTTGCAGGCTTCCACCGGACCCAGACCCATGACCCGCGGGGCAACGCCGGAAACTGCGCCGGCGAGGATGCGGCCGCGGGGCTTGACGCCGTATTTCTCACCGATGGCCTGGCTGCCGATGATCAGCGCGGCGGCACCGTCGTTGACCCCCGAAGCGTTGCCCGCAGTCACTACACCGCCTTCGAACAGCGGACGCAGACCGGACAGGGCGGCCATGTCGCTGGACGGGCGCGGGTGTTCGTCCTGATCCACTACCTTGTTCGGCTTCTTGCGGCCCTGGGGAACCTCGATGGGGTGGATCTCCTCGGCGAAGAAGCCCTCGGCACGGGCCTTCTCGTACAGTGCCTGGCTGCGGGCAGCGTAGGTGTCGGCCTCTTCCCGGGTAATGCCCAGCTCGGCAGCCACGTTATCGGCGGTCTGCGGCATGGTGTCGTCACCGTACTGCTTCTCCACCTTGGGGTTGGGGAAGCGCGCACCAATGGTGCTGTCGAAGGCGCGGAAATCCCGGGAGTAGGGGCTTTCGCTCTTGGCGATGACGAAGGGGGCACGGCTCATGCTCTCGGCGCCACCGGCGACGAACAGCTCGCCTTCACCAGCCTTGACCGCCCGGGCGGCATCGAGGATGGCGGCCAGGCCGGAGCCGCACAGGCGGTTGACGGTCACGCCGGCCACTTCCTGGGGCAGGCCGGCCAGCAGGCCGGCGTGGCGGGCCAGGTTGCGGGCATCTTCACCGGCCTGGTTGGTGTTGCCCATGACCACGTCCTCGTAGTCCTTGCCGTCGAAGGGGTTGCGTGCCACCACGGCACGGATCACCTCCGCCAGCAGGTCGTCCGGACGTACCGGAGCCAGGGCGCCGGCGTGGCGGCCGAAGGGGGAGCGCAGTCCATCATAGATATAGGCAGTCATCGAATTACTCCTGGAAATCGGGGGTGGTCAGGGGCAGGTCCAGCTGTACGCGACGGCGCAGCCAGGGGCTGGGCCGGTAGCGCGGCTCGCCGTACACCGCCTGCATGTTGTTGAGTACGGTCAGTACCGCCTGCTTGCCGTAGTGTTCGCCAAAGCCCAGCGGGCCTTTCGGGTAGCCGAGGGCGAGCTGGATGGCGCGGTCCAGGGTGTCCGGGGTGGCGATGCCCTTCTGCGCGATCTCGCAGCCGAGGTTGACCACGCTGGCGATCAGCCGCTGGATGACAAAGCCGGGGGAGTCGTTGATCACTTCCACAGGTACGCCGTCGGCGCCGAGTGCCTGACGGGCCTGGGCGACCACATCGGCGTCGGCAGCGGGCTGGCGCATCAGGGTGCGGCGCTTGTCCCAGTTGGCGAAGCTGTCCAGTGCCAGAGTGCGCTCGGCGGGCAGGCCCAGACGGGTCAGGGCAGCGGTGCAGTCCTCGCCCAGCGGGGTGATCAGGCAGATCGCCTCGGCGGAGGGCTGCTCACCGGTTTCCAGGGTGGCACCGGCGTTGGCCAGTACCTGGGCTACCTGGTTGCGCAGTGCCTCGTCATCGCTCTGCAGCCAGTAGGGGCGGCTGAGCAGCACGCTGCCGACGGCCGGTTCAGGCTGCTCGATCTTCTGGCCATCTTCATAGCGGTAGAAACCCTGGCCGGTCTTGCGGCCCAGCAGGCCGGCGGCAACCCGCTGCCCGGCAATGAAGGACGGGGTATAGCGTGGATCATGGTAGAACTGCTCGTAGACCGACTCCATCACCGCGTGGGATACGTCCAGGCCGGTCAGGTCGAACAGCTCGAAGGGCCCCATGCGGAAGCCCGGGCCGTCGCGCAGGATGCGGTCGATCTGCTGTACCGTGGCCACGCCTTCGCTGAGCATGCGCAGGGCTTCGGTACCGAAGGCGCGCCCGGCATGGTTGACCAGGAAGCCGGGGGTGTCCGGGGTGATCGCCGGGAAGTGTCCGGCCTTCTCCGCCAGCTCCACCAGACCCTTGATGTAACGCTCGTCGGTACGCGAACCGCGGACCACCTCGACGATCTTCATCAGCGGCACGGGGTTGAAGAAGTGGAAACCGGCCACCCGCTCGGGGCGGCTGCAGCCGGCGGCGATGCGGGTTACCGACAGGGAGGAGGTGTTGGTTGCCAGCAGGCAGCCTTCGCTGACGATGGCTTCCAGGTCGGCGAACAGCTTCTGCTTGACCTCGAGGATCTCGACGATGGCCTCGATCACCAGGTCGCAGTCCTTCAGGTCGGTCAGCGCTGCGGCGGGCTGCATGCGCGCGCAGGTGGCCTCGAACTCCGCCTCGCTCAGCTTGCCCTTGGCCAGCTGACGCTGCAGCAGGTTGCGGTTGAACGCCAGGGCATCCTCGATGGCCTCAGCCCGGGTATCGAACAGCAGTACCTGCTGGCCGCTGCTGGCGAACAGCTGGGCGATACCTCGGCCCATGGCGCCAGCGCCGATCACGCCAATACGATTGAACATGGAAGGACTCCTCGGTATTCTCTGGTTATCTTGTTTCGCTGAGCGAAACGATATTTCGTTTAAAGAGTTGCGAGATTAAATCCTGCGAGTGCCCAGTGCAAGTCGACCTGCGCATTACGCTTATGGTCCGGCATAAGCCACAGCAACCCTCATTATCCGCGCTGCTGCACCATGGCATACTGCACCCCGGTGTCAGCATGGCACAGGCCAACCTTCGACGAGATTCTCATCCATGAGTGAAGACCAGAAACTGGTAGTTCAGAATTCGGTGACCGGTTTTTTTCAGGAGCTCGGTGGTGAGCTGCTGGAGTTCGAGCCCGATCGGGCCGTCATCGGCCTGACTCTGGAAAAGCGCCATCTCAACAATGCCGGCAACCTCCATGGCGGCGTGGTCGCCAGCCTGCTGGACGTGGCCATGGGCCTGTGCGGCACCTGGGCCGCCGATCCGCAGGACCGCCGGGTGGCCATTACCCTGTCGATGAATGTCAACTTCAGCGCACCGGCCGGCGAGGGCGAGCGCGTCCGTGCCGTGGCCAGCTGCCGCAAGCAGGGGCACAAGATTTTCATGGCCAGCTGCGACCTGCTGGATGAGGCCGGCAATCTGCTGGCCTTCGGCGAGGGCGTGTTCAAGAAGGGTGCACTGCGCAGAGATCTGCCGTGATCACCTGGCTGCTGCCTCTGGGTGTTGCGCTGGAGCTGCTGGCGCTGGGCGGGCAGTGGCCGCAGCTCAGCTGGGTCGCCGCCGCAGCCATTGCTTCCTATTATCTGCTGAATTTCCGGCGGCTGCTGATCTACCCCCGGGTGCTCGGCCTGATCACCCTCGGCTCGGTGCTGTTGCTCGCGGTGCTCGGCACCGAGCAGGAAACCTGGGGGCAACTGGCCGCCTCCGGGGCCTACTATGCAAGCTTTCTCGGGGCCCTGGGGTTGATGCAGCTGCTGGCCAGACACCTGCCCCATCTGCGCGAGATGCACAAGGCGCTGCTGGCCGGCCCGGGCCTGTGGCTCTATCCCCGCTACGTGCTGACCGCCGGCAGCATCGGCTCCATCCTCAACTTCGGCATGATGGCGCTGCTCTGCGGCACCCTGCAGCAGCATCTGCAGCGCTACGATCTGGATGAACAACGCCGGCGTGCCGGGATGCGTACGGTCATGATAGCCACCCTGCGCGGCTTTGCCCTGGTGCCGCTGCTGGCGCCAACCAGCGTGACCATTGCCATGCTCACCCGGGAAATGCCGGATATCAGCTGGTCCGGGATGCTGCCCTATGGCCTGGCGGCCTCGCTGATTCTGCTGCTGGTGGGCTGGCGACGGGAGAATCCGGCGCTGGTCGCCCTGCGCGACGAGATCGGCGACAGTACCCCGGCAACCGGTATGGGTCAGTTGCTGATCGGCTCCTTTCTCGGGCTCGGTGCCATCGGTCTGCTGTCCTGGATGACGGTGCTGACGCCCTCCCAGGCGGCGATGATCCTCATCCCGCTGGGCATCGGCCTGTATGTGCTGTGGCGCGAGCGCTCCCCAGCCGAGGTGCTCAGGCAGGTCTCCGGCAACCTGGTGACCATGCACAACGAGATGTTCATCTTCGGCTGCGCGGCCGTGCTTGGCGGTGTGCTGGGGGCGCTGGCGCCGCTGGATGGACTGGCGGACTGGCTGGCGCAGGCTCCGCAGTACAACGCGCTGGTGGGGGTGGCCAGCCTGTTCGGCATCATAGGCCTGGCGATGATCGGCATCGCGCCCATTGTGTCGCTGGCGCTGATGGTCGGTCTGCTGTCACGGCTGGCCGAACTGGGTGTACCCATTCTGACCCCGGCGCTGGGTCTGATGTGCGGTTTCTCGATCGCCATGATCTTCTCGCCGTTCGGGCCCTCGACGCTCATTCTGGCGCGCTTCAGCGGCTCGCGGGCCAGCGAGGTGGTGTTCGGCTGGAATGGGCGATTCGTCGCCACGGTACTGCCGTTGCTGCTGATCCTGCTGCTGGTCACCCACTGGCTGCAGGGCTGAACACCTGCGACAGGGCGGTCTTGATACAATGGCCTGCCTGCTGTTGCCTTGAAGGAAGCCTCGATGCCGGAACTCCCAGAAGTCGAAACCACCCGCCGCGGGATTGCCCCTCACCTGCTGGGTCGGCGGGTGACCCGGCTGATCGTCCGCGATGCCCGCCTGCGCTGGCCGATCCCCGAGGATCTGGGGATCCAGATCGAGAATCAGACCTTCACTGCGGTGCGACGCCGGGCCAAGTACCTGTTGCTGGATATCGGTGGCGGTACCCTGATCAGTCATCTGGGCATGTCCGGCAGCCTGCGGCTGGTGCCCGCCGACACGCCGGTGCTCAAGCATGAGCACGTGGATATCGAGCTGGATTCGGGCATGACCCTGCGCTACACCGACCCGCGGCGCTTCGGCGCCATCCTCTGGCAGCCTGCCGGCGCGGAGCATCCGCTGCTCAGCCGGCTGGGGCCGGAGCCGCTGTCCGAGGAGTTCACCGGCGAGCGGCTGTACCAGCTGTCGCGCAAGCGCAGCATGGCGGTCAAACCCTTCATCATGGACAACGCCGTGGTTGTCGGGGTCGGCAACATCTATGCAACCGAGGCGCTGTTCGCCGCCGGTATCGATCCCCGGCGCGAGGCCGGACGGATCAGCCGGGCGCGCTACCTGGCGCTGGCCGAGGAGATCCGAAAGGTGTTGGCGCGAGCCATCAACAGCGGCGGCACCACCCTGCGCGATTTCATCGGGGGTGATGGCAAACCCGGGTATTTCCAGCAGGAGCTGTTCGTCTATGGGCGCGCCGGCCAGCTGTGCAAGCTGTGCGGCACCACCCTGTCCGAATGCCGCCTGGGCCAGCGCAGCAGCGTTTTCTGCCGGCGCTGCCAGAGCTGAGTGGCGGCGGAAGTGTGCGCCGGGTAGCGCTTTGCCACTCGGCAGATTTTCTAATATGCTCAAAGAGCCTACAATGGCGCTGTCGGCACTTCGGGACGGAGTGCCTGAACATAATAATGCCGATTATCGGGCTCACACTCAGGGATACCACTATGCGCCTGTTACGTCACATCACTGCTCTGTTCGCCGGCATGCTGCTCGCCGGTAGTGTCATGGCCGCCGAGGCCAATTACGGTTATCAGGAACACGTCGAGAATCCGGGCATCTTTGCCATGGTGGGTGACCTGATCATTGCCCGCCCGATCGGCGCGGCCATCACAGCAGTAGGTGCGGCGGCATTCGTCGTGAGCCTGCCGTTCACCGCGCTGGCCGGCAATACCGCCGAGGCCGGTCAGGAGCTGGTCGTGCGTCCCGGTCGGGAAACCTTCATGCGCTGCCTGGGTTGCACCAAGACCGGTTACGGTCGCAAGCAGCGCGACGAGAATCTGTAACGCGGCACTGCGCACCGGGTAATGCGGTAGTCGGAGCCCGTCTGTAAGCTGTCGGGGCGGTAATGGAAAGATCGATCGGGCGGATCTGGTTTCCGGCTCTGCTGCTGTTGTTGCTCGGTTTGATGATCTGGAGTACCGAATTGGCCACCCTGGCAGCCGGGGTCGGCCTTTTTGTCATGGGTATCGGACGACTGGAGGAGGGCTTCCGGGCCTTCTCCGGCGGTGCGCTGGAACGCTGGCTCAAGTGGAGCACCAGCAGCCTGTGGAAGAGCCTGCTGGTGGGCATAGTCAGTACCGCCGCGGTACAGTCCAGTACCCTGGTGACCCTGCTGGGGATTGCCTTTCTCAGTGCCGGCCTGATCAACACCCTGGGTGGTGTGGGTCTGACGCTCGGCGCCAACCTGGGTACCACCTCCGGCGCCTGGCTGATTGCGCTGGCCGGCCTCAAGCTCAACATGGCGCAACTGTCGATGCCGATGCTGGCCTTCGGTGTCTTCCTCGCCCGGCGCGAGGAAGCCGGCTGGCGCGGTGGTGGCCTGGCGCTGCTGGGCATCGGCCTGGTGTTTCTCGGCATTGACCTGATGAAGGCCGGCTTCAGCGGCTTCGAAGGGGCCTTCGATCTGGCCCGTTTCGCGGTCGATGGGTGGGCCGGCGTCTTCCTGTTCGTGCTTATAGGTGCGCTGGCCACTGTCATCATGCAGTCCAGCCACGCCACCCTGGTGCTTACGCTGGCGGCCCTGGCGGCGGGCCAGGTGAATTACGACAACGCCCTGGCGCTGGTCATAGGTGCCAACCTCGGTTCCACCGCCACAGCCCTGTTCGCCGCCATTGGCAGCAATAATGCCGGACGCCGGATTGCCGCTACCCACCTGATCTTCAACCTGGTCACCGCCGGCGGCGCCCTGCTGATGCTGCATCCGCTGGTGGCAGCGGTCGAGTGGCTGGCGCAGCTGGCTGGTCTGGGGTCGGATGAGCACATGCTCAAGCTGGCCATCTTCCATACCCTGTACAACGTCTTCGGCCTGGCCTTGACGCTGCCCTGGGCTCTGTTGCTGGTCCGCCTGCTGGAGCGCTGGCTGCCCGACGAGCCGCGACCGCCCGAAGCGGAGGGCCTGCTCAGTGAGCGGCCGCGTGCCCACGGACTCTATGTCAACGATTCGGCGCTGGTGCATGCCGATACGGCGCTCAAGGTACTGGGCCAGGAGCTGCAGCATCTGGCACAGCTGAGTCGGCAGGTGGTGGGTGCGGCCATGTATCTGCCCGGCAATCTGGCCGAGATGAGCACTGTCCAGTTGCATCAGGCGGTCCGGCAGCCGGTGCCGATGGAGCTGCGCGAGGATGCCGACGCCCTCTACGAGCAGCATATCAAGGGAGTCTTCGCCGACATGGTGGACTTCATGTCCAGGCTGGACGTGTCACTGTTGCCCGAGCAGCAGCACGCCCTGCTCAATACCACCATGGCGGCGCGGGATCTGGTGACCGCAGTCAAGGCAGCCAGGCATCTGCAGGTAAACCTGCGCAAACATATCGACAGCCCCCAGCCGGTTCTGCGTGAGGCCTATTCCCGCCTGCGTGAGCAGTGCGGTCTGCTGTTGCTGGAGCTGCGCGACTGGGCCAACCATGCCGACAGCGATGTGGCCTGTCTGCTGCAGGACAGTGATGCCAGAGCGGCGCTGTTTACCAGTGACTTCCAGCGCACCCTGCAGCAGCAACTGCGCAACCGTGAATTGGACGGCTGGCAGGCTACCTCGCTGCTGAACGATCTGAATTACCTGGACCGCATCCGCCGTCACCTGCTGCGCGGTCACGCCGGTCTTGGACAGGGGGTGCCGGTGAACGACGAGGAGCGTCTGGAGCAGGCGGTCAATCTGGCCTGACCGGCAGGCGGACGCTGGCCTGACCTTCACCCCGGGGGTCGCTGGCGGCGCTCAGCTCGCCCCGGCGCTTGTCCCAGTGTACCGCCTGCATATCGCCGTAATCCCGACCTACCGGTTTGAATGCATGGCCCAGCTGCTCCAGCTCGCGGCGCTGGTCGGCACTGAACGCGGCGTCCTCGATCTGGATGTGGTCGGGCAGGTACTGATGGTGAAAACGCGGACGGCTGACCCACCGCTGCACCGGCTGCCCCTCCATCGCCTCCAGTGCGCCCAGCAGCACCATGCTGATGATGCGGCTGCCACCGGGGGTGCCGAGAATCGCCAGCTGTTCATCGTTCTCCAGCATGGTCGGCGTCATGCTCGACAGCGGTCGCTTGCCCGGGGCAATGGCGTTGGCCTCGCTGCCGGCCAGTCCGTAGCTGTTCTTGCCGTCCGGATCGGCGGCGAAGTCATCCATCTCGTTGTTCAGCAGCACCCCGGTGCCGGGCACGGTGAAGGCCGCGCCGAAGGGCAGGTTGATGCTCAGGGTGGCCGCCACCGCATTGCCCTGGCGGTCGATCAGGGAGAAGTGGGTGGTATTGGTGCCTTCCGCGAAGCCCTGCGGTTCGCCCAGCTCCAGACTCGGCGTGGCCCGTTGCGGATCGACCGAGGAGGCCAGCTGGCGGGCATGGTCGCGGGACAGCAGGCGCGCCACCGGCACCTCGACGAAGTCGCTGTCGCCCAGCAGCAGGGCGCGGTCGCGGTAGCTGCGACGCATCAGCTCGACCAGCTGATGGGTGCGCAGGGTCGAGCCAGGCTTGGCCGGGGGCAGGAGCTCAAGCCCCTGAAGCATGCCGGCCAGTGCGATACCGCCGGCCGAGGGCAGAGGGGCGCTGATGACCTCGAAGCCCCGGCTGGCAAAGCGCACCGGCTCGCGTTCAATGACCCTGTAGCTGTCCAGGTCCGCCTGCTGCCAGATACCGCCGGCTGCGCGTACCCCTTCGATCAGACGGGCAGCGACCGGGCCGCGGTAGAAACCATCCAGCCCCCGCTCACCGATGGCGCGCAGGGTGGCGGCCAGCTCCGGCTGACGAATCAGCTCCCCGGCCGCAGGAGCCTGATTGTCCCTGAGAAAGATACGCGCCGTTTCCGCATCCTGCTGCATGGCCTGCAGGCGGAAACCGACCAGGGTGCGGTAACTCTCGCCCACCGCAAAACCTTCCTCGGCGGCGGCCACCGCCGGCGCCAGGCTCTGCTGCAGGGGCAGCTGGCCGTAGTGCTGTGCCAGATGCACCAGCGCCGCCGGCAGACCCGGGATGCCTGCGGCAAGGGGGCCATTGATCACCCGTTGCAACTGGTTGTCGCCATCCAGATACAGGTCGCGATGGGCTGCCTGGGGCGCGGTTTCCCGTGCATCGAGAAAGCGGTAGTCGGTGCCCTGTTCGCCGCTCAGGCGCAACAGGAAGAAGCCGCCACCACCGATGCCGGAACCGTAAGGCTCGACCACCGCCAGGGTGGCGGCCACGGCAATGGCCGCATCGAAGGCGTTGCCGCCCTGATCCAGAATCAGATGACCGGCCTCGGTGGCCGTGGGGTGGGCGCTGGCGACGGCCTGCTGCTCCGGCGCCGCCGCCTGTACCGCCTGGCCCAGTAACAGCGCCAGCAGCGGCAGGGCGGCCAGCGCCTTCATTTGTCGCTGACCAGCAGCTCGTACTTGGCCATCAGCTGCTCCCGGCTCTCGACCCGGTTGGGGTCCAGCGGAATGCAGTCCACCGGGCAGACCTGCTGACACTGGGGCTCGTCGAAATGGCCGACGCACTCGGTGCACAGGTCCGGGTCGATGACGTAGATTTCCTCGCCCTGGGAAATGGCCCCGTTCGGGCATTCCGGTTCGCAGACGTCGCAGTTGATGCAGTCGTCGGTAATCATCAGGGCCATGGGCTACTCCGGAATAAAGCGGGTCAACCCTGGTAGCGCTTGAGCAGCGCTTCGTGCACCACCGGGTGGACAAATTTGCTGACATCCCCACCCAGCGAGGCGATCTCGCGGACCAGGGTAGAGGAGATATAAGAATACTTCTCCGACGGGGTCAGGAACAGACTTTCCACATCAGGCGCCAGCTGGCGGTTCATGTTCGCCAGCTGGAACTCGTACTCGAAATCCGATACCGCGCGCAGACCACGCAGCAGCACGTTGGCCCCGACTTCGCGGGTGAAATGCGCCAGCAGGGTGGAGAATCCCACCACTTCGACATTGCTGTGCTGCTTGAGCACTTCCCGAGCCAGCTCGACGCGCTCCTCGAGGGAAAAGGCCGGGTTCTTCTTCGGGCTGGCAGCGACGGCGACCACCACACGGTCGAACAGCTTGGCCGCACGGCCAACCAGATCCATATGGCCCATGGTGATGGGGTCGAAGGTGCCGGGGTAAAGAACAGTATTCATTGGCGTTATCCTGCCTGTGGGTACCGGAGGGCGAATGGTAGCCTACTGGCCCCGTCGCTGCCACAGGCTGTACCACACCTGGCCGGCCTTCTTCTGCCGATGCAGGTGCCAGTTGGCCGGGTGGGCGAGCTGCTCGGGCGCGCTTTCGCTTTCGGTGTAGATGAGGGCTTCAGCGGTGAGCCAGCCGTTGGCTTCCAGGGCGGCACAGGCCGGCTCCAGCAGGTTCTGGTGGAATGGCGGGTCGGCAAACACCAGGTCGAAGGGCTCGGGCGGCGGGCTGGCCAACAGGGTCAGGGCGTCCTGCTGGCGCACCTCGGCACGGTCGCAGTTCAGGGTCTGCAGATGTCCGCGCAGGGTCTGCACCACCTCGCGGCTCAGGTCACAGGCCAGAACATGCCCGGCGCCGCGGGACAGGGCCTCCAGCGTCAGTGCTCCGCTGCCGGTGAACAGGTCCAGGCAGCGGGCGCCTTCCACGCGGAAGCTCAGCCAGTTGAACAGGGTCTCACGGACCCGGTCCGGGGTCGGCCGCAGGCCCGGCTGCTCGATGAAGGTGAAACGGCGGCTGCGCCACTCGCCGGCGATGATGCGCAACTGGCTGGGACGGGACTTGCCGGGCTTCATGGGGCCGACTCCGTTGTGGTCGCCGGGACGCGCAATGCGTCTTCTTCGGGCTGCACTTCTTCTTCGAGCTGCTCTTCGGCTTGCGGCACAGCAAGGGCCGCAGGCCCGACGGTTACCACCAGCCGCCGCTCGGGATCGAAATGCCGGGCGAAGGCCTGGCGAATGTCTTCGGTGGTCAGGGCCTGCACCTGATCGAGGAACAGCTGCAGGTGGTTGAGCGGCAGTCCGTAGAAACCTATGACCCCGAGCTGGCCGACAATGGCCGCATTGTTGGCCGTGCTCAGCGGGAACTCGCCGCTGATCTGCCGGCGGGTACGTACCAGCTCCGCCTCGGTCGGCCCTTCGCTGATGAAGCGGTCGAGACTCTGGTGGATGACCTCCAGTGCCTGATCCACCTGGTCGGCGCGGGTCTGCATGCTGATCATGAAGGGGCCGGTGGCCTGCATCGGGATCAGATTGCTGCTGACCGAATAGGACAGGCCGCGGGTCTCGCGGATCTCCTCCATCAGCCGCGAGCCGAAGCCGGAGCCGCCGAGTATCTGGTTGCCGACGTACAGGGCTACGTAGTCCGGATCATGCCGGCTGATGCCGTGCTGGCCCACCAGTACATGGGTCTGCTGGCCATTGAACTCGATATGCCGGTGGCTGCTGGTGATCGGCTCGGGAGCCGGGGTGGACTCGGCGGCCGGTCCCTGGGGCAGGGCGTTGGCCAGCCGTTGGGCAATGCGTTCGGCCCCGGCGCGGTCGATGTCGCCGACCAGGGCGATCACCGCATTGCCGGCGCTGTAGAAGCGACGGTGGAATTGCTCGAGGTCGGCAATGCTGATGCCGGTCAGGCTCTGCGCTGTGCCCTCGGGCAGGCTGCCATAGGGATGCTGCGGGTAGAGATCGGCCCAGAAGGCCTCGCTGGCCAGTGCCCCCGGGCGCTGCAGCCGCAGCCGCTGGCTGGCCAGCAGCTGGTTGCGCAGGCGCTCGAAGGCGTCTTCGGGAAAGCTCGGGCGCGACATGACCTCGGAGAACAGGGCCAATGCCGGATCGAGCTTGTCCTGCTCGGTCAGGGTACGCAGGCCGACCAGCGCCATGTCCCGGTGCGAGCTGTTGGTGAAGCGTGCTCCCAGCTGTTCGAAGGCGGCGGCGATGGCGCCGGCATCCTTGCTGCCGGTGCCCTCGTTGAGCATGCCGTTGGTGAGCATGGCCAGGCCCGGCTGGTCCCCGTCGCGGCTGGCGCCGGCGGCGAACAGCACCTGCACATCCAGCATCGGCAGCTCGGACGCAGGCATGAAATACACCCGCGCGCCCTGTTCGGTCACCCAGTGCTGCAGGTCCAGGTTGCGCCGCGCCGGAGCCTGATCAAGATCGATACGTTGCAGCGACTCCAGTGCCGGCAACAGCTCGCTGACGGCATCCTCCGGTTCGGCGTCCGCCGGCCCGGTCTGTTCGGCTGGTACCCCGGTCACTGGCTCGGGTGACAGTGGCGCGGGGGCAGGTTCGTAGAGCTGCCACAGCACCACGGCCAGTACAGCGACAGTCAGCAGTGCGGCGATCCAGCGCCGGGTGGTATTGGCAGCCATCAGGGCGTCTCCTCGGTCGCGGTGGGCAGGATATGGGCGCGGGTGAGGCGTTCGGGGACCAGATAGCGACGGGCAACCTCGCTGATCTGCTCGGGGGTGATGGCCTGAAGTGCGGCGACGTCCTCGTCGAGCAGGGTCCATGACAGGCCGATGCTTTCCAGCTTGCCGATCTCGTTGGCCTGATGGCTGATGCTGTCCTGGGCGTACACCAGTCCGGCGGTCATCTGTGCCTGGACGCGGTTCAGCTCCTGCTGACTCGGCGGGGTCTGC
>Ga0209075_1001348_pt1 | contig 23076 bp, 22 predicted proteins | sample Stecom2011_FD_187523 | JGI IMG/M metagenome (GOLD analysis project Ga0209075, IMG submission 187523) | Agricultural soil microbial communities from Utah to study Nitrogen management - Steer compost 2011 (SPAdes) (version 2) | ecosystem: Environmental > Terrestrial > Soil > Agricultural land...
TATTGTCAACAATCTGTATTGCAGGAGGAGGTTATTTAATCAATGATGTTTTCGATAAATCTATTGACAAAATCAATAAACCCGAAAAAGTAATTATTGACAAACACATTTCAGAAACCACAGCTTACAACTACTATATCATACTGAATATCATTGGAATAGGTATTGGATATTATTTATCAAATTACATCGGGAAATCGAGTTTCTCTGGGATTTTTATTCTTATTTCTGCTACTTTGTTTTTGTACGCGCTGAGCCTGAAAAAAAGTTTACTTATCGGAAATATTCTGATTGCTTTGATTCTTGCTATGAGTATTCTGATTGTGGGAATCTATGATTTATTTCCAATTATTACTCCTGAAAATCAACAAGGCTTAGGAGTACTTTTCAGAATATTGATAGAATATGCATTTTTCGCTTTTCTACTCAGCTTAATTCGTGAGATTGTCAAAGATTTTGAGGATATTGAAGGAGACTTAGAACATGGCGTAAAATCACTTCCGATAGTGGCAGGCAAAAAATACTCCAAAATTATCCTCTCGGTTTTGTTGTTAATGGTTGTTGCCAGCCTGATTTGGTACAGCTTTGTTTATTTATTCGAAAACGAGCTATATCTGGCTGTTCTTTATATTTTTGCTCTGATTTTGGCACCTGTAATTTATACACTAATTCGTTTGTGGAGTGCCTCTGCAAAGAAGGATTATTCGCATTTGAGTCTTGTTCTGAAAGGGACAATCTTCTTCGGAATTCTAACTATTTTGATGGTTGTTTATAATATCGAACTAGTAAAACAAGCTGTATAATGCTTTCGGAAAAGCTCAAAAACTACAAATTGATTCTGGCTTCGGGTTCTCCGAGAAGGCAGCAATTTTTCAGGGATTTGAATCTGGATTTTGAAATTCGCCTCAAAGAAATCGAAGAAATTTATCCCGAACACCTTATAGGAAGCGAAGTAACAGATTTTCTGGCTCAGCTCAAAGCCAACGCTTTTGAACTCAAAGCCAACGAAATTTTAGTTGCCAGCGACACCATAGTTTGGTTGGATGAAAAAGTAGTGGGAAAACCCAAAAATTATGAAGATGCTTTTGTAATTTTACAGAAGTTATCCGGAAAAACACATCAAGTCATTACTTCGGTTTGTTTAAAATCATCAGAAAAAACAAGGGTTTTTAATGTTATTACCAAGGTTACCTTTTCGGAATTGACCCAGGAGATGATTCGTTTTTATCTGGATAACTATAAACCTTTTGACAAAGCAGGAGCTTATGGCATTCAAGAATGGATCGGGCTTGTCGGAATAGAAAAAATTGAAGGCTCCTATACCAATGTAGTTGGGTTACCCACACAAAAATTTTATAACGAATTATTATGTTTTATCTAAATAGCACCTTTTTCGAAAATTACAGCCAACAAATCATAGCTACGGTTGTTACTATAGTTGTTTTTGTTATTCTCAGAACGTTTTTCAACTCTATTGTAAAGAAATTTAGCCATAAGTCCGACCTTACCGAAGCGCGTACTAATCTGGTTTTGAAGTATATAAATATGCTTATCTGGACTTTGACCATAGTGGCATTGATTACGATTTGGGGCGTTGGAGGCGACGATATTTTCCTAATAATTTCGTCTGTACTTACACTAATAGGAGTTGCTTTTTTTGCTCAATGGTCTATTTTGAGTAATATCACAGCAGGAATTATTTTGTTTTTCTCGTTTCCTTTCAAAATCGGAGACAGAATCCGGATTATGGACAAAGATTTTCCGGTTGAAGCAGAAATCGAAGATATTAAATCGTTTTATACACTCTTAAAGACAACAGAAGGAGAAGAGATTGCCTTTCCGAATAACTTATTGCTGCAAAAAGGCATTGTCATTGTTCCTCAAAAAGAAAAAATAGAAAAGGACTTTACAGATTAAGAAGCCCAAACTAGAGTTCAAATTTCACGATTTTGAATGTAGCTTTTTATTAATTACAGCAGCCCTTCTGAGAAGGGTTAAATAATAATCCGTTGCAAGAAAATATTACTTATTTTTGTTTGATGTAAACTCAAAAAAAATTTGAATATGAACAACTTTATCCGACTTCCGTTTCACACAAGATTGGCTTCTATTCTGCTTGCTATTACTATTATATTCATGATTTTATACGTCGGAAAAGGAGTGCTAATTCCGGTGATAATGGCTCTTTTGTTTGCGATTTTAATACGACCAATAAGTTCTTTTTTCAGAAGGCGACTACGTTTCCCGAATGCTTTAGCCTCGATTATTTCGGTCACTTTGTTTGTGGTTTTAATCTTGGGAATTCTGACATTTATTTCCGTTCAAATCAGTAATTTTTCGGAAGACTGGGGAAGCATCGAAAAAAACATAACCTTGCACATAACCAATTTACAGAATTTCGTACAGGAATCTTTTGGGATTGATGAACACGAACAGAAAAGTTTGATTTCTAATGCCACGATCGAATCAAGATCTTCGTTAACGGGAATGGTTACTAATTTTATTCTTTCGTTTTCAGACACACTTTTTAATCTGGCAATGATTCCGATTTATATGTTTTTATTCTTGCTGTATCAGAATCATCTCATCACTTTTTTGTCTAAATTAGTAGGTGGAGGTGATCAGCAAAGCTTGAAAAAAATCCTTTACGATATCAAAACGGCTGTTCAAAGTTATTTATTCGGAGTACTAATTCAGATTTCGATTATTGCAACACTTACCACTATCGGACTGACAATAGTCGGAGTGCAGCACGCTTTACTTCTAGGAGTTATAACCGGGATTTTAGGGCTTATTCCCTATCTGGGAAACATTATCGCTTGTGTGATTACTATTTTTGCTACACTGACAGGTTCGCCTGATTTATCCCTGATTTTATGGATTCTGGTAGTAACATCAGTGGTTCAGCTTATTGACAATAACATTACGGTTCCGCTTATCGTTAGTTCAAAAGTAGAAATCAATGCTTTTGCCTCGATTATCGGAATATTTATTGGAGGGATGCTAGCCGGAATTGCTGGAATGTTTTTGGCTATACCTATTATTGCTATTCTGAAAGTTATTTTTGACAATATTCCGTCGCTCGAACCTTGGGGTTATCTCATCGGAGATGATACACCTAAAATTCCACAATGGTATAATAAAGTTCCGTATTTGGCTAATCAGGTTGGAGTGAAAGAAAAACTCGAAGCACCTACTTTCACGGTCACCACAACACAACCCGACACAGAAGAAACGGAAGATAAAGAAATGGAAGACACTGAGGAAAAATAAAAAACACGTTTGACTTTTTTATACAAACAGAGTGCATTTATTTGTGAAAATTAGTACGCTTTGTAGGTTTTATAAATCTGAAAACCTTATTTTTGTTCGTTTAGAAATAAATCCAAAATGAAACTCAAGTTATTTTTATTCTTTTTTATAAGTGTAAACCTTTTTGCACAATCACCTAAAAAATTATCTTCAAACGAAATCTATCATGAAATCCAAAAACTGAATTTTCTCGGTTCGGTTTTGTATGTGGCTGCGCACCCTGATGACGAAAATACCAAGCTAATTTCTTATTTCGGTAATGAAGTAAAAGCCAATTCCGCTTATATTTCGCTTACTCGTGGAGACGGAGGACAAAACCTGATTGGTCCTGAAATGGGAGAACTTTTGGGAGTTATCCGAACTCAAGAGTTGCTAAAAGCAAGAAGTATTGACGGAGGAAAGCAGTTTTTTTCAAGAGCTTACGATTTTGGATTTTCAAAAGTACCCGAAGAAACTTTTGAGATATGGGATAAACAGCAGGTTTTGGAGGATTTGGTTCAGTGCATCAGAGATTTTAGACCGGATGTTATCATCAACCGATTTGACCACAGAACTCCAGGGACTACACACGGGCATCATACCGCTTCGGCTGTTTTGAGTTTGGAGGCTTTTGAGGTAATAAAAAACGAAAAAAATGCTCCGAGAAGGTTATTTTATAACACTTCGCCTTGGGCTTTTCCGAGTCAGGAAGCCTTTGAAAAAGCAGACAAAAGCAACCACGTGATTGTTGATGCCAACGTTTTTTATCCGATTTTAGGAAGAAGCAACGGAGAAATTGCCGCTTTCAGTCGTAGTCAACACAAGTGTCAAGGATTTGGAGCAACCGGAATTCGAGGAAGCGAAAACGAATACCTCGAACTCGTTAAAGGTGACTTACCTAAAGGACAAAAAGACATTTTTGAAGGAATAAACACTACGTGGACTCGTATTCCGGAAGGAAAAGAGATAGGAGAAATTCTAAAAAAAGTAGAGAAAAACTTCAATTTCCAAAATCCGTCTGTGCATCTGAAAGATTTGACAAACGCGTATTTACTTATTCAAAATATTAAAGATGATTATTGGAAGAATCAAAAATCAGAACACATCAAAAAAATTATTTTAGCTTGTTCGGGATTGTATCTCGAAGTAGTTTCAAGCACTGAGAGCACCACCAAATCAGGTGAATTTGATTTAAACTTTGAAGTTACAAATCGTTCGGAATCCAATATAGATTTAGTATCCGTTTCGGTTTTAGGCAAAAAAATAACGAAAAACGAAAAAATACAAAACAACAAACCGCTGTATTTTAAAGAAAAAAACATTACGATTCCATCAGAAACCGAATATTCCAATCCGTATTGGCTGAAAAACAAAAGGACCAAAGGGATGTTCGTAGTCGAAAATCAGGTGTTGCGGAATATTCCGCAAACTGAAAATGATTTTCCTGCAACTTTTGTGCTGAATATTGAAGGAATAACGATAGACTTTACGAAAAATATCGTTTATAAATTCAATTCACCCGAGAACGGAGAAACCTATCGCCCTTTTGTAGTTTTGCCCGATGTGGTGGTTTCGTTTGTTGATGAAGTTATAGTTTTTGCAGACAATCATCCAAAAGAAGTTTTGGTAAAAGTAAAAGCTCTTGGAGACAATACGTACGGAACAGTTTCGGTTGAAACTCCAAAAGGCTGGACGATTAACCCGAAAGACATCGCTTTTGACATCCAAAGAAAAGGAGAAGAAAATTGGGCTAAATTCACGCTTACACCTCCTACTCATGCAGACAATGCTGTGCTGAAAACTGTTGCCAAAGCAAACGGAAAAACATTCGACCAGCAGCTCATCGAAATTGATTACGAGCATATTTCGAAGCAATCCATTCTGAAAAAAGCAGAAGCAAAATCTGTTCGTTTGGACTTGAAAAAATCAAAACAAAGCATTGCATACCTTATGGGAGCAACCGATGAAATTCCGAAAGGACTACAACAAATCGGGTATAATGTGCAGCTCCTTTCTGTGGATGAAATAACGGATGAGAATTTAGCTAAGTTTGAAACCGTGATTTTAGGAATCCGAGCCTACAACACCCTACCTAAACTCAAACTGAAAAGTAGAATCCTGAATCAATACGTAGAAAACGGAGGAACGGTAATTATGCAATACATTACATCCGGGTTTAGAAGTAATCTTGATATTTCTGAATTCACTCCTTTCCCTCTGGAAATAGGGAGAGAACGAGTAACCGACGAAGAAGCAAAAGTCAAGTTTTCGAATGCAAAACACCAGGTACTTTTACATCCTAATAAGATAAGTCAAGAAGATTTTGAAGACTGGATTCAAGAGCGAGGCTTATATTTCGGAGCGAAATGGAGCAAGGAGTTTGAACCTGTTTTTTCTATGAACGACAAAGGAGAGAGTTCGAAAAAAGGTTCACTTTTGATTGCAAAACACGGAAAAGGACATTTTGTTTATACGGGAATCAGTTTTTTTAGGCAAATTCCGAACGGAACAAGTGGAGCTTATAGGCTTTTAGTTAATTTGATAGAGTTATAATCTGTTTTCAGCTTATAGTCTTTAAAGATTTAAGTTTTTTATTGATATTAAGCGTGCCTATTCTGTTGTAAATAGCTTTGTCTATAAAGGTTTAATAGGCTACTTTTGCACTAATTTATATAATTCTATATTGAATGGACTTTTCTTTAGGTTTTGATTGGAAGGAAACTTTTACTGTAACCATGATTTTGTTTGCAGTAATTGATATTTTAGGAAGTATTCCTATTATTGTTGATTTGCGCTCGCGTGTAGGGCACATTCAATCTGAGAAAGCTTCGGTAGTTGCTTTTTTTATAATGGTTTCCTTCTTATTTGTCGGAGACGAAATCCTGAAACTTATTGGTCTTGACGTTAATTCGTTTGCAGTAGCAGGTTCATTTGTACTTTTCTTTTTGGCTTTGGAGATGATACTCGGAATTCGTTTGTATAAAGACGAAGCTCCCAATACAGCTTCGATTGTACCCATTGCCTTTCCGCTTATTGCAGGAGCTGGAACGATGACTACTATCTTGGCTCTTCGTGCTGAATTTCAAAGCATTAATATTATTGTAGCTATTTTACTCAATACTATTTTGGTTTATGTGGTGCTAAAATCATCTGGTAAAATAGAGCGTGTTTTGGGTAAAGGAGGGCTTGGAGTTATTCGAAAAGTGTTTGGAGTTATTCTACTGGCTATTGCTGTTAAATTATTTGCTTCTAATGTTAAAGGGCTTTTTATGTAAAATTGGTCTTCGTAACTTTATGCTTTAATTCAAAATAATGAAAACTTTTATATACATACTTATCGGATTAGCTTGCATTATACTCGTTTTTAATATCCTACAATTAGACTTTAATAACTTGTTTTCTGGAAACAGTCTCATAGCTCTTATCGGAATTATAGCTTCACTTTGCGCGATTTGTATCTTGTTGATTTTCAATACATCTAAATCCATTCAGGACAAATATAAAAACTGATATTATGTTTGACGTACTGATAATTGGAGGCGGAGTAGCTGGAGTTTCGTGTGCATTAGTTCTGGGTTCAGCTCATAAAAAAGCGTTTGTACAGGACAAAAAAATTGGAATTCTTACCCATCAAAGAGGAGGAAACCTACAAGATGCTGTACTGAATAATGTCTATGGAATCCCTCACGGAAAATTAGGCGCAGACGTAATGCTGGAGAGCTTGCAACACCTCGAACAAGCTTATCCGCACATAGAGCAGATTTCAAACGAAAAAGCTGTGTCAGTGGTTCCGTTCAGCAACTATTACCAGATTCACACCCACGATAACATTTATGAAGCCAAAGCTGTAGTAATAGCCATAGGAGCCTCAAACACTTTCAATATCAATGGTTTAATGGATTATGTCATTCCCCACAAAAAGACTATTCCCACAAAAAACCGAATCCAACTCATCAACGAAGATCATAAAGTAGTAGAAAACCTGTATGTAGCAGGTGTTTTGGCAGGACACAGAAGTCAAGTTTCCATTGCTTCTGGAAGTGGAGCTGCTGTAGCTACCGATATACTTACACTTTGGAACAACGGAACACAATCGCATGCGCATGATAGTGTTAAGAAGTCATAGATTACCGCTCTCCCGTAAAAACCCTAAACAAATATTCCCAATTCGGCTGAGAAGACCAGCTTTCAAAACCTTTATAAAGCTGGACTTCGTTTAGCAGTTCTATTCTAAAACTTTCTTGCGAGCAATAGGGTGCAATACCTTGTTTTTTGAGTCGTCTGGCTAGATATTCTTGCTCGGTTTGTCCGGGAGTAGGAACAAAAAATGCTTTTTTCTGTAATTTTACCAAATCCATCAAAGTAGTATAACCCGAACGAGAGAGTACCATTTTGCTTTGATTGATGGCTAGTTCGAGCTCTTTTCCGTTCATAAAGTTATGAAACGTAGTGTTTCCGAGGGTTTCTGATTTCTTTTGAGTTTCGATTTTTCCTTTTATGAAAATTACTTTACCTTCAAATTCGTTAATTTGAGCCGTTATAATTTCTTCAAACATCGTCCGTTGCGGTTCAGGACCTGATAAAACCACAGCTAAATCGTAAATTTCTGCCACTTCATTTTTCTCGAATCGACTTAAAATTCCGAGGTATTTTATCCTGAGTTTAGATTTCTTCAGATGACCTAATTTTCCGGAAAGGTTTGGCTTTTTCTTGAAGTCAGGAACCCAACATTCTTTAAATTTCTTAATCCAATTTCTGTGAATCACACTCGTAAAATAGGTTGTGTTTCCCGAAAGCACATTGAGCTGATGCGTAATAAAAACCGAAGGAATCTTTTTGCTTACCACTCCAAATCGGTTGTCCGAAATGATTCCGTCTATTTGGTATTCTTCAATAATTCGTTTGCTTATTTTCTTTTCGTCTTGGATGGCTTTTAACATTTTTGGAGCATTCAAAGCGATTTTCCACTTAAATAAACTTCCTTTTTTAGCATATTTAATTTGATAAGACGGCAGTTCAACCGTTGTGAGATTCGGAAATTCCTTTTTCAGAAGCTCGAGAGCATCTCCGTCTGAAGCCAAAACCGGATTAAAACCAAATTCGATAAGCTTGTTAACAATAGGCACACACCTTGTGGCATGACCTAAACCCCAATTAAGCGGAGCAACTAAAATGTTCTGTGTTTTAATCAAAGTAATAAAATTAACTTTACGGCAAAGTAACAGAATTTTTTGTTAAATGATTATTTCCTACTTTTACCAAAAAATTAAATTTCATTGTGGGAAGTAAAAACAAGTTAAAGCGTTTTAATGAAAATGTAACTTTTTCGAATGTAATTCAGCCAACCCGAGAAGAAGTGGCTTCTGGAAATTTTTCTTTTAGAGGAAAATGGAATTCGGATTTTTTCAAGAATAACAACCCGATAGTTGTGGAGCTGGGTTGCGGAAAAGGAGAATATACGGTTGAACTAGCCAAAAAATATCCAAACCAAAACTTTATTGGAATCGACATCAAAGGTGCAAGATTTTGGAGAGGAGCCAAAACTTCGGTTGAAGAAAATCTGAATAATGTGGCTTTTGTACGAACTCAAATTGAGCTTATCGAACAAATCTTCGCAGAAAGTGAAATAGATGAAATCTGGATTACGTTTCCTGATCCTCAAATCAAATACAAACGCACCAAACACAGGCTTACCAATTCGGAGTTTTTGCAGAAGTACAAAAAAGTGCTCAAAAATGACGGAGTTGTAAACCTGAAAACCGATAGCGAGTTTATGCACGGTTACACGCTTGGTTTGCTTCACGGAGAAGGACACGAAGTGTTGTATGCCAACCACAATGTATATGTGAATGAAGGTTCTCCAGAAGTAGTAACTACCATTCAGACTTTTTACGAAAAACAATATTTAGAAGTAAACAAAGCCATTACATACATCAAATTCAAAATCAAATAATGAATTATTTACTTCCTTTTTTTCTGGGGTTTGTCATCACATTTATAACCACGCTTTTGCCCGGATTGATAAATATGACCGTGGCTAAAATCAGCCTGAAAGAAGGACAATCAAGAGCTTTTGCTTTAGGGTCGGGAGCAAGTTTTATCGTATTTTTCCAAGCTTTGGTCGCTACCATTTTCTCGCGATTTATAGACAAAAGAACAGACATCAATCACCTGATTCAGGAAATCGGAATCGGAATCTTTTTACTCTTGAGTATTTATTTCTTCTTCTTCTCGAAAAAGAAAAAAATACAACAAGATGAGGTAATCATTAGCAGTAAGCGAAGTCATTTTTTGATGGGAATGTTTCTCTCGCTCATTAACGTTTTTCCGATTCCGTTTTATGTGATTCTGAGCATTACTCTGGGTTCGTATGGTTACTTTCAGTTTGACAAACCTTTCTTGACCTTGTTTTCAGTAGGGGCATCACTCGGTGCTTTGTCTGTTTTTTGTATCTATGCCAATTTTATCCGAAGAATAGAATCCAAAGCGGAATTTTTTATGAAAAACGCGAATTATTTGCTAGGTAGTGTGACACTTTTTATAGCTGTTTTAGGGATTATCAAACTTATAAACGAATAGGATGAAGATACTTTTGCTTGACAACTACGACAGTTTCACCTATAATCTAGTGCATTATTTAGAAAGTTTAGGTGCTGAAGTTGAAGTATTCCGAAATGACGAAATCGATGTGGAAGATGCAAAGGATTTCGATAAAATCGTACTTTCTCCCGGTCCGGGAATTCCAGACGAGGCCGGAATCTTGAAACCGCTTATCAAAGAATATTCAGGCAAAAAACCGATGTTAGGAATCTGCCTCGGACAACAAGCCATTGCAGAAGTTTTTGGAGGAAGCTTAATACAACTTAACGAAGTAGTTCACGGAATGGCAACTCCTGTAAACATTACTGTTTTGAACGAAATTCTATTTAAAGATTTGCCCCAGACGATAGAAGTCGGACGCTATCATTCGTGGGTGGTCAATCCGGAAGATTTCCCAGAAAGCCTGGAAGTAACTTCGGTTGACCAAAACGGAAACATTATGTCTTTACGACATAAGACCTATGATGTTCGTGCTGTTCAGTTCCACCCCGAATCCATTATGACACCCGACGGAATGAAGATGCTGGAGAACTGGGTTTCTTTATAATAAAACTTACGAAATGAAAAAAGTAATCATAGCAGGAGGAACAGGCTTTATCGGAAGATATCTGTCTGAATATTATCTAAAAAAAGGATTCGAGGTTGTGATTCTCTCCAGAGGAAAGTCCAAAACCGAGCATAATATACGTTACATCAGCTGGGATGGAAAAACCTTGTCTGACTGGCAAAACGAACTCGAAAATTCGGATTTACTGATTAACCTTTCCGGAAAAACCGTTGCGGTACGACACAACCCAAAAAATAAAAAGGAAATTCTAAACTCCAGAATTGACAGTACAAAAGTGTTGAATGAGGCGGTTACACTATGCGAAAACCCTCCTAAATATTGGATGAATTCGTCGGGAGCTACGATTTATAAGGCTTCGTTTACCCAAAGCAGAGACGAAAATTTTCAAGAAATAGAGCCTGAATTCTTAACCGAGGTTATTAGGGCTTGGGAAGAAGAATTTTTTAAAAACACGAATCCGAAAACCAAAAAATTAGCACTGCGAACTGCAGTTGTACTCGGAAAATCGGGAGATACTTTTGAGAAGTTAAACTTGCTTTCCAAACTCGGATTAGGCGGAAAACAAGGTAGCGGAAAACAAGTAATGAGTTGGATTCATATCGAAGATTACGCTCGAATTATTGATTTTTCTATCGAAAACAACCTGGAAGGATTTGTTAATATGGCAAGCCCAAATCCGGTTACGAATTCCGAAATGATGCGTGCTTTCAGAAAAGCAAATAAGATTCTAGCAGGTATTCCTACACCTGAATTACTACTAAAAATCGGAACCAAAATCCTAGGAGTAGAACCTGACTTTGTACTGAAAAGTTATAATGTAATTTCCACTCGATTAAAAGAAAGCGGTTTTGAATTCAAGTTTCCGAGCGTTGATACGGCGTTGGAAGATTTAACGAAAAAGGACAATTAGTACAAACCACAAAATCGGAATGCTTTCGATCCAAAAAGTGGTGTAGTATTTTGATTTCTTTTCGTCTGCAAAAAGGGTAAAAAACAAAACAGCAATTGCTAAAATTCCGTTGATAACCAATTGTGAAATTCGAATATCACTCAACAGAAATTCCAAACAGAAAAACACTACTAAAAGTGCGATTCCGACTAGTTTAGTATTTCGTATTCCGATAGTTTGCGGAACGGTTTTCAAACTCGGGCTGTCTTCTTTAAGGTCAATTATTTCAAAAATCAGAATCAAAATGATGATAAGTAGAAATCGTTGAAAACATTTGATAATCATATCCGAGTTTATCGGATAATCTGCCTCAAAAAGCGGTACAAACAGGGTGATTCCGACCCAACAAATACCTACGATATAAATTTTTATTCCACCTATACTTCGGATGCTTCTGTGATTGAAAACCGAAAGCACGTATAAAGCAGTCAACAAGCCTATCAGCACTATGGCAATTTGCGAAGTATAATTTAATTTTAAAAAACAGAAACCCGCGATCAGAAAGCTTACAGTAGTTAGTAATTGAATGGCTCTATACGTTGTGCTAACGTTCTTCTGAAACAAAACCGAAGTGTGTTTGGTGTAGTTATATCCGACTACAGAGGCAAAAAAAACAAAAACAAGCACCCAAAAATCAACAGGAATTTTAAAGTAATAATAGCTTACTAAAGTTAAAGCCAAAACAGCCAGACTCACGTGAATACTGCTATGAATATAAAAATCAAAAAGTTTTTTCATGAGAATCAGACTACATTTTCCAGAGTCTAAACTAAACCAATACGATTAAAATAAAAAATAAAAGAGAGTTTTTTTTTATAAAATAGAGAGAAAATATTATGCCAAATTTTAAATTTCAGTTCAATTTATATACAATTTATCGAGGTTTGTAATTGGTCGTTTTTTTGTCTCCCTTTTTAATAATTAAATCTTTATCTACGGTATTCTTCAAATCTCGGCTGGCTATTACCGATGATATTTCTTTAAAGTAATTCAGACTTTACGGTTATTCTAATTTTAAGGGAAATATAGAAGACCAGATAAATTGTTTATCTAAAAAATAAAATGGAGATAACTGTTGTGGTTTTCTTATCTTTGAAAGGTATAATTGACATTCAAAAAAACAGTATAAAATGACAACTACAAGACCCAACGGTTCGTTATATACTCAAATCGAAAACAAGATAGCAACGGTAGAATTCGGTCATCCGCAAAGCAATTCATTTCCGAGTGAGCTTCTCGAGAGGTTAACTCAAGAACTGAATTTGTTGAGCCAAAACGATCAGGTAAATATCATCCTACTCAAAAGCGAAGGCGAAGGGGCTTTTTGTGCAGGAGCAAGTTTTGACGAGCTATTAGCGGTTCACGATACCGAAAGCGGTAAAAAATTCTTTTCTGGTTTTGCCAATGTTATCAATGCGATGCGTACTTGTTCTAAAATTATTGTCGGTAGAATTCATGGAAAAGCAGTTGGTGGAGGCGTAGGAATTGCTTCTGCTTGTGATTATGCTTTGGCAAGTGTTAATGCTTCCGTTAAACTTTCGGAGCTGGCTATCGGAATTGGACCTTTTGTGATTGAGCCTGCTGTTTCTCGTAAAATCGGAAAGTCAGCCATGAGCGAAATGACCCTTGCTCCACACGCATGGAAAAATGCGTATTGGGCAAAAAGCAAAGGGCTCTACGCTGAGGTTTACGACAACATAAAGGATTTGGACAGGGAACTTGATGTTCTCTGCTCTAAACTCGCTGAATGCAACCCAGAGGCCTTATATGAAATGAAACGGGTGATTTGGGAAGGAACAGAACATTGGGATACCTTGCTTTATGAAAGAGCTGCTATTTCCGGAAGGTTAGTACTGTCAGATTTTACAAAAGAAGCCTTGTCTAAGTTTAAGAAATAAAAAAATCGCCTCAAGTTGAGGCGATTTTTCTGTATTTATCTAAAAATCTATATTTATTGTGGATTTTCTCTCGGAGGACGAGGTAATAAAGCTTTTCTTGAAACTTTAGGTTTTCTGGTCTTTGGATCAATTCCTAAATATTTAACTTCAAGAGCATCGCCTAAATTTACTACGTCAGAAACGTTTTCAACGCGTTTCCAGTCAAGTTCCGAAACGTGAAGTAAAGTTTCTTTGCCCGGTACAAATTCTACAACCGCACCGAAATCAAGCATTTTTACTACTTTCACCACATAAGTTTCTCCTTCAATCGGGGCAAAAATCGTGTTCTGAATCGAAGCTACAGCTTTGTCCATTCCTTCCGGAGATACGCCAAGAATTTCGATGATTCCTAAATCCCCTTCTTCGTTGATTACGACAGTAGTTCCGGTTTCTGCTTGTAGTGCCTGAATATTTTTACCTCCAGGCCCGATAACCGCACCGATATAATCCTTACCGATAGTCATTTTCAGAATCTTAGGAGCATGACGTTTTACCGTTTCATTTGATTGGGCAAGGGTCTGAGTAAGTTTGTCTAAAATATGCAAACGCCCTTCTCGTGCTTGTTCCAAAGCCTCCTCCATAATATCATAACGAAGTCCGTCAATTTTAATATCCATCTGACAAGCTGTGATTCCATCTTTGGTTCCGGTTACTTTGAAATCCATATCTCCTAAGTGATCTTCATCACCTAAAATATCCGAAAGTACTGCAAAACGGTTTCCGTCTGTGATCAATCCCATTGCAATTCCTGAAACAGGTTTTTTGATTTGAACACCCGCATCCATAAGCGCTAATGTACCCGCACAAACTGTAGCCATCGATGACGAACCATTTGATTCCAATACTTCAGATACAATTCTGATTGTATAAGGATTCTCTTGAGGAATCATATTTTTCAATGCTCGTTGCGCTAGGTTTCCGTGACCTACCTCTCTACGAGAAGTACCTCTTAATGGTCTTGCTTCTCCTGTTGAGAATGGAGGGAAGTTATAATGCAAATAGAAACGCTCTTCACCTTGATCACTTGGCAAGTCGATTACATTAGCTTCTCTGGAAGTTCCTAAAGTAACTGTTGCCAGAGCTTGAGTTTCTCCTCTTGTAAAAAGTGCAGAACCATGAGTTGATGGTAAGTAATCTACCTCACACCAAATTGGGCGAATTTCATTCGTTTTTCTTCCGTCAAGGCGAATTCCTTTATCAAGAATTACATTTCGTACTGCATCTTTTTGTACATCATGAAGATATTTAACAACCAAATCTCCGTTTTCTCCTAACTCTTCTTCTGAGAAAAGAGCTTTTACTTCTTCTTCCAAAAGAGCAAATTTTTCAGTTCTTTCGTGTTTGGCACTGGCTTCGGAGGCAATAGCAAAAGCTTTGTCATAAGCAGCCTTATACACAGTTGATTTAATGTTTTCATCTGTCTTTTCAGACTCATACTCTCTATACGAAAGTCCCAAAGATGCTCTCATTCTTTCTTGAGCTTCTACTTGGGTAATAATTGCTTGGTGTCCAAATTTAATGGCTTCAACCATTTCTTTTTCGGAAATTTCATGCATCTCACCTTCAACCATAGCAACCGAATCTTTAGAAGCTCCGATCATCATGTCTAGGTCTGACTCCTCTAGTTGCGCTTTGGTAGGGTTGATAATAAGTTCTCCGTTTATACGACCTACTCTCACTTCTGAGATATAGTTGTAAAACGGAATATCCGAAACAGCAAGTGCTGCCGAAGCCGCCAATCCTGCCAATGCATCAGGCATTACGTTTTCGTCAAAAGACATCATCTGAATCATAACCTGAACTTCGCAATGATAATCATCTGGGAAAAGCGGACGAAGTACTCTGTCCACCAAACGCATCGTTAATACTTCACTGTCACTTGGACGAGCTTCTCTTTTGAAAAAGCCTCCAGGGAAACGTCCTGCAGCGGCAAATTTCTCACGATAATCTACCGTAAGTGGCAAGAAATCCACTCCGGGATTTGCTGTTTTGTTAGCTACAGCTGTGGCAAGGAGCATACAATCTCCCATTCGTACAACTACCGAACCGTCGGCTTGCTTTGCAAGTTTCCCGGTCTCGATAGTTATTGTACGACCGTCCTGCAATTTGATAATTTCTTGGGTTACATTTGGAACCATAAAATCATTTTAATTTAAGTTAAACTTTAGGTTTGTTGTGTTGTTGTGTAGTTGTTGAAACCCAATGAAAAACTAAACTTTTTCTAGACTCATCCGAAGCGATTTCGGAATATTTTTGTAAACAAAAAGGGGCACAAAGCCCCCTGTTAATTATTTTCTGATACCTAATTCTTTAATTATCTCACGATATCTGTTAATTTCTTTGTCTTTTAAGTAGTCAAGAAGACTTCTTCTTTTACCTACCAATTTTACAAGCGAACGTTCGGTATTAAAATCCTTACGATTTCTTTTTAGGTGTTCAGTAAGGTGGTTAATTCTGTAAGTGAATAACGCAATTTGTCCTTCTGCTGAACCCGTGTTTGCAGCAGCTCCTCCGTGTTTGGTGAAGATTTCTGCTTTTGTTTCTTTAGTTAAATACATTCCAATATTGTTTAAATAATTTTTATGTAGATTCAGGCTTTTCCTGAATATGGGTGCAAATGTATGTTAATTATTTGAATATACAAACAACTAGCAAACATATTTTCTGGCTGTCTTAAAACAAAAATCCTTCCTGCTTGTGCAGGAAGGATTCTAAGTTATAAATAATATAATTACCTATTCTTCAGGTCCTCCGCTAACAATTAAGAACTCTGAACGTCTGTTCATTGCATCTTGTTCGTCGGTACACTCTTCTCCACAATCTACCAGGAACTCACGCTTACCAAATCCTTTTCCTGAAATACGGTCTTTGCTGATTCCTTTTGAAATTAAGTACTCAACAGTAGATTTAGCACGTCTTTCCGATAACCTGTCGTTATAAGAAAGGCTCCCTTTGCGGTCAGTGTGTGATTTTACAAAGATTACCATATCAGTATACTTGTTCATCACTCTAACTAACTTGTCAAGCTCCTCTGCTCCTTGCTCCGTGATATCGCTCTTATCAAAATCAAAGTGGATAGGCTGTAATTCAACACGCTCTTTCGGAACAATGATTACCTCCGGAGTAAGCAATATTTCGGTAGTAGTCTTACCACCTTTTGAAGAAGCTAAAAGTGCTGTATTCGGCTCATAACCTTCAAGGCTTGCCTGCAAGCTGTATTCTTTATTACATTCCGTATGGAAACTTGTCTCTCCTTTGGTGTTGGTAGTCTCGGTTTTTAATGTCTTTTTAGATGAGTCTATAAAAGACACACTAGCATCGCTAAGCACTTTTAAGGTTACGGCATCTTTTACGATAACCAAGGCATCTCTACCACAAATCGGATGAACGTAATAGATATTATCACTCCCGCTGCGGTTAGAGGAAACAAATCCTATTTCTTTGGATTGATTAAACGTAAAAGCAAAATCATCTTTCTCGCTGTTTACAGGTTTACCTAAATTAACCGCTTCACTTGAACCCGCTTCTAATTTAAAAACATCCAAGCCTCCAAAACCTAATCTCCCGTTTGAAGCAAAATAAAGCGTACCATCTTCAGCTATAAAAGGAAAGCTTTCTCTTCCTGGTGTATTTACTGTTGCTCCAAGGTTTTCTGGTTTACCATAAGTTCCGTTGGCATTAACCGTTACTTTCCAAATATCATTCTCACCAAAACCACCTGGCATATCCGAAGCAAAATAAAGCGTTTTACCGTCTTTGCTCAAGCTTGGGTTTCCAACATTATAATCTGTACTGTTAAAAGGAAGTGCTTTGATGCTTTTCCATTTCCCATCTTTCTTCTCTGCTCTATAAAGACCTACCTTACCAATTCTCGCATTAGCGCCTTTATCTTTTTCTACAGAACCTTCAGAACGACCGTCACGAGAAAAGAAAACAACATTTCCGTCTTGACTTACAGCAACAGGCCCATCATGAAACTTAGTGTTTAAATCACCAACCGAAGTAGGCTCAGACAAAGTACCGTCTGCTGAATAAACCGACTGGAAAATATCCAAATAAGTAGTTCCCGTACCTCTTTTATCTTTTCTTCCGCTACGCGTACTGGCAAAATGAACAATATTATCAGCGCCAAGAACAGCTCCAAAATCACTGCTCTCAGGCTTGTTTATTTTAGTCTCAGTTACATCAAACAACTTAGGCAACGATTGCAAGCTCTGAACATAATTCGGATTCGATTTATAACCAATAGCTCGTTGGTCATTAGGAGCAAGGCTTGCAAACTTATCCATTTGCTTGTTAGCCTCTGCGTATTTACCTTGAGTCTTCAATACCTGAGCATAGTTAAAATGGGTCTCTGCAGACTGATTGCTTTTAACTGCCTGAGCATAATATTGAGCTGCCTTGTCAACATTATTCAAATAGTAGTGGCTTTCTCCCAGCTGCTTATAAACATAAGCATCGGCTTTTTTGTCTTTTACTAATGATTCATATTCTTTAATAGCTGACGAATACTGATAGCTCGAAAAAAACTTATCCGCTTTCTCTGTATCCTGGTTTTGAGCAAATCCACTCAAGGCAATCATCAATCCTAGGGTAATATATAGTTTTTTCATCTCTTAATTCTTCTTTTTCGGGTTAGAAATATCTCGGAGAAACCGATACTTTTTTAGGGAAATTCAAATCAAACAACAACATAAACTCATGCGAAGCAGGCGTAGTGAAGTTCAAGTCTGAAACAATGTGGTCATAAGCATAACCGATGCGTACATTAGGCGTAACAGCAAAGTTAACCATACCTCCGAAGGAATCTTCCAGGCGATAAGTACCTCCAATCTCGAATTTCTCCCAGAACAAAAAGTTAGCAGAAACATCTAATGAAGTAGGAGCCTCGAAAGCTGACTTCAACATAAACGAAGGCTTGAATTTAGTATTTTGACTTAACTCAAATACATAACCTCCCGTTAAGAAATAATGCTGCGTTTCGCTACCGAACTGATACTCCTGACCACTATGGGTAACATCCAAATGGGTTGCTTTAAGCATATTCGGAACAGAAAGTGCTAAATAATAATTCTGTGTATAATAGAACAATCCCGCACCAACATTTAAATAGGTATTATCAATGTTTTCAGCAAAAGCAGGATCATTAGGATTACGAATAAATCCGGGAGCACTAATATCAGATTGCAATCCTACTTTATGGAAAGTAGCTCCAGCCTTAACTCCAAATGCCAGGCGATGTTCGCCACCTAAATTTAAGGTATACGAGAAATCGGCATAAACATTGTTCTCTTCAACCGGGCCAATCTTGTCAGAAACAGCAGACAAACCTAAACCTACATTCTTACCAACAGGACTATGAATCGATAAAGTACCTGTCTTAGGAGCATCTTCGATATCAACCCATTGCATACGGTATAACAAACCTACCGACAAGTTCTCCTTAGAACCGGCATAAGCAGGATTCATAACATTCATATTATACATATATTGCGTATAATGAGGGTCTTGTTGCGCCTCTGCCTTACTAACAATCAAAAAGGCTAACGAGATTGTAAATAATAGTTTTTTCATATTTTAAAAATTGTGTTTATTATAAAGTTTGTAATATTTTAAAATCACAAACTCCTCTTTGGTTATTAGCATCTCTTACTGAGCACACTCAAATACTTTATAATCAAGACCTTCCGATAAAAATAAAGTTTTTTTCATAAAAAAAGTATTTCGAATTAATTTTGTCAGACCTCAAAATTAAGTTTTTTTTCTAATTTACCACCTAATTTGTGTTAAAAAAACTTAAAAAAAAATATTTAACATTTTAAACTTAAGTTTTCTGTGGTTTTTTGCGTGCTGCCGGAAACAACACGTTATTGAGAATCAATCTATAGCCTGGTGAATTGGGGTGTAAATCCAAAACCGTTGGAGCATCTCCTACCCTATGCTGGTAATCTTCCGGGTCGTGTCCTCCATAAAATGTAAACATGCCTTTTCCTTTGGTACCGTGAATATATCTCCCTTCACCATTGAGTTTCATTTCTCCAAGAATCAAAATATTTGATTTGATTTTTTCTCGTGTAAAAGCGGTCGTTTGCCCAAAAAAACCTTTTACAAGTCGAGTATGATTCTGGCAGAGCATGGTCGGAATGGGGTCCCATTTTGCCGAAAAATCCATTAGTGTAAAATAATCCACATCCATCGGAATTGACTTTATTCTGTCTTGTGTGGTGTCAATATCCGAAAATTCATACACATTCGGGTTGCGTTCCAAAACATAATCCTTAAAGGCAAGGGTTTTCGAATAATCAATCTTTGATTGATAATCCGGCTCACTTGAATCTCCATCAAACATCGGCTCACAAATATCTACATCTTCTGCAGACAAGGCAATGTCAAAACTATCCGTAGCGGAACACATGGCAAACATAAAACCTCCACCAATCACATAGTCACGGATTTTCTTAGCTACATCGAGTTTCAAATCCGATACTTTTTGGTAACCTAATTTGGTTGCCATTGCTTCGGCTTCTTTTTTCTGCTGAATATACCAAGGAGCATTTCGATACGCTCCAAAAAACTTTCCGTATTGCCCTGTAAAATCTTCGTGGTGCAAATGAAGCCATTCGTACATCAGCAATGCATCATCTAATATTTCTTCATCATAAACTTCATCAAACGGGATTTCGGCATAGGTCAGAACAAGTGTAACTGCATCATCCCAAGGATTTTTTCCTTTAGGAGTATAAACCGCAATTTTAGGGGCTTTTTCTAAAATCACAGTTTCCATGTTCAAAGAAGGACTGCTGATTTCAGACAAAATCGAATTTGCCTGAACCTCAGAAAGCAGCTCGAAACTCACCCCTCTGATTTGACATTCTTTTCTTATTTTATCTGTATCGGGAAGTAAAAAAGAGCCTCCTCTATAATTCAAAAGCCAACTAACTTTGTATTCTTGTTCCAAAACCCAATACGTAATTCCGTATGCTTTAAGATGGTTTCTCTGCGAATCAGCATCCATAGGAACCAAAACAAACGAAGCCTGAGACTGAAAAGAGAATAAGAATAAGACAAGAAGAAATAGTGTTCTAGAAAATTTCATAATTATAAATTTATCAAAAATAAGAAAATTAACACAGACTTTACAACCCTCCAAACGTTAAAAGAACTCAGAGAGTAAGAGAAAGTGAAATGGATAAAATTAGTATTTAGATAATTTCAACACTTTTAAAACTCCTATTTTTATCAACTTATCAGAAGAAGCCAACTGGTTCGGGTTGGTTCCAGGTTGGTCTTGTGGAACGTCCATTTCTAGTTTTTTATAAAATTGAACCCAAAAATCATCAATTTGACGGGTTTCAGGATTTTTAAAATTCATTGGAATATGCTCAAAAATAGTATCTTCTCGAAAAGCCCTTTCGATAAAATCAGAGCAATAGTAACTTTCTTCATTTAAGACATAACTCCAATTATAAGGTTCTCCTAACATCGAATTTGCCTTTATAATAGCTGATTGAATTGAGTTTTGATAGTCTTTTTTAAGTCTATAAACCACCATATCTTGATGACTTTTTAGATTTTCTGTATAAAAATCCTCCAGCAATTGCTTATTAGAACCCAATTTTGTCGAAGCGTGCAAAACAAAGATTCCGTGTGAAGTAATTTCAATCATACCTACATGGTCAAAATTTTCGATCTTCGATTTTTGAGTTACCCGATTGATAGCTCCCGACAAATTTTCTTGTTTTGCTTCTACAAAAATTAAATCTCCGTTTTGAAGTTGAGTATGAGTAATGTTTTTTTGTGAAGAGCAAGAAAAAAGAAATCCAACAAATAATAGTAGTGTAAATATATTTTTCACTTTTGTTTTTTTTACAAATTTAGCCAAAAGTACGTTCTGGGAAAATGTTTATCTTTGAAAAAAGAATTTAATAAAAATGAAAATTCCTCCTTACCTAAAAAAAGGCGACACCATTGCCTTGGTTTGTACTGCCCGAAAATTTACTCCCGAAGAGGCTCAACCAGCGATTGAACTACTCAAAAGTTGGGACTTGAAAGTTAAGCTAGGAAAAACTATCGGTTTGGATAATTTTCAGTTAGGAGGTTCGGATACCGAAAGAGCAAACGATTTTCAGACGATGCTTGATGACGATTCGATTCAGGGAATTTGGTGTGCGAGAGGAGGTTACGGAACCGTTCGAATTATTGATAAAATCAATTTCTCCAAGTTTATAAAAAATCCTAAATGGATTATGGGTTTTAGTGATGTTACGGTTTTGCATTCGCATATTCACAACTTGGGAATAGCTACCTTGCACTCGATTATGCCTTTTTCGGTTCCGAAAGCTGAAGAAACAGCTAAAGAATCGATGCGGAAAGTACTTTTTGGAGAAAATATTACCTATAAAATTCCCAGTTCTTCTTACAACAAAAAAGGAAAAACAAATGGGGTTTTGGTTGGAGGTAATCTCTCAATTCTGTACAGCTTGTTAGGTTCCAAGTCATCCATAAATACAGAAAATAAAATCTTGTATATTGAAGATTTAGACGAATATCTCTATCATATTGACCGAATGATGATGAATTTGAAACGAAACGAATATTTTGACAAAGTCAGGGGAATAATCGTAGGGGGAATGACCGATATGCACGATAATCAGATTCCGTTTGGGAGAAATGCAACCGAAATTATTTTGGATATTACCCAAGAGTTCGACATTCCGGTTTGTTTTGATTTTCCGGCCGGACATCTTTCGGATAACAGAGCGTTAATTCTTGGAAATGAAATCGAATTTGAAGTTTCTGAAAGTTCAACTCAAGTCCGATTTGTGAATTCGAAGCCTTAAACCGTGTGAGGGATAGAAGCGACATCCTTTTGTGGAGTGAAACGGAACAAAAGATATAGCGGATAGCCCGACCTGAAAGGGCACACCATAAAAAAACAGAAATGGCAGAACATAACGAATTAGGAAAAATCGGAGAAGAAAAGGCAGTCGAATACCTGATTTCGAAGGGTTTTACGATTCTGAATAAAAACTGGCGGTTTCAAAAAGCGGAAATTGACATTATTGCTCAAAAAGAAAATTTACTCATTGCAGCAGAGGTCAAAACCCGAAGTTCGCTTGAATTTGGAAATCCTCAAGATTTTGTCAACCCGAAGAAAATCAGACTTTTGGTTCAGGCTTTTGATCAATATATCATATCCAAAGATCTTGATGTGAATGCACGATTTGATATTATTGCGGTATTAGTCCGAGGTTCTGAATTTAAAATCGAACATTTAGAAGATGCTTTTTTGTATTTTTGACGCATGAAATTCACTTATCCGAAACACGAAAAGCTAAAAAGCCGAAAGCAAATCGAAAAACTGTTTACCCAAGGTAAATCTGTTGCTAAATATCCGTTGCGATTGGTGTATGTGGAACACGAAAACACAGACGTTCCGTTTCAGATAAGTGTATCGGTTTCAAAAAAATACTTCAAAAAGGCCGTTGACAGGAACTATTACAAACGAATTTTGCGAGAAACTTATCGCCTTAACCAAAATTTACTCAAAGAGAACTTAAACAAACCTTATTCGTTTATGTTCTTGTATCAATCTAAAGACCGCTTGACTTTCGAAGAAATTAATCAAAAAACAATTGAGCTTTTTGAGAAACTTCATCAACATATCGTGTCTAATACTGATAAATAATTACCTCTTAAAAATTAGTTGCTTTAAAAAACGAATTTAATGA
>Ga0209075_1001349_pt1 | contig 23061 bp, 27 predicted proteins | sample Stecom2011_FD_187523 | JGI IMG/M metagenome (GOLD analysis project Ga0209075, IMG submission 187523) | Agricultural soil microbial communities from Utah to study Nitrogen management - Steer compost 2011 (SPAdes) (version 2) | ecosystem: Environmental > Terrestrial > Soil > Agricultural land...
CCCCCATGAAGGGCGTGTCGGTTCCATCTCGACACAGGGGCCGCCGGACGCGCGGGTAGGGATGAAATCGACATCCTAGGTCGAGATGTAGCTCGATCCTCCAGGCTCACCACCTCACAAGCTTTCAGCCTCCCAGGTCACTGGCCTCAAGTTCTGCTTAACGCGGACCTTCGATGTTTATTTGCGGAAAAACTTGCTCCGTTAATACCCAGCCTGAAACGCGTGCGCTTTACTTGGCTCTATTTGCCCAGCCGTAGGCTCTATTAACTTTGGAGTAGATAGTGTCGCCTTACAGAGTTGGCGTATGCCATTGATGGAAAAGGGAGATATCCATGCGGGAACAGAGGCGCTTTACTTTCAAGTCGATCTTTCGGATGAAGGCGAGCGACCGGAGTAGCGGGCGGCTACTGGGGTATGTCGGGGATATCTCGTTGAGGGGGCTCCGACTGCTGAGTGACGAGATATTCGACGTAGGCACGGTGCTTGAGCTGCGCTTGCGGATGCGTAACGGGGATGGTTCGGTGACCCTTCTGGATGTGGACGGAACCTGCCTGTGGTCCAGAGAAGCTGTGCGCAGCGAGTATATCGAGTCCGGATTCTATATTGACCAGCCGAGCGAGGAGTTTACCCGGCTGGTGGAAACCATTGGCGGTCGATGCGCCTAGCCCAGGCTGCCATGGATGCTGATATCTACACGTTCGGGTATCTCGTTCTGGGACAACACATGTAGCCCGGGGCTGAACACCCTGGCGTAGCGCGCAAGCAGCGGCCGGAGCTGCGGCATGACCACCAGAATGGGCGGGTGGCCCTCCTTGCGCAGCTTTTCCTTCACCAGTGGCATGCTGTTCTGTAACTGATTGAGCAGGCTGGGCTCCACAGGAATGCTGTCCAAGCTGACCGAACCAGCCTGTTGAGCGGCGGTGAGCGCGCTCATCAGGGTGTTCTCCAGACTGTTTTCCAGAATATACACAGACAGCTCACCGCGATCGCCGGAGATGTTCGACACGATGCTGCGCCGCAGTGTATAGCGGACATCTGCCGCAATGAGAATCGGATCCTTGGTGGCCTCATTGCTTTCCAGCATGGCTGTGGCGATGGATACGATATCCCGGAGCGAGACCTGCTCCTGCAGCAACTGACGGTACACTTTGTGCTGAAGAGTATGGCTCAACTGGGCTTTCAGACTCTCGGCGAGCTTTGGCGCCTGGACTGCCAGGCGCTGCATGAGATGTTCGACATCATCATGCTTGAAAATGTCCGGCAGATGTTCGCGCACGATCTTGTTCAGATGGGTAGCGATCACGCTGGAGCAATCGATTACCTGATAACCCAGATTCAGCGCTCGCGGTTTCTGTTCCGGTTCAATCCAGGTGACCTGCATGCCATAGGCCGGATCCACACCCAGGATGCCATCCAACTCGCCATAGGTCTCCGGCGAAGGGATGGCCATCAAGCGGTCCGGATGTAGATTGGCACTGTCGATTTTTTCTCCATTGATATGGATCTGATATTGCGAAGCCTTGAGGCGCAGGCTGTCGCGGATATGGACCTCGGGCAGGAGAAAGCCCAGCCCTTCAGATAGTGTCTGGCGCACACCACGTACGCGCTGGGGCAGCGGCGCACCGCTTTCGGGGCTGACCAGGGTGACCAGTTTATATCCCAGGGAGATGGATATGCGTTCCACCAGCGGGATGTCCTCCCAATCCAGCTGCTGGATGTGCTCGCGCTCCATCGCCTGGCTCAGCGCTTCTACCTTCGGCAAGGCGTCTTCAGGCTCGGGAGAGTAGCGCGAGACGCTCCAGCCGATGAAGGCCAGCAGGCCTGCAAAGGACAGGAAGGCGATGTGCGGCATGCCTGGGACCAGCGCCAGTACGAACAGGATGCCCGCTGCGATATAGACGAGCGTGGGTGACATCAGCAGCTGACTGCGCACCTGGGAGGGGAGGTCCGCAGATTCATTGGTGCGGGTAACAATGATGGCGGCGGCGGTAGATAGCAGCAAAGCCGGAATCTGCGCAACCAAGCCGTCACCAATTGTCAGCAGCGCATATTGTTTGAACGCTTCTCCGGCTGCCAGGTCGTACATGAACAGACCGATGGCAAAGCCGCCAAACAGGTTGATCATCAGAATGATGATACCGGCAATGGCGTCGCCGCGGACAAATTTGGCAGCCCCGTCCATTGCTCCGTAGAAGTCCGCCTCCTTTGCCACTTCCTGGCGTCTCTGCCGAGCTTCTTCTTGACTCAGCAAACCGGCGTTCATATCTGCGTCGATCGCCATCTGCTTGCCAGGGAGAGCGTCCAGGGTGAAGCGGGCGGTTACCTCGGAAATACGCTCTGTTCCCTTGGTCACCACCATGAAGTTGATGACCATCAGGATGACGAAGACGATGAGGCCGACGATGAAGTTACCGCCGATGACGACCTGACCGAAGGCTTCGATGACCTTGCCCGCCGCGTCGCTGCCGGTATGCCCCTCCAGCAGCACCACCCGGGTCGATGCTACGTTAAGCGCCAGCCGCATAAGCGTCGTGACCAGAATGACCGTTGGGAACAGGGAAAAGTCCAGCGGACGCTTGGCCGAGACCGTAACCATGATAACCAGCACGGACATGGCGATATTGAAGGTGAAGAGGATATCCAGCAGCAACGGCGGCAGGGGCAGGATGATCATGGCCAGAATAGACAGAATGACAAGTGGTATGCCGATCTGGCCGGTGGTCAGAATAGGCATCAATTGCTGAAATGGCTTCATGGTGGGTCGGTTCTCAACGGATCAGAGATTCAGGAATGGGCAGCTGGCCGGCGAGCTCCGGCTTGGTCCGGCGGCCCGCTCGCCAGGCCTTGAGTTGCAGCACATAGGTCAGTACGTGGGCGACGGCGGTATACAGGGCCATCGGGATCTGCTGGTTGACCTGGGTGCTGTAATACACAGCCCGGGCCAAGGGAGGGGCTTCAACGATTTCCAGTTGGTAGGCATTGGCCATCTTGCGGATGTACTGGGCCATTTCATCCACTCCCTTGGCGATGACAAAGGGGGCCTCGGCCTTCTTCAGGTCATAGCGCAGGGCAACGGCGTAATGCTGAGGGTTGACGATCACTACATCGGCATCTTTCATTACCCGGCTGATCTGGCGTTGGGACAGCTGCCGCTGCAGCTGTTTGACTCGCGCCTTGAGTTCCGGACTGCCTTCCTGATTCTTGTGTTCTTCCTTGACCTCCTGTTTGGTCATCCGCAGCTTTTTGAGGAAGAAGAACCGTTGCAGGGGGATATCGATAATCGCAAACAACACGAAGACCATGATCAACATCAGCGCCACATAAAACGCCAGCGACATGGCTCCGCTGATAGCGGTAAACACGTCGGCTCGCTGCAACGCCATAAATTTGGGAGCTGTTGTAATCAGAAGGATCACCGCAGTGGCCATGAGTACGGCTACCTTGAGGATCGACTTGAGCAGCTCGGCCAGGTTCTGCATCGAGAAAATCCGGCCCAGCCCGGTAATGGGGTTCAGCTTGCTGAGCTTGGGGGCGAAGTTCTTCGGTGAGAACACCCAGCCGCCCGGCGCCAGTGACAGCAATACCACCAGCAGCGTGGTGATCAGCAGCGGTAGCATCAGTTTCATGAAAGTCAGCAAGTTGTGACCCAGCACCAGGGTTACGTCATCCGGCTTGATCTCGCTTTGGTGGAAGTTGACGTAGGAGGTGCGGAACAGGTCCTCCAGGCCGCTGTAGAACAGCCCGAAACTGAACTTGAGCACAATCAGCGTGGCCAGCAGCGAGATGGTGGTAGCGAGGTCCTTAGAGCGGGCGACCTGGCCGTCATCACGGCTTTTCTTCAGCTTGTGTTCGCTGGGCTGCTCCGTCTTTTCCTGACTGCTTTTCTTGTCTTCAGCCATGGATCATCCCTGCAGCGCCATGCCCAGATTGGTGAGCAGCTCGCGGCTCAGCAACAGGTAGCTTTCCGCCATGTTGCTGACAGTGAACAGGATGACTATCCAGCCGGTGATGATCGCCATGGGAAAGCCCAGGGCGAACAGGTTCATGGTGGGCGAGATGCGGTTCAGCAGGCCGAAGGAGAACAGCACCAGGGTCATGCAGAACACCATGGGCAGGGCGATCATCACCGCGGCTGAAAACACCCAGCTCAGCGCAAGGATCATGCTGGACATACCGGTGAAATGCAGGCCGCTGCCCACCGGCCAGAAGATGAAGCTCTGGAAGGCAACGCTGACCACCACCAGGTGCCCATCCACGGCGAAGAACAGCAGCACCAGCATGGTGTAATACAGCTGATAGAGGATCGGCGAGGACGAGATACCATTCTGCGGATCGTTGTAGCGTGCCATGCTCATGCCCATCTGTGTCGAGATCAACTCGCCCACCAGGCTGTAGATGGTGAAAACCAGTTGCAGTGACACGCCCAGCAGCAGGCCGAAGGCGATCTGCTCGAGGGTCGCCATGACCCCGGCGACGGACAGCGGGTTGATCATCGGCGGCTCGGGCAGGGCCGCGCTCAGTGCCAGTGTCAGAACCAGCGCGAGCAGAATACGGCCTCGCAGGGCCAGGGCCTTGTGGCTGAACATAGGAGCCAGAGTGAATACGGCGAGGAAGCGGCAGAACGGCCACCAGTACGCCTGCAGGCTGTACAGATACTGGTTCGCATCGAAAATCGCCTCGGTAGCCGACATGGATATCAGCCGACCAGCTGGGCCGCCTGCTGGAAGGTGCGTATGAACAGCTCGCTGAGCAGGCGCAGGATCCAGTGGCCGGCGAACACCAGCATGCCGAGGGTAATCAGCAGGCGTGGAAGGAAGCTGAGCATCTGTTCGTTGATCTGGGTCGCGGCCTGAAAAATGCTCACCAGCAGGCCACCGATCAGGCTGGGAATAACCAGCACGCAGACCACCAATGCAATCAGGTACACCGCATTGGAAATGATGGTTACCGCCGTGTCAGGGGTCAGCATGGCATCCTCAGAAGGGTTGTATGCTGGTGGTCAGGGTGCCGACCATCAGGCTCCAGCCGTCCACCAGCACGAACACCATCAGCTTGAACGGCAACGAGATCATCATTGGCGACAACATCATCATGCCCATCGCCATAAGAACGCTGGCCACCACCAGGTCAATTACCAGAAACGGTACGAAGATCATGAAGCCCAGCTGAAATGCTGTCTTCAGTTCACTCAGAACAAAGGCTGGCAGCAGCAGGGAAAAGTCCAGCTGACTGAGGTCTTCAGGCACCTCTTCGTCGACCAGTGACACTATGGTGTGCAGCGCCGTTTCGTTGGTCTGAGCCAGCATGAAGCGGCTGAGTACCTGCTTGGCTTCGCCCAGCCCCTCCTCCAGCGTGATTTCATCCGCCTGGAATGGCTCGAAGGCGGTGCTGTGGATCTCCATCCACACCGGCCGCATGACCAGTAACGTCAGGCACAGGGCGATGCCGATAAGCACATTGTTCGGTGGACTCTGCTGCAGGCCGATTGCCTGACGCAGGATCGACAGCACAATGATGAAGCGGGTGAAGCAGGTCATCAGCATCAGCATCGCCGGCAGAAAGCCCAGCAGGGTCATCAGCACCAGGATCTGCAGCTTGATGCTCATCTCCTGTCCGCCATCTGTGTCATTGAACGACAGCAGAGTGATGTCGCCCCCCGCGCTCTGCGCCTGCACCGAAGCGGGGGCGCAGACGAGCAGGATCAACAGCAGGCCGAGGGCAATGGAGCGGGCGGTGATCATGCGTTGAATTCTTGTAAGCCCGGGCCGCTGAGTTCGAGGATGCGCAGGCCGTAATTGCCATTGACCACCACTACCTCGGCTTTCGCAAACAGCGCGCCATTGACCTTCACATCCAGCGGCTCGCCGGCCAGCTTGTCCAGCGCAATGACGCTATCAGCGTCGACATTCATCAGCTCCTGCAGGGGCAGTTGTACGGTTGCCACTTCCAGGGTCACCTGTACCGGGATCTTGCCGAAAAAGCTCAGGTCCTGCTGCGGCAACCGTGGAGACTCCTGCTCGGCGGGCGTGGACTTCCCGTGCTCCAGCGACTGCTCGCCGTCATTCAGCAGGCTGTCCAGTTCGTTGTCTGTGAGGTGGTCGGTCATGATGATTTCACGCTTTCAAGGGATGTGAGACAGAGGGCGCCGTCTTGCTCGAAGACGGCTCCACGGAAAAATCTTTGCTGGGCGATCCGGACATCGCAGCGTTCCTGCATGCGGATCATCATGATGTCGCCGGGCTGCAGCGCCAGCACCTCGCCCAATGACATCTCCAGCGAGGCGATGATGCAATCCATGCGTACCGGCAGTCGCTTGATACTCTCCAGCGGATCGGCCGCCTGTGCGGAAGTGGCCGTAGCGGCCATTTTGCTGGTGAGCAGATCACCTATCTGATGATCCAGATACAGGCGAAGAAAGCTCGTGCGGTCTTCGAAGGCGAAGTGAATCTGGTAATCCCACTCCGGCAGATCATAGGCGTTCTCATGGAGTTCCAGGGATCCAAGATCGGTGCCCTTCAGCAAGGCGCGGCCGAAAATCGCGGCCACATCACGGCCCAGTCGTTCACGTATGCGTTGTTCAGAGCTGCTGATCGGGGCGGTTTCATCGCTGAACATGCCGACACCGCCGTAATAGCCCTCCAGGACTTCGGTCAGCAATGGCCGAGCAATGGAAAACCCCACCCGGCCGAGGGGCGAGCGGAAAACACAGTCCGGCGGACTGTCGATGGTTTCACCAACGGTCACGGTTCGCTGCGTTAGGTGGGTTCTGAAATAACGCAGGAAGTAGTCACAGATCAGTCGCGGATACTTGTTGGCGACCTCGACAATATGTTCCGGGACCTTGTGGTAGTGGCGACCAAGCTTGTGCGGTTTGAGCCGGGTCAGCGAGTCTGGTGGCACGCCATGCTGGACTTTCGAGAAACCAATCATCTGAGGCTGCGTTTCCAAAGTTAACATCGAGCCCGCGGACAGGGGCTGAAAACTGCTGGGACAGGAGCGGGGCAGCCCGCGGCGATGTGCAGCCGTCCCTGCAGACGTCCGGGATTGCGGCAGCAGTTTAGGGGAGGAGGGAGGTAGAGATTAAATCAATAGCTATCAAATAAGGCATTTAGACATGATTAATGCTTTTTGATGGCTATTTACAGGTACTGACTGGCATCGTGCCATTAGGAGTTAGTAAGGTTCGCGTGCTTTTTGCGCTGAGTCAGCCGTGATAAGACGACCGGTTTCTGAAAACGTTCAATCCTTTTTCAAAAAGTTGTTACGGCATCAGCATTCCTCTCCATCCCGTATTGTTCCGACCCGTATTCGAACTGGCGGTTGCGTGATGGTAGGCAAGCACGATATTAGCAGGTGACGCTCGTGAAAGGTTCCAGTCAGGCACTCTCATATATCTCCTCCAGCCAGGCGCAAGACCGCCCCATGCAGGGGCGAATAATTCTGGTCTCCGAACCCAGTCCAGCGCTGGTGCAGCTGCAGGGTAGTCTGTGCCGCTCGGTAGGCGAAATCATGAGTGCCGCTGAATTTTTCAGTCAGAACGACATCAATCCGGGAAATTGCAGCCTGCTGTTGCTGCTCGTCAATACCTTGGATGAGAAGCGCCTGTTCAGGCAGGTGGCGCAGCTGACCCAGCGCTGGCCGCAACTGAATGTGGTACCCATCGTCAGTTATGACGAGCAGAGCAAGGCCGCCGCACTCCTCGAGCTGGGCTGCGTTGATTATCTTTTGTACCCGTTCAGCGATCAGCAACTGCAGCAACTTCTGCAGCGAGTCAGCCAGGCAGCGAAGGCGCAGGAAGACTTCGTCTCCTGCTCGCATGCGGGACGTCGATTGCTGACCATGGCCCAGCGGGTGGCTATGACCCGTGCGCCGATCCTCATCACCGGCGAGACAGGCACTGGCAAGGAAATGGTGGCGCGTTATATCCACCGATTCTCCAGCGAACATGATGCGCCCTTCGTCGCCGTCAACTGCGCAGCGATTCCGGAAACCATGCTTGAATCCATCCTGTTCGGTCACGAGCGCGGTGCGTTCACCGGTGCGGTCAGCGCTCAGCCCGGCAAGTTCGAGCAGGCCAATGGCGGCACACTGTTGCTGGACGAGATCGGCGAGCTGCCGCTTGCCCTGCAGGGGAAGATTCTCCGGGTGCTCCAAGAGGAGCGGGTCGAACGCCTGGGGGCACAGCGGGAAATTACCCTGGATGTACGCATCATTGCCGCGACCAACCGCGACCTTCAACAGGAAGTAGCCGAGGGGCGGTTCCGTGCCGACCTCATGTTCCGCCTCGATGTCCTGCCGTTACACATCCTGCCCCTGCGCGAGCGCGTGGAGGACGTCATTCCGCTCGCCCACCAGTTCATCCGCAAGTACGCTCCGCACGAGAGCGCTGAGCAGCTGCTGACCCCCGAGGCCTGTCAGGCCCTCAGAATCCACGGCTGGCCGGGCAACGTGCGGGAGCTGGAAAACACCGTTCAGCGGGCGCTGGTACTGCGCAAGGGACTGTTCATTCAGCCCTGCGACCTGGGGCTGGAAGCGCCGGAGGGCGTGGCGGTGGCAGATCTGCAGCCGGGTGCAGAGGGCGGCAAGGATGCGCTGCGTGCCAGCGGCAAGCGTGCCGAGTACCAGCACATCATCGACACCCTCATGCAGTGCGGCGGCCACCGTGCCCGCGCTGCCGAACAGCTGGGTATAACCCCCAGAGCCTTGCGTTATCGCCTCAACAGCATGCGCGAACAAGGCATATCCATCCCTGATTAAGGATCCCATGCAATGAGTTCCATCAGTCAAGTGCAGACGCAGATGCTGGCACAGATGCAGCAACTGCAGAGCCTGAGTACCGGCTTGCCGATACGCCCTGCCGCCGAGGCCGTCGAGACTGCCGGGCCGGTACAGGCTTTTACCGAGATCCTGCGCAGCATTGACCAGGAGCAGCATCAGGCCAGTCAGGCGATTGCTGACGTGGAGACGGGCAAGAGCAAGGATCTGGTTGGTGCGATGGTACAGAGTCAGAAGGCCAGCCTGTCGTTCGCGGCGCTGGTTCAGGTCCGTAACAAGGTCAGTAGTGCCTTTGACGAAATCATGAGAATGCCGATTTAACCGCCGCGAGAGCCCCGTTGTGCTGCAAAAGATCAAGAACCGACTGCCCATTCCGGGTTTCAGGCCAGACCCACGTTATGTGATGTTCGGTATCGCCATGCTGGCTGCAGTGGTGGCAGTGAGTATCGCCGTCTACCTCTGGCGCGAGCCGGCGGGCTACAAGCCGCTCTATGGTGCGGGTGAAAGCTACCAGGCCGCCGATGTGATGCAGGTGCTTGATGCCGAGGGTATCCGCTATCGCCTGCATCCGCAGAGCGGGCAGGTGCTGGTACGCGAAGACCAGCTTGGTCGCGCACGCATGCAGCTGACCGCGCAGGGGGTCAAGGTCTCCGTGCCGGCGGGCTACGAGCTGTTTGACCAGGACGAGCCGCTGGGAGCCAGTCAGTTCGTTCAGGACGTGCGGCTCAAGCGCAGTCTGGAAGGCGAGCTGGCCCGCACCATCATGAGTCTCCGGGGCGTGGACCAGGCACGGGTGCACCTCGCGCGGGACGAGAACCGTTCCTTCGTAGTCGGGCGGCGGGAGCCGGCCAAAGCGTCGGTCATGGTGCAACTGGCGCCCGGCACCAGGCTGGAGGCCGATCAGGTCAGTGCTATCGTCAATCTGGTGGCCAACAGCGTGCCCAGACTGGATGCCAAGGATGTGAGCGTGGTGGACCAGCACGGTGCGCTGCTTTCGCGCGGCCTTGATGACTGGGCGGGTGGTGGACGCGGCTGGTCGCTGCAGAACGATTATCAGAGCCAGGTGGCGGGTAATATCGAGGCGGTGCTGGCGCCGGTGCTGGGTGCAGGCAACTACCGTGTCAGCGTCGCGGCGGATATTGATTTCAGCCAACGGGAGGAAACCATTCAGAGCTTCGGCGACTCGCCTCGGGTACGTAGCGAGGTGCTGAGCAGCGAGAGTGCACTTGACCAGCTGGCGCTGGGTGTCCCGGGTTCGCTTAGCAACCGGCCGGCACAGCAGAACGAGGCAGAAGAGCAGGACGAGAACCGGGCGGCGACCTCGATCCGCGAGGAATCGAATCGTCGTCTGGATTACGACCAGTCGGTGACTCACGTCAAGCATGCCCCGTTCCGCCTGCGTCAGCAGAGCATCGCGGTGGTACTGAATGCCGGCAGCGGCCCCGAAGGTGGATGGGATCAGCAGGCGCGCGAGCAGATCGAAGCCATGGTGCGCAGTGCAGCCGGCTTCAACGCCGAGCGCGGGGATCAACTGACCCTGAGCGTGCTGCCCTTTACCGCCCCATTGGAAATACTCACCGCTGAGCCCTGGTGGGAGAGTCCTGTCTTGCTCTCCTGGGTGCGCTTTCTGGTACTTGCAGTATTGATTCTGCTGTTGCTGGTGCTGGTGGTACGTCCTGCCATGCGTATGGCCAGCCGTGGCAGCGAGCCGGGTGCCGACGTCAGCGAGCTACCGGCACCGGCCGCGGCAGCCGCTCAGGAGCGCTTGCTGGTGCACCAGCAGCCGGACCAGCCGGCGCTGAACATCCTCAGTGAACTGAGCCCGTTGGCAGAGATCCGTCTGCCTGCACCGGACTCGGGACTGGAGCTGCAGGTGGAGCACCTGCAGATGCTGGCGCGAAACGATCCGGAGCGGGTTTCGGAAGTTCTGAAGCACTGGATCGGTCGCAATGACCGGCACATTGACCCAGCTTGAGTAATGGAATCTCGAACATGACCAACCTCAGTGCACGCCGGCAGATGAGCTCGGTAGAACAGGCTGCCATCCTCATGTTGAGCATGGATGACGAGACCGCCGCCGGTGTTCTCAAGCACTTCTCCCGTGAAGAGATCGTTGCCATCAGCCAGGCCATGGCCCGGGTAAGCAATGTCAAGCAGCCGATGGTGGTGGATGTCGTCAACCGCTTCTTCGACGACTATCGCGAGCAGAGTGGAATCAAGGGCGCCTCGCGCAGCTATCTCAGCGGCATGCTGGGCAAGGCGCTGGGCACCGACATCACCCGGAGCCTGCTGGATGGCATCTATGGCGAGGAAATTCGCGCCAAGATGGCCAAGATGGAATGGATTGACCCCAAGCAATTCGCTGCTCTGATTGCCAGGGAGCATGCCCAGATGCAGGCGGTGTTCCTCGCCTTCCTGCCTCCGGGTATGGCTGCTGAAGTGCTCGAAAGCATGCCGCAGAGTCGCCAGGACGAACTGTTGTACCGTATTGCCAACCTCAGCGAGGTGAACAGCGATGTGGTGCGCGAGCTTGAGCAGCTTATTGACCGAAGCATTTCAGTACTGACCAACCAGGGCTCACAGGTCCGGGGAGTCAAGCAGGCCGCGGACATCATGAACCGCTTTAAGGGTAACCGCGATCAGATGTTCGAGCTGCTGCGGGCCCACGACGAAACGCTGGTTGAGCAGATTGAAGACCAGATGTATGACTTCTTCATCCTCTCGCGCCAGACCGAGGATGTTCTGGAAGTACTGCTGGAGGTGATCCCGCTGGAAGAGTGGGTGGTCGCGCTCAAAGGTGCCGAGCCGGAACTAGTGCGGGCCATTCAGGAGGCGATGCCGCGGCGTCAGCGCCAGCAGATGGAAGCCCTCAGCCGGCGTCAGGGGCCGGTGCCGATCAGCCGCATCGAGCAGGTGCGCAAGGGCATCATGGCTACCGCACGGGAAATGGCTGCCGAAGATGGCCTGCAACTGCAGTTGTTCCGAGAGCAGACCGTAGAGTGAGCGAGGCAACATGGCAGTTAAGGTAATCAGAGGTCACGGCAAGGCCTGGCGGGTATTCCGGTTCCCGCCGCTGCGCTCCGCCCTGCGCGGTGATCAGGGCGACGGCGTCCAGCTGGATCAAGCAGCCCTGCAACAGGCCGTCAGTGATGGCTACCGCGAAGGCAGTGAGCGCGGCTACCAGGAAGGTCTGCAGCAGGGGCTGGAAGTGGGCCGTCGCGAGGGCTTTGAAGAGGGCTGCGGCAAGGGCCGTCAGCGCGGGCTGGAAGAAGGTCGCAGCCAGGGGCTGCAGATCTTCGAGCAGGCCAGCGCGCCGCTCGAGCGGATCCAGGCCGAGTTGCAGGACTACCTGCGCGAGCATGACCGCAAGACCCGCGAAGATCTGCTCGAGCTGGTACGCAAGGTCGCCCGTCAGGTCATACGCTGCGAGCTGACCCTCAATCCGGCCCAGTTGCTGGCACTGGCCGAGGAAGCGCTTGCCGGCATGCCGGGAGAGCATGGCGAGGTGCAGGTTCTGCTCAGCCCCGAGGAGTATGCCCGCATCCGCGACATAGCCCCGGAGCGCGCCGAAGGCTGGCGACTGGTGCCGGACGAGCGGCTGGAGCTGGGTGAGTGCCGGGTGGTGACCGCAAAAGCTGAAGCCGATATCGGCTGCCAGCAGCGGCTCGACTCCTGCATGGAGGCTCTGGAACAACATATCAGGGTAGTCGAGTAGTGACCCTACGCGAAAGCTTCCGTCTGGATGATGCCCTGCGCTCGCTGGAAAATGTCCAGCTGGCGCGGGTAAGCGGCCGGTTGGTGCGCGTCTCCGGGCTGCTGCTGGAAGCGGTAGGTTGCCAGCGCATGACCGGTCAGCGCTGCCAGGTCGAGCAGGGCGATGGCAGCATGCTGGAGGCGCAGGTAGTCGGGTTCGACCGCGACATCACCTATCTGATGCCCTTCAAGAAACCGATCGGGCTGACCTCCGGCTCGCGGGTATTTCCTGCCGAGGAGGAGGGCGTGCTGCGCATTGACGACTCCTGGTTGGGACGAGTGGTCAATGGGCTCGGCGAGCCGTTGGACGAAATGGCTCGCCCTTCTGGGCGTGACGTGCTGGCTGACGAGTTACCGGTGGTGCATCCGCTGCGTCGTCGGCCGGTGAGCGAGCCGCTGGACGTCGGCGTCAGGGCAATCAATTCTCTGCTCACCCTTGGCAAGGGGCAACGGGTAGGTCTGTTTGCCGGCAGTGGGGTCGGCAAGAGCGTCCTGCTGGGCATGATCACCCGGCAAACCGCAGCAGAAGTGGTTGTTGTGGGTTTGATCGGCGAACGTGGGCGTGAGGTGCAGGAGTTTCTGACCCAGTCGCTTGGTCCCGAGGGATTGAAAAAGGCCGTCGTCGTGGTGGCTCCGGCCAACGAATCCCCGCTCATGCGGCTCAAGGCAGCCGAGCTGTGCCACAGCGTGGCTGCCTACTTCCGTGATCAGGGCAAGGATGTGCTGCTGCTGATGGATTCGCTGACCCGCTACGCCATGGCCCAGCGCGAAATTGCCCTGGCCTTGGGCGAGCCGCCGGCCACCAAGGGTTACCCGCCGTCGGTTTTCGGCATGCTGCCGGAACTGGTGGAAAGTGCCGGCAATGGTACCAGCGAGCGCGGCAGTCTCAGTGCGCTGTACACGGTGCTGGCCGAGGGTGACGACCAGCAGGACCCGGTAGTGGATTGCGCCAGAGCCATTCTCGATGGACACATCGTGCTGACCCGCCGGCTGGCCGATGCAGGGCACTATCCTGCCATCGACATTGCCGCCTCGGTCAGCCGTTGCATGACGCAGGTCACCAGTCCCGAGCAGCAGCGCGCCGCCCGCCAGCTCAAGGAGCTGTACACCACCTTCGAGAAGATCCGTGAACTCATCCCGCTCGGTGGCTATACGCCGGGCATGGATGGCAAGACTGACCGGGCGGTACAACTGGCGCCACGTATTGAACGCTTCCTGCGTCAGGAGGTAGCTGAGGCCGCTGATCTGGACGCCAGCGTCACCGCACTGACCCGGCTGATGCGGAGCAGTTCATGAAGTCTGCTATCGACACCCTTTCCCAACTCGCGAGACTGCGCGGCACTCAGGTCCAACAGATGCTCGGCCGAGTGAGCTACCAGCAGAACCTGTGCCAGCGCTACCGCAACAATATCGAGGGCCTGAGCCGCCTTTGCGGCTACAACGCCAGCACCAGCACGCCGCTGCAGCGGGAAAACCAGTTCCGTTACAAGGGAAATCTGCACAAGATGCTTGAACTGCAGCGCAGGGAGCTCGCAGTCGCCGAGCAGGGGCTGGAGCGCATCCGCAGCGAGCTGCTGAGCGCCATGCGCAGCGAGCAGATCATCGTCAAGGCGCTGGAATCGCGGGTCCAGGAGTGGGAAGAACAGCTGGCCCGGCAGGAACAGAAAATTCAGGACGGCCTTGCGGCTCAGGCCTGGTGGCGGGCTCAGGGGTTGTAAGGCATAAAAATATTTAAGGCTTGGTATAGTGTGGTCGTCTTTAGGCTGTAACCACCTCAGTTGGATGTAATCATGGATATCATCAGGCCCAGCATCGGCAGCCCGCGCTATACCGCCGAAGTGACTGCCCGGCAGAGTGTCGAACCTGCCCCTCAAGCCGCGCCAGTGCGTGCAGTAAGCACCAATGAAGCCCGTCCGGATGCCCTGCACTCGGCCCTTCAGGCCCTGCCGGATGTGGATCTGGACCGGGTCGAAGCTCTGCGTCAGGCTCTGCAGGACGGCACTCTGGACACCAGCCCCGAGACGCTGGCTGCGGACATGCTCGCTTTCCACCGGAGCGGCCGTTGAGTTGAACAGGCAGCAGAAATTGCTGGCCGCGCTGGAGCAGGACCTGCAGCGAGACCTGGCTGAATATCGCCGGCTGCTGTCACTGACCGAGGCGCTGCATGACGCGCTGCTGCGACGCGACAGCCCGGCCGTTGAAGCGTGCAACCAGCAAGTGGGTGCGCTCCTTGACGAGGTTAAGACCCGCGCCGCACGCCGCTGCCGCATTCTGCAAGCGTTCTCACTGCCTGGCGACGGGGTGGGCATGCTGCGCCTGATCCGATTGTGTGATCCGGAGCAGCGCAGCCGCCTGGCGGTTGGTTGGGATGAGCTGCAGACACTCGTGCGCGCCTGCAATTGGCAGAACGAAAACAACGGCAAGTTGCTGGCCATGCAGCACGACATCCTCACCCAGATTCTCGGTCAGTCCGCCGCGGCTGATATCTATACCCCCCAGTACTACTGATCCCTATCCCCGGATTAACCCGGACGCCTGTGGCGTCGCCTTTGTCCAGTAGAGACGCTGCAACGCAGGGGGAAGCGGGCTTTCCGCCGTGGGCTTCCGGCTCAGCAAACCGGGAAGCGACTCGGCTTTATACTGTGCATTATCCCTTATAAATCAATTGCTTGACGATTGGCACGCTAGTTGCAAGCTTGATGCCAGAGGATGACATCATGAACTTCGATTCTGACTACGCAAGAAACATGGCCACGCAGCTGGCCCAATATGACGTGCAGGCACCGTTGGCGCGGCTGGACCGCAATGAGGCCAAGTACCGCGGGGAGCTGGACGCCATCAACAAGCTGGACAGCGCCCTGCGCACTTTCCGCAACGCTGTGCGTGACGTGAAGGGTGTGGGCACGACCTCAATGCTGGTGAACAAGGCCACCATGAGTCAGGAAGGCGTAGCCAGCGCTACGGTCGGTGCGCGCGCTGTACCGGGTGCCTATCAGTTCGTCGTCGAGCAACTGGCCAGCCATCATCAGGTTGCCCTGACCGGACTCAATGCCGAGGACCTGGGCAGTTCGGGGAGCCTGACGCTGGACGTAAACGGCGAGGCCTTCAGCGTCGATCTTGCTGCTGCCGCTGACAGCGACGGCATGGTCAGTCTGGCTTCGCTGGCCGCAGCGATCAACAGTGCCGCCGATAACAGCGGCGTTAATGCGACTCTGGTGCGCAACGGTGAGGAGGTCTCGTTGGTGCTGAGCGGTGAAAACAGCGGCGCAGCCAACCAGATCAATCTCAGCTCCAGCAATGCCGACCTGCAGACGGCCATAGATGGTATGCGCGAGCTGACCGCCGCCCAGGACGCCCGGGTCCGGCTGGGTGGTGCGGGTGGGCTCGAGCTGTCCAGTGCCAGCAATACCTTTGAAAACATGATCGACGGCGTGAGCCTGACATTCAGTCGTGTGCATGCCGCCGGCGAGGCGCCACTGAGTCTTGTCATCGGTCAGGATGCGGACGCGACCAAGGGCAAGGTCAACACCTTCGTCAGTGCGGTCAACGCCCTGCTGGGCTCCTTTGACAGCCTGACAGCCAGTGGTAGCGAGAGCAGCCAGCGCGGGCCGCTGGCTGGCGACTCGAGCATCCGCTCCATTGAAAACATGCTCAACCGCGAATTGCGCGCAGAGTTCGACGGCGTGCGGTTGCTCGATTTCGGCGTCAGTGCTGACCGTAACGGCACCCTGAAAGTGGATGCCGCCAGGCTGGAAAAGGCCATTGCCGACAACCCCGAGGGTTTTGACCGGCTGTTCAGCGGCGAAACCAATCTGCTATCACGGCTGGAATCCAGCCTGGATCTGTACACCAACTCCACCAACGGCGTCATGAAGAACCGCAAGGAAAGCCTCAACCTCGCGCTGCGTCGCAGCGATGACCAGATGGCGGCCATCCAGCTGCAGTACGACCGCAGCTATTCCCGGTATCTGACGCAGTTCACCAGCATGATGCAGATGATGCAGTCCATGCAGCAGACACAGGGCATGTTCGGATGAGCAATTACCTATTCAATGACAGCTACGAGCAGTATCGCTCGGTAGACCTCGAGGCCAAGGCCGCAGCGGCATCGCCCTACGAACTGGTGCTAGTGCTGATCGACGGCCTGCTCGACGAGCTGGCCCGGGCCCGCGGGCATATCGAAGGGCGTCGCTATCAGCAGAAGGGCGTCTCGCTGGAAAAGTGCATGAACATTCTCAACGGGCTGAACAGCGCCCTGGACCTGGAAAATGGCGGCGAAGTGGTGGCTGGTCTGGCCCGGTTGTATGACTACTGCATCTATCGGCTGTCCGATGTCAGTGTCAGTCTGTCGCTGGACGGGCTGGACGAAGTAGTGCAGCTGGTTCAGACCCTTCGCGAAGGCTGGGATGGCGTCAATGCCGCACGCAAAGCCGCCCAGTGATCGGCTGGCCGACGTCTATCGGCAGCTGCAGCAGGCCATGGAGCTGAACGACTGGCAGGCAATCGGCAGTGCCTCCCAGGCTGTCCGCGCGCTGCTCGACGAGCTGCCCCCTATGGCCGAGTTGTCGCCCCGGGCCCGGCAGTTGCGTGAGCGCTTGGGGGTGTTGCACAGCGAAGCGCTGGAGCGCTGTCGCCGCGAGTGCGAGCGCCTGCGTGAGGTGCTCAACAGCCATACCGAGTATGCTGAAGGGCGCTCGGCCTATATGCAGATTGAAGGTCTGGTCGGAGAGGATACGTGATCGAGCTGATGGGCGCAGGCAGCGCCGGAAGAGAAGTAGCCGAGCCCGTTCGCCAGGCCCGCTTGCTGGGTGGCGAGGCGGTTGAGGGGATGCCGCCGAAGGATATGCGGACGGTTATGCAGCAGGTTGCTTCCGGTTATCGGATCAGCGGAGCCCAGCGCAGCGATCCAGTGGCTGCGGCAGAGGGCCAGAGTTCTGTGCAGTTGCCGGAAGAGGGTGTCGAAGCTGTGGTCGCAGCGCCGCAGACCGGGTCGGGTGAACCGCTTCCGGACGCCGCGCTGATCGGGGCGCTCCGCGGGGCTGCGCCACCGCCCGCCGGGCACGCTGAAACTCCTCAGACCTCGGCGGAAGGTGCATTCCCGCTGGAGCAGGTCGAGCGCTGGCTGGCAGAGCAGCAGCAATTGCAGACCGGGCAGACAGCCGGCTCGGCGGTTCGCCAACTGGTGGACGACGAGCCCACGGATGCCAGTGGTGGCTTGTACGGGTTACACCGCTGGTCGAGCCAGGCCGGTTCACCGTCGGTGATGGCCGGTCTGGTCCAATCCGTTATCCCAGGCAGCTCAGAAGCGCGCGCCCCGGTAGCGGCTCAGGCAGCCCCGGCCCAGTTGGAGACCCTGCTGGCGACGGTCACCGAGGATGCCGGTCTGCCTCCCAATCCCCTTCGAGCGAGCGAGAGCGCCAGCCCGGCCAGCCTGACCGCGGCCGTGTCCCAGTCCAGCGCAGCCTCTCCTGTGGTGGATGTGCGATTGCCGGGCCCCGAGGCGCGCTGGGGGGAACAGATGCTGCACGCCCTGCGCGAGCAGGTGGAAGTCCAATTAGCCCAGCGTAGCCAGCAGGCAACCATCCGCCTTGATCCGCCGGAACTGGGCAGTCTGAACATCCAGATCAGTCACGAGCAGGGCAAGCTCAATGTGCAGATCAACGCCGCGCAAGCCGATGTCGCGCGGTTGCTGACGCTGCTCAGTGAGCGCCTGCGTCACGAGCTGATCGGGCAGAACTTCACTGAGGTCAGTGTCGGGGTTGGCAGCGACGGCCGGCAGGGTCAGCAGCAGCGTGAACGCCGTGGTGCGCTTGGCGAGCAGCAGATCATGGCTTCCCGTGAGTCTGGCGCAGCCGTCACCGCAACCGGGCAGGCCCCCGCCAGCGATATCCTGATCAGCGTATGACCAGGCCGGCCTCCCACTTACTTATCACCTTTTGCTAGCGAGTTTCGGATATGGCATTGCCGCGGGCTGTTCTCATCATCGTCATCCTCAACAGTCTGGTGCTGATCGGTAGCACCGGACTCAATTTCTACCTGCTCAGAGAGGCCCGCTCCGGCGCTGCACTTGCTGGCACTGAGAGCGCAGAGACAGCGGCTCCGCCGCGGGCAAGCAGCAAGGACTACCAGTTTTTTCCGGTGGAGCGAATCATCGTCAACCTGCGGGGTGACCAGCGCGAACGCTATTTCGTACTCGATCTGGCGCTGCAGGCAGACGTAAAGGTGCCCGGCTCACGGTTGGAACAGCTCGAGCCCGTGGTGCGCAATTCGGTAATTGCCAGCCTGTCCGCCATGGAGTTCGAGGTTCTGCGCAACCTGCCGATCAGTGACCTGCAGCGTCAGCTGGAGGATGCACTCAAAGCCGATCTGGACGCCCGGCAGTTGGCCCACCCGATCGAGCATGTGCTGATCAGCAAGATGATCGTGCAGTAACGAGCCGGCGATGAACGCGGAATATGCTTTCGACGACGGCTACCAGCTGGCCACGGCCAGTCATAACACTCTGTCGGTGAGTGAGGAGCAGCGCTGGGTTACCCAGTATCTGCCGCTGGTCAAGCGTATCGTCAGTCAGCTGGCGCTGCAGGCCAACCAAGTGCTCGACCGCGAGGACATGGAGCAGATCGGGCTGATGGGACTGCTGGAGGGGTTGCGCCGCTACGGCACCCCTGATGAGCATTTCGGTCGTTTTGTCGGCCTGCGCATTCGCGGGGCCATCCTCGACGAGCTGCGCCGCCAGGACTGGCGTCCACGGCAGGTGCGGCAGCATGTCCACAGCGTGCGGGATGCGATCCGCACCCTTGAGCGCCAGCTGGGCCGTAGCGCCACTGAAGAGGAGATCCAGCGGCATACCGGGCTCGATCATCAGGGGTATCTGGATTTTCTCCAGGCCGATGTGCTGGGCGCGGTGGAGAGTCTGGACGAGCTGCTGCAGAACGGTCACGAGTCCAGCATGGCCCGCAGCGACGGCTTCGAGGCGCAGGTCCACCAGGAGCGGGTGCTGGCCCAGGCACTGGCGCGGCTGAGCGAACGTGAGCGGCTGATTCTGACCCTGTACTACCAGCAGGAGCTCAATCTCAAGGAAATCGCCCTGGTGCTCGGCCTGAGCGATGCCCGGGTATGCCAACTAAGCAAGCAGGCCCTGAACAAGGCCTGCGCCTTTTTAACCGCTGACACAGAGTCCTGATACATCATGCTGAAAATTCTTGGAGCCTTCATCATCGTCGCCGGCGTGCTGGGCGGATATGCCCTGGCCAATGGTGACCTGTCGGTGCTCTGGCAGCCAGCCGAGCTGATCATCATCCTGAGCGCTGGCATTGGTGCGCTGATCGTCGGCAATCCCAAGGAAGTGCTGAGCGAGATGTTTGTCCAGATCAAGGGCGTGTTCATCTACAGGCGGCGCGGCGAAGAGTTTCAGCGTCAGTTGCTGATGCTCCTCTATGAACTGCTGGAAACCGTCGAGGACGGCGGCTTGAAGGCGCTGGACCAGCACATCGAAGAGCCCGAAGAGAGCGAGCTGTTCAACAAGTACCCGCTGATCAGTCAGGAACGCAACCTGATGGCCTTCATCGCCGACAATTTCCGGCTCATGGCTATGGGCAAGATCACTGCCCACGAGCTGGAAGGCTTCCTCGAGCAGGAGCTGGACGCCATGGAGCAGGCGCTGATGCAGCCGTCGCGCTCGCTGCACAATGTCAGTGAGGCCATGCCCGGCTTCGGCATTCTGGCGGCCATCATGGGCATCATCATCACCATGGGCGGTATTGACGGGTCCGTGGCGGACATCGGGGCCAATGTTGCCGCAGCGTTGGTCGGCACCTTCATCGGCATATTCATGTGCTATTGCCTGATGGGCCCGCTGAGTAACGCCATGGGGCAGCGCGTCAAGACCGAGCTCTCGGCACTGGAGTGCGTGCGCACCACGCTGGTGGCCCACCTCGCAGGCAAGCCAACCCTGTTGTCAGTGGATGCCGGGCGCAAGCTGATCGAGCAGGACGTCAAGCCCGCCTTCAAGCAGCTGGAGACATGGGTCACAACCTTTGAAGAGCAGCGGGACGCCTTATGATCCGGAAACAGGGTCGGGATGCTGTCACTGTCATCAAGCGCCGGGCCAAAAAGAATGACGAGCCGCTGCACTCGGGAGCCTGGAAGGTCGCCTTTGCCGACTTCACCCTGGCGATGATGGCGTTGTTCATGGTGCTCTGGGTGGTGCAGGCGATGAAGGCCGAGCAGGAAGCTGCCAGGAACGAGCGTTCCGGCAGCCCGGTCTGGGAAGGCGGTGCCGGCGTGTTCGACAGTGTCAGTCAGGAGGTGATCGAAGTGGTGTCGCCGGCCCTGGACGCTGCCCTGACCTCGCAACAGCTACAGCGCACCCAGGATCCGAACGTCCATCTGGGCCAGGTGGATGTGCAGGAGCTGAAGGAGCTGGCGAAGCTGATGAACGAGATGGCCCTGGAGATCAACGCCGAATCCAATCTCCTGATCGAGGTAGTACCGCAGGGCCTGCGCATCCTGATCCGTGATCATCAGCAGCGAGTCATGTTCCAGCGTGGCAGTGCCGAACTTACCGGGCACTTCCAGCCATTGATCGAGCGCCTGGCCGGGGTGCTGGCACGTGTGGACAACAAGCTGATCATCAGTGGTCACACCGATGCCACCCCCTATCGTGGTGACAGCCGTTACAACAACTGGAACCTTTCCGGCGACCGCGCATTGCAGGCGCGCAACGTACTGGTGCAGGCGGGCTTGCCTGCGGCCAATGTGCTGCAGGTCACCGCTCAGGCCGAGCGCATGCCGCTGTTACCAGAGCAGCCTGACAGCGGCGCCAACCGGCGGATCGAGCTGTTGTTGCTCACCAGTCATGCCGAGCAGTTGTATCAGGAGCTGTTTGGCGACAGCAGTGACCAGGCTCACGTCAGTGAGGGAGGGGTTGATTACCGCAGCGACAACAACTCCCGGGGCGGGCAATAGACCTGCAGACTGGCGCGGGCATAAAGGCAATCCCCCAGCCGGTAAAGACGGATGCTGGCGCCCGGGTGGCGGCTGTACAGCAAGCTCTCGATTAGGTCGGTATCGGTGTCTGGACCCAGGGACAGCACCTCCCCGCCCTGAACACGCAGCAGCAGGGCGCCGCCAGCCCGTTCAACCAGACCGGAGCTATCCTGCAGAATGTCGCCCTGACGGCTGATCGCGTAAAAGCGTCCCCCGTTAAAACGGATGCTGTGGTTCACCTCGAGCACCGTACCGTCGCTCATCTGAAGCTGGCCGGCGGAATGGTAGCGGCCTTCGGGCATGCCGGCGCCTGTGGGGCTGCCAGTGCTCGCCACATGCCAGATACCGGCCAGCAGCAATCCTGCCAGCACGGACAGGGCAGGGCGGCCCCGGTTCAGCAGCTTGATAAACCCGCTCATGACAGACACTGGCGCAGTTGGGTGTCGGCCAGATCGGTAAACTGACTGGGATGGAACACCAGCCAACCGGTCAGCTGGGCCGACTGGTGACAGAACAGCCGGACATACCCACCGTAGCTATCCAGCGTGGCGACCAGTTGACCGTGCCCCAGTGAAGTCAGCCTGGCCGCCAGCGCGCTGCCGAGACGCTCCAGACGATCCAGCTCGGCGCTGGAATCTGCCATCAGCTGCAGAGTCACCTCATGCTGCACGACTGTACGCTGGTAGGGACTCTCGTCACGACCGTTGATCCAGGTGCTGAGCGCCAGCCCCAATACCAGGGCGCAGGCGAACGAAGCCAGGTCGGACCAGCGCGAGCGAGCCTTGGGCTGCACCGCTTTTACCGGTGCCTCGTCGGGTGCGGGGGTTGGGGGCGGATCGTCCTGCTCCTCCGGCGGAGCCTCAGCATGCTGCTCGAGCACATAGTTGGGGTTGAACTGGTAGCCGCGGCGCGGAAGGGTCTGGATGACCTCCCGGCCCTTCTCGTCGCAGAACAGCTGGCGGAGCGAGTAGATCTGCTGATTGAGGCTGCCCTGACCTACCACGCGGTCTGGCCAGGCATAGCTCATCAGCTCTTCCCGGCCCACCACCTCGCCCGGGTTCTGCAGCAGACGTTCCAGCAAGCGAGTGCCGGCATATCCCAACTCGACTCGCTCCTGCTCCTCGCCACGCTCCACAAACAGCTGAAAGAGCGAGGGGCAGAAGCGGATATTGCGCTCGTCACTGCCCGTAGCAAGCAGTTTGCAACAGCCCGGCTGATGAGTGTGTGCAGCGGATGAAGATAATGCGGTCATGGCTGGGGTCAAGGAAATTCGATTTCTGGTTACCGCAAAGTGATATCGCGCAGCATTGTGACCGCTGGCGATGGCATTGTGCAACCCTTCGGATTAGTCAGTTGGAATTGGTCAGGGGGAGGAGGGGCGGAGGAGACCGGCTTTAATACGGCGCCACGCAGCGTAAGGAAGCTCTGCGCAGCTGACATCGGACCTTCTTGCTGCTCACGCGGATACGTTGGCGAGCGCCAGAAACAGCGACGCCCCCGTAAGGCGGAGGCGTCGGGTACAGCAGGTGGTACTTAGCCCAGCAG
>Ga0209075_1001350_pt1 | contig 23058 bp, 18 predicted proteins | sample Stecom2011_FD_187523 | JGI IMG/M metagenome (GOLD analysis project Ga0209075, IMG submission 187523) | Agricultural soil microbial communities from Utah to study Nitrogen management - Steer compost 2011 (SPAdes) (version 2) | ecosystem: Environmental > Terrestrial > Soil > Agricultural land...
GTGTTGGTCTACGGTACCATGGTGCGATTGGCAGGAATGTCACCGTGGTTTTTCTTTAAATCAATCTTTTCAGCGCAGCTTGTCGCGTTTACTACCTGTAGCAGTTTTGGCACTATTCCAGCTGCGCATCAAGCGATCACGGAGCGTCTTGGTGTCCAAAAAGAGTACGCGAGTTTTGTACTGCCGTTGGGGGCAACGATAAATATGGATGGCTGTGGTGGGATTTACCCAGCCATTGCAGCAATCTTTATTGCACAAATCTACGGGATTCCGTTAGACTGGGCAGATTATTTAATCATTGTATTTACAGCAACATTGGCGTCGGTGGGAACGGCTGGCGTACCTGGTACGGCTATGGTTATGTTAACGGTAACCTTGAATGCGGTCGGATTGCCACTCGAAGGTATCGCGTTTATTGCCGCTATCGATCGGGTTATCGATATGGCCCGCACCACGACCAATGTGACTGGCGATATGGCAGTGGCAGTAGTGTTAGGCCGTCAGCAACAGCCAGTGCCAGAATCATAAAGGTATATCAGCTGTCATGAAACTAGGTATTATTGGTGCCACAGGACGGATGGGGCAAGCCGTGATTCGCAGTGCGCGAAAATTTGATGTGCGGGTGACCGCTGCGATTGTCAGTCAATACTCGACTCGTTACGGTGAACCTATCTATCCCAACCCAGATAGCGCTGGGGTACGTTATCAACGTGCCGCCGAGATCCAAGCAGGACAAGTCGATGTGCTGATTGATTTCTCCTTGCCAAACGCATTGTCTGATAATGTGGCATTGGCGCAACGTCTTGGGGTTCCAATCGTGGTGTGCACGACAGGGTTAGCGGCAACCCAGCGACACCTGCTCTACACGGTGGCTCAGGAAATACCTGTTTTGTATGCAGCAAACACCAGCGTCGGTGTGACTTTGCTCCGTCAGTTAGTGCAGCTCGCTGCGGCGGTGTTACCGAATAGCGATATTGAAATTATTGAAGCGCATCATAGTGCGAAGCGGGACGGCCCATCAGGCACCGCAATAGCGCTGGGAGAAAGTGCAGCGGCCGGGCGCGGGCAAACTCTCGCTGAAGTGAGCGCTGGAGTTCGCGGGGATGGTATTCGTGCAGCTGGGTCGATTGGGTTTGCAGTGATTCGAGCGGCCGATATCATCGGGGAGCATACCGTACTTCTGGCCCACGCCGGAGAACGTATTGAACTTACCCACCGCGTGAGTAGTCGCCGCGTGTTTGCGCAGGGCGCACTGCAAGCCGCATTGTGGTTGCAGCAACAACCCGCTGGGCTTTATAGCATGGCGGATATGTTGCAGATAGAAACACAGTTACTACAACTGGCGCAAGGAATGAAACCACTCTAGTTATCCATCGCAAACGATGAATTTGCAGTTTACGGAACTCCGTCTTTTCTGTAGAATACCACCAATTTGCCAGTTACTTTTCGGGCAAGCTGAAACGTGCACTCCACTGGTATTCAGGGTAGGCTAACAGTCGGTCAATAACTCTGAAAATCCGACGCTGGTGCAAGGTAATCAACGGGGAACTCATTATTTGATTCACCCGTTTTTTTATGTACGGAGGTTCACCTTGGGAATTCTAGCGAGCCATTCAGCAAGCAAAGCCATTCTGGTTCTTGCGGATGGGACTGTATTTTACGGCACGGCAATCGGTGCCGGCGGAACCACAGTCGGCGAAGTTGTTTTTAACACCGCCATGACCGGTTATCAAGAAATGCTGACAGACCCTTCCTATGCAGAACAAATCATCACGTTAACTTATCCCCATATTGGCAATTACGGTACTAATCCAGAAGACGATGAATCGAACCGCGTTTGGGCGAAAGGCCTAATCATCCGCGAGATGTCATTAAAAGCCAGTAACTTCCGTCGCGAACAATCCCTTGGTGACTACTTACGGCAACGTAACGTGATCGGCATTGCTGATATCGATACCCGCAAGCTAACCCGCATCCTCCGTGAAAAAGGTGCCATGACCGGCTGTATTATGGCGGGTGATATTGATGTCGAACGTGCGCGACAGCTCGTTAACGAGTTTCCTGGCTTAGATGGCGTTGATCTAGCCAAAGAAGTAACTATCCGTACTCCCATCGAGTGGACTAGCACTAGCTGGCGCTTAGGACAAGGGTTTGGCGAGTTAACTGAGCCGAAATTCCATGTGGTGGCTTATGATTTCGGGTGTAAATGGAACATTTTACGCATGCTTGCTGAACGTGGCTGTAAAGTGACCTTAGTGCCTGCCCAAACACCAGCTAAAGATGTGTTAGCGATGCAACCTGACGGCGTGTTTTTATCCAATGGTCCAGGTGACCCTTCAGCATGTGATTATGCCATTACAGCGATTCAAGAATTACTCGCTGCAAAAATACCGCTATTTGGTATCTGTTTAGGTCACCAACTACTGGCGTTAGCCAGTGGTGCGAAAACTGTGCGGATGAAGTTAGGCCACCATGGTGCCAACCATCCGGTACAAGATTTAGCCACTGGGCGGGTGATGATTACCAGTCAGAACCATGGGTTTGCGGTAGATTACGACAGCTTGCCAGAACATTTAAAAGTAACGCACAAATCGCTGTTTGATGGAACCTTACAAGGAATCGAGCGTACTGATGTGAAAGCATTCGGCTTCCAAGGGCACCCTGAAGCAAGCCCAGGTCCGAATGATGCCGCACCATTATTTGATCACTTTATTGAATTGATGAGCCAGTAACTATGCCAAAACGTACCGATATAAACAGTATTCTCATTCTAGGTGCGGGACCGATTGTTATCGGCCAAGCCTGTGAGTTCGACTACTCCGGCGCGCAAGCGTGTAAGGCGTTGCGTGAGGAAGGTTACCGGGTCATTTTGGTGAACTCTAACCCGGCCACTATCATGACTGACCCAGAAATGGCTGATGTAACTTATATTGAGCCGATTCATTGGGAAGTCGTGGCAAAGATTATTGAAGTAGAACGTCCTGATGCGGTGTTGCCGACCATGGGTGGACAAACTGCATTGAACTGTGCCCTTGAATTAGATCGCAACGGTGTTTTGGCAAAGTATAACGTGGAAATGATTGGTGCGAATGCGGACGCGATTGATAAGGCGGAAGACCGCAATCGTTTCGACCAAGCCATGAAGGCTATTGGTTTGGAAACGCCAAACGCGAAAATTGCGCATAACTTAACGGAAGCGTTTGCGATTCAAGAAGAATTCGGTTTCCCACTCATCATTCGTCCGAGTTTCACCATGGGCGGAACCGGTGGCGGGATTGCGTATAACCGTGAAGAATTTGAAGAGATTTGCCGTCGTGGTTTAGATTTATCACCAACCAAAGAATTACTGATCGACCAATCCCTCATTGGTTGGAAAGAGTATGAAATGGAAGTGGTGCGCGATCGCAACGATAACTGCATTATAGTGTGTGCGATTGAAAACTTTGACCCTATGGGCATTCATACAGGTGACTCCATTACAGTTGCCCCTGCACAGACGCTTACCGATAAAGAATATCAGCTGATGCGTGATGCTGCGATGGCCGTATTGCGTGAAATTGGCGTAGAAACAGGCGGTTCCAACGTGCAGTTTGGCGTGTGCCCAGATACGGGCAGAATGGTGGTGATTGAAATGAACCCGCGGGTGTCACGTTCATCGGCATTGGCCTCCAAAGCAACGGGTTTCCCAATTGCTAAAGTAGCTGCTAAGTTAGCCGTAGGTTACACCCTCGATGAACTGGCGAACGAGATTACAGGCGGTGCCACACCAGCGTCCTTTGAACCGGCGCTGGACTACGTGGTGACGAAGATTCCACGCTTTAACTTTGAAAAATTCCCCGGCTGTAATGACCGCTTAACTACCCAGATGAAATCTGTGGGTGAGGTCATGGCGATTGGCCGTAACCAGCAAGAATCCTTGCAAAAAGCACTACGAGGCTTAGAAATAGGCGTCTCTGGCTTTGATTCTATGGTTGATTTAGACGACCCTGAGGCGCGCGCTAAGGTGATTCGCGAGTTAACAGAGCCAGGTGCTGAACGGATTTTCTACCTCGCTGATGCGTTCCGTTTAGGCATGACGGTACGTGATGTGTTCGAGTTAACGCGCATTGATGAATGGTATTTAATCCAAATCGAAGAAATTGTGGCGCTGGAAGCTGAGATCCAGCAACTGGGTATGGCTGGTTTAGATGCAGCCGCTATGCGTTTACTGAAGCGTAAAGGTTTTGCAGATAAGCGTATTGCTGACCTATTGGACGTCGCCGAAACTGAGGTTCGTCGGCGCCGCTATGAGCTTGGTATTCACCCAGTATACAAGCGGGTTGATACTTGTGCGGGCGAGTTCCGTTCGGACACGGCGTACATGTATTCAACCTACGATGAAGAATGTGAAGCCGCGCCGACTGACCGTGAAAAAATTATGGTCATTGGGGGGGGGCCAAACCGAATCGGGCAAGGTATCGAGTTTGACTATTGCTGTGTTCACGCCTCACTAGCATTGCGTGAAGATGGCTACGAAACGATCATGGTGAACTGCAACCCAGAAACTGTTTCGACCGATTACGACACGTCTGACCGCTTGTATTTCGAGCCGATAACATTAGAAGACGTGTTGGAAATTGTTCGTGTTGAGCAGCCCAAAGGGGTGATTGTTCAATACGGTGGGCAAACGCCATTAAAATTAGCGCGCGAGCTGGAAGCAAACGGGGTGCCAATTATCGGCACGTCACCCGATGCGATCGACCGTGCTGAAGATCGTGAACGGTTTCAAAGTGCGGTGCGTCGGCTTGGTTTAAAACAGCCGGAAAATGCGACCGTAACCAAAGTTGATGAAGCACTCCGTGAAGCACAACGGATTGGCTATCCGTTGGTGGTTCGCCCCTCTTATGTACTCGGTGGCCGGGCCATGGAAATCGTGTACGATGAGGTGGATTTAACGCGCTATCTAACTGACGCAGTTAAAGTTTCTAACTCGGCACCCGTATTACTCGATCGCTTCTTAGATAACGCAATTGAAGTGGATGTTGATGCCGTGTGTGATGGCAGCGATGTCTTTATCGGTGGCATTATGCAGCATATCGAGCAAGCTGGGGTGCACTCAGGTGACTCAGCATGTTCCTTACCACCGTACTCATTAAGCCCAGCAATCCAAGATGAGTTACGTGAACAAATGCGCAAATTAGCATTTGAATTAGGTGTTACTGGTTTGATGAATGCTCAATTTGCCTTACAGGGGGATAATATCTACCTTATTGAGGTGAACCCGCGTGCGGCTCGAACCGTACCTTTTGTATCAAAAGCAACGGGTGTGCCGCTAGCAAAAATTGCTGCACGTGTTATGGTAGGTCAGTCACTTGCGCAGCAAGGCTACACTGAAGAAGTGATTCCACCTTACTATTCAGTGAAAGAGGTGGTCATTCCGTTCGCGAAGTTCCAAGGCGTGGATCCAATCCGTGGGCCAGAAATGCGCTCCACCGGTGAGGTAATGGGCGTTGGTGATACCTTCGAAGAAGCTTACGCGAAAGCAAACTTAGGTGCTGGTGAAGCACTCGCGAAAGCGGGTAAAGCATTACTGTCTGTCCGTGATAGTGATAAAGAGCGCTTACCAGAGCTAGCACGTGGTTTAGTGGCACTGGGCTTTACCTTAGAAGCCACCCGTGGTACAGCAGCCTTGTTGAACAACGCAGGAATTGCTTGCTCGGTGGTGAATAAGCTGCAAGAAGGGCGTCCAAATATTGTGGATGCCGTGAAAAATGGTGAATATAGCTATATTATTAACACCGTTGAGGGTCGCCAAGCGATTGAAGATTCAGTCTATATTCGTCGTGAAGCACTCCTGAACAAAGTCACATATACTACGACCTTAAACGCCGCATTTGCGACGGTAAAAGCCTATGCAGCCGATGACCGAGCACGAGTGAATTCACTTCAATCTTTGCATAAAAGGGTTTTAGAGCAATGAACCAGATTCCAATGACAGTTCGCGGTGCTGAGTTACTGCGAGAGGAATTACAACGGCTTAAATCCGTGGAACGACCGCGGATTATTCAAGCTATTGCGGAAGCGCGTGAGCATGGTGATCTCAAGGAGAATGCTGAATACCATGCGGCGCGTGAGCAACAAGGATTTTGTGAAGGGCGCATTCAGGAAATTGAAGCGAAATTGTCACATGCACAAATTATTGATGTGACCAAGATCCCGAACCATGGCAAAGTGATTTTTGGTGCTACGGTAACCTTGTACAATACTTCGACTGATCAAGAAGTGACCTACAAAATTGTTGGTGACGATGAGGCGGATATTAAAGCCAACCTGATTTCAGTTAACTCGCCGTTGGCGCGCGCGATGATTGGTAAATTGGTGGATGATGCTGTTACTGTACAAACCCCAAATGGGGAAGTGGTGTATGAAGTTGTGCAAGTAGACTATATCTAGGTCAGCCACAGCAGCCAGGGTTACAAAAAACAGCGCGACTTAGTCGCGCTGTTTTGCATTAAGGCTTAGCGCCGCGGCAATTGGATTTTGCCGGCTTGGCTTGGGCGGTATAAGGTAAGGATTTTACCTACCACCTGAACTTTTGTGGCGCCAGTATGCGCAATAATAGTCGCGTAGATTTGCTCACGTAACTCACGTTCTTCTTCAGGCACTTTGATTTTAATGAGCTCGTGATGTTCTAAGGCTAACTCAATTTCTGCCATAACGCCTTCGGTAAGCCCGTGGGCACCGAGTAATACCACGGGTTTTAACGGATGAGCTAAACCCTTCAAATACTGTTTTTGTTTATTGCTTAAAGTTACGGCTGTTGCCATGTAATATATATCCCATCAAAAGACTTGAAATTCCCTTATTGTAACGCCATCTACCTATGAGAAGCCAGTTTGGTGAGTAAAACATGACGAAAAAACGATCGGCCAGTAGTAAACGTTGGCTGCAAGAGCATTTTAATGATCATTATGTCCAGCAAGCGCAAAGGAAAGGATTGCGGTCGCGCGCGGTTTTTAAACTGGAAGAAATTCAGCAAAAAGATCGTCTGTTAAAACAAGGTCAGACGGTGGTTGATCTTGGTGCAGCTCCAGGTGGCTGGTCGCAGTATGTGGTGGATGCGTTGCACGGTAATTGCCACGTTATTGCGTGCGATATTTTACCGATGGATCCGATTGCTGGAGTGGATTTTTTACAGGGCGACTTTCGTGAAGAAGCCGTGCTTGACGCTTTACTACAACGTATCGGTGGCAAGAACGTCGACGTTGTGTTGTCTGATATGGCCCCCAATATGAGTGGCAATGATAATGTTGATCAGCCACGTGCCATGTATTTAGTAGAGTTGGCGCTGGAAATGTGCCACCAAGTCCTGAAACCAAATGGCAGTTTTGTCGTCAAAGTATTCCAAGGTGAAGGGTTCGAAGAATTCTTGAAAAATGTGCGCGCAGCATTTACCACGGTCAAAACACGTAAACCAGATTCATCCCGTGCCCGGTCTCGCGAAGTGTATTTGGTGGCGACTGGATACAAAGTGTAGTACTCTAGAACGTGCTACAAATGCAAATAAGAGGTAGTCAGCTTTGAGCGATATGGCAAAAAATCTCATTCTATGGCTGGTTATCGCCGTAGTCCTTATGACAGTGTTTAACAACTTTAGTCAAAACGGGGCGGCGAACCAGCAGGTGGCCTATAGTCAGTTTATCAACCAAGTCCATAATGGCGGGGTACGTGCGGTTGATATTGATGGCCGTGTCATTACTGCACAGTCACGTAGCGGTGAACAATTCACTACGGTGATTCCAACGCAGTATGACCCAAAGTTATTAGATGATCTGATCGAAAATAACGTGGTCGTGCGTGGTAAGCTCCCAGAAGAGCCAAGTATCCTCGCCCAGATATTCATTTCATGGTTCCCAATGCTATTGCTGATCGGGGTATGGATATTTTTCATGCGTCAGATGCAAGGCGGTGGTGGCCGTGGTGCCATGTCGTTTGGTAAGAGCAAAGCGCGGTTAATGAGTGAAGATCAAATCAAAACCACGTTCGCTGATGTAGCCGGCTGTGATGAAGCTAAAGAAGAAGTGAGCGAATTGGTTGAGTATCTGCGCGATCCGACAAAATTCCAAAATCTTGGCGGAAAAATTCCGAAAGGCGTATTGATGGTGGGGCCACCAGGTACTGGTAAAACCCTACTAGCGAAAGCCATTGCTGGTGAAGCTCGGGTACCGTTCTTCTCGATTTCAGGCTCTGATTTCGTAGAAATGTTCGTGGGGGTCGGTGCTTCGCGGGTACGTGATATGTTCGAGCAAGCGAAGAAAGCGTCACCTTGCATTATATTTATTGACGAAATCGATGCCGTCGGCCGTCAACGTGGTGCTGGTCTCGGGGGTGGTCACGATGAGCGTGAGCAAACCTTGAACCAAATGTTAGTTGAAATGGATGGGTTCGAAGGCAATGAGGGTATTATCGTGATTGCGGCAACGAACCGTCCAGACGTACTTGACCCAGCATTGCTGCGTCCTGGCCGATTTGACCGTCAAGTTGTGGTTGGTTTGCCTGATGTAAGAGGCCGTGAGCAAATCTTACGCGTCCACATGCGTAAAGTGCCTCTAGGCAATGACGTTGATCCTTCTGTTATTGCCCGTGGTACACCTGGATTCTCGGGTGCCGACTTGGCTAACTTAGTGAACGAAGCGGCTTTATTTGCGGCGCGCAACAATAAAAAGGTTGTTGCGATGGAAGAGTTTGAGAAAGCCAAAGACAAGATTTTAATGGGCACCGAACGTCGCTCCTTAGTTATGACTGAGGAAGAAAAGGCGATGACGGCATATCACGAAGCAGGCCACGCTATTGTAGGCCGGTTGGTACCTGAACATGATCCTGTGTACAAGGTATCGATTATTCCTCGTGGCCGCGCCTTGGGTGTGACCATGTACTTGCCTGAGCAAGATCGGGTTAGCCATACGAAACAACATTTAGAGAGTATGATTTCAAGCTTGTTTGGTGGACGTATTGCCGAGCAGTTGATCTATGGCGATGACAAAGTGACTACTGGTGCCTCAAACGATATTGAGCGCGCCACACAAATTGCCCGTAAAATGGTCACCCAATGGGGGCTGTCTGAGAAGATGGGACCATTGTTGTACGCTGATGATGAAGGCGAGGTGTTTCTTGGCCGCTCTGTGACTCAACATAAACATATGTCTGATGAAACAGCGCGGGCGATTGACCAAGAGATTAAAAACTTCATCGACCGCAACTATGAGCGCGCGAAACGTATTCTGGAAGAGAATATCGACATTTTGCATGCGATGAAAGATGCGCTGATGAAGTATGAAACCCTCGATGCTGATCAAATTGATGACTTAATGAACCGTCGTCCGGTACGTGAGCCACGAGACTGGCAACAGCGGGATAATCCGCCGTCAGGTTCGGATGATCAATCGGCACAACCAGTTACACCAGTATCTACGACTAATCCTACTGGTGATACACCAGCCAGCTCGTAAATTGAATTGGCGTTGTAAAAAGGCCCCGTTCTACGGGGCTTTTTGTGTTGATCTGGGATAAATAATCAAGGTAGCTACGAATGACAGGTATACAAGCAGCAATTCAGGTCATGGGGATCCTCAACGTGACTCCCGACTCATTTTCTGATGGCGGGCGCCATAATCGCGTCGATCTGGCGCTGTATCAAGCAGAAAAAATGGTGACGTCAGGGGCTGCTTGGCTAGATATTGGTGGTGAATCGACACGCCCAGGTAGCGAAGGGGTTAGTGTTGAACAAGAATTAGAGCGGGTTGTGCCCGTGATTGAAGCGGTCCAAGCGAATTTTGACGTTCCGATATCTGTGGATACCTGCAAAGCGCAAGTGATGGCTGAAGTGCTTAAGCTAAATGTGCAAATGATCAATGATATTAATGCCCTTCGCGATGAAGGAGCAGTGGCGGTGGTGGCTTCGGCACCGGCGGTGAAAGTTTGTTTAATGCATATGCAGGGTGAGCCACGAACGATGCAACACCAGCCGCACTACCACCATGTGGTGACGGACGTAAAAAACTTTTTAGCTGATCGAGTACAAACTTGTGTACAAGCAGGCATACAAAAAGATAACATTTATCTTGATCCGGGGTTTGGTTTTGGTAAATCAGTTGAGCATAATTACCAGCTGTTGCATCACTTACATGAGTTCCATGCGCTGGGGTTACCATTACTTGTTGGTGTGTCACGTAAATCGATGATTGGTCAGGTGACTGGCCGAGACGTGACAGATCGCTTAGCTGGGAGTTTGGCTGCTGCAACGATTGCGGCACTGAAGGGGGCACAGATTATTCGTGTGCATGATGTCAAGGAAACGGTTGATGCTATGCGGATCGTGGCAGCAACCTTGGCAGGAGAAGTCGTTTGAGTCAACGTAAATATTTCGGCACCGATGGGGTGCGTGGCCGGGTTGGGGATTATCCGATTACCCCTGATTTTGCGGTTAAATTAGGCTGGGCAGCAGGCACTATCTTGTCCGCTAACGGGAACCACCGGGTGTTAGTCGGTAAAGACACGCGTTTGTCGGGCTATATGTTGGAATCAGCCCTAGAGGCAGGGTTGTTATCCGCTGGTGTCAGCGTGGAATTTTTAGGTCCAATGCCAACCCCGGCAGTGGCCTACTTAACGCGTAACTTCCGAGCTGCGGCTGGTATAGTAATTAGTGCATCACATAATCCGTATTATGATAACGGCATCAAATTCTTCTCTGACGAAGGCAGTAAGCTACCTGATGACGTAGAAGCCGCCATTGAACGTTTGCTTGATGAGCCAATTCGCTGTGTACCGTCAGAAAATATGGGGCGAGCGAGCCGTATCTATGATGCACCAGGGCGCTATATTGAGTTTTGTAAGAGCGTATTCCCGTCAGATTTATCGTTGAAAGGTCTGAAGATTGTGGTGGACTGCGCGCATGGGGCAACCTATCACATTGCGCCTGATGTGTTGAAAGAGCTCGGTGCCGATATCTGGGAAATTGGTACCGAACCTAATGGCGTGAATATTAATGAACAGTGCGGCGCAACCCATTTAGATACCATTCGCGAGCAAGTACTTGCTCACAAGGCCGACTTAGGTTTTGCACTCGATGGTGATGGTGATCGCATTATGATGGTGACTGCCAGTGGGCGGATTGTCGATGGCGATGATATCATTTACATCCTCGCCCGTGCAGCGCAGCAAGATGGATTATTACAAGGGGGTATCGTCGGTACCCTAATGAGTAATTTTGCGTTAGAAAAGTTTTTTACTGACCGCCGCATTCCCTTCGTTCGGGCGAAGGTGGGCGACCGCTACGTTATGGAAGAATTAGTCAAACGAGATTGGCGTATTGGGGGGGAAAACTCTGGCCATATTATTAATCGTCAATTCCATAGCACCGGTGACGGAATCATTGCTGGTTTGCAAGTGCTAACTGCAATGCAACGGGAAGGGCGCACGTTGGATGAGCTACTGACGCAGTTTGAAAAATACCCACAAGCGTTGGTGAATGTGCATTTTTCTGCAGGCACTGACCCACTTGCTGCAGATCACGTGCAATCGGTGGTGCGGGAAGTAGAGCATGCACTTGGTCGCTATGGCCGAGTGTTGCTGCGAAAGTCAGGCACTGAGCCGCTGATTCGGGTCATGGTGGAAGGGCCAGAGGAAGCCACAGTGCGAAAATTTGCAGAAGAGATCGCACAAGAAGTGGAAGCGGCTAGTAATTAATCAGTCACGCATAAAATCCACATTCACTGCTTGTAAGTTGCGGCGAGGTTATGTAATATCTCGCCGCTCTCAATGAAGTCGAGGTGATGATGCAACGCCAACCGTTAGTGATAGCTAACTGGAAAATGAATGGTGACCGTAAGCTGGTCACAACCATGGCTGAAGCTCTCCGAGAGCATGCTGCCGATTACCCTGCGGTGCAGGTGGTCGTATGCCCGCCAGCAGTATTGCTTGAGGCGTGGCAACAGGCAGCATTTTACGATCAGATTTATTTGGGTGCGCAGGATGTGAATGAGCATTCTCATGGCGCACACACTGGCGAGCATAGTTGCTTGTTGCTTGCCGAAGCCGGAGCAAGCTTTGTTCTGCTCGGGCATTCTGAACGGCGGCAATGGTACGGCGATTCCGAACCCCGAATTGCTGCAAAGGTTAGCCAGGTATTGGCGCAAGATAATATGACTGCGGTGTTGTGTGTAGGCGAAAGTGCCGAACAACGTCAGCAGCAACAAACCTTCGCTGTAGTGGCCGCGCAGTTAGCTGCGGCACTGGACCAGGTAGCGCGTTGTGAGCAGTTGGTCATTGCCTACGAGCCCATCTGGGCGATAGGGACTGGCGCAACTGCCAGCCCGGAGCAAGCACAAGAAGTGCATGCAATGATTCGCCAATGGCTGACCGAAAAGTTTGGCAGCGCAGGCCGCGAAGTACGGATTTTATATGGTGGCAGCGTGAAGGCTGATAATGCCGCGGCGCTTTTTGCCCAAACAGATATTGATGGTGGTTTGATTGGTGGCGCCAGCTTAGCAGCTGATCAGTTCGTTGCCATTTGCACTGCAGCGCAAACCCGGAGTAGCTAAGATATGTACGAAATTTTATTAATTGCATACTTAATCATCGCTATTATCTTGATTGGCTTCGTGATGATCCAACAAGGGAAAGGCGCTGATATGGGAGCATCTTTTGGTGCCGGTGCATCAAACACAGTATTCGGAGCAAGCGGTTCAGGCAACTTCTTGACTCGTACTACTGCAACCTTAGCGGTCGTATTCTTTATCCTCTGCTTAGTATTAGGAAACTTATCGGCTGGCAGTGGTGATAGCAAAAGTAAATTCGACGAAATCGAAGTGCCAGTAAATCAGGTGCCAGCGGTACCAACAGATAATAGTGATGTTCCAGACGGCAATTAATGCCGTTGGGAGCAACAGAGTCAGTTTTGCGGATGTGGTGGAATTGGTAGACACGCTATCTTGAGGGGGTAGTGCTTTCGGGCGTGCGGGTTCAAGTCCCGCCATCCGCACCAAATTTGCAACCAGGATAGGTTGCGGTAATCAGTTTAAACCCGTATAATAGCAACACGTTTTCGGACGCGGGGTGGAGCAGTCTGGTAGCTCGTCGGGCTCATAACCCGAAGGTCGTAGGTTCAAATCCTGCCCCCGCAACCAATAACAAAAAGGGTCCAGTGTTTTTAAAGCCCCGCAGCAGTCCGGGGCTTTTTACTATGTGACCTTTGCTGCGGCAAGTTTAGTGTAGTGACGCTGAACTTGAGTTGGCAGTCAATAACACTGGGCGATTGCGCCCTTTTTTTGTTTTTAGGAGTTAGCAAACTTGGCTCGAATGGAAGACCGTTTATACGATATGTTAGAACCAGCCGTAGCTGCGCTGGATTTCACTCTATGGGGCGTGGAATTTGTGCGTGCCGGTAAACATTCAACGTTGCGTGTTTACATTGATAGTGATAATGGCGTCACAGTCGACGACTGTGCAGATGTCAGCTATCAGGTGAGTGCGATTTTGGATGTTGAAGACCCAATCCAAAGCGAATACTACCTTGAGGTTTCTTCGCCAGGAATGGAACGGCCTTTCTTTAAAGTCGAGCAGTATGCGCTTTATATTGGTGAAATTGCCGCTGTTGAACTCACCATGGCGCAACAAGGTAAACGTAAGTTTAAAGGTGTAATTGCTGCTGTTGACGGTGATTATATTGAATTTAACATTGATGGCGAGACGTTTAAAATAATGCACTCAGCGATCAAAAAGGCTCATTTGGTTCCTCAGTTCAACTAGGGATTGCGTAGGCGAGGCAAGGTAATGGCAAAAGAAATTTTATTAGTAGCAGAAGCGGTTTCCAACGAGAAAGACGTATCGAAAGAGAAAATATTCGAAGCATTGGAGTCTGCTCTTGCGCATGCCACCAAGAAAAAATATGAGGGTGACATTGATGTACGCGTGAGCATCGATCGCCAAACCGGGGAATTTGATACATTCCGTCGTTGGTTAGTGGTCGATGATAGCGAGCGTCCATTAGAAAACCCCTATCGTGAAATCAGCCTCGCAGCGGCTCAGTATGAAGACCCGACGATCCAGGCTGGTGATTACGTTGAGGAACAAATCGAATCCATCGAATTTGACCGCATCACGACCCAAACCGCGAAGCAAGTTATCGTACAAAAAGTTCGTGAAGCTGAGCGCGCGAAAGTCGTTGATGAATATAAAGACCAAGTGGGTTCGTTAGTTAGCGGTATCGTTAAACGTGCTAACCGCGAACATGTCATTTTAGATCTAGGTAATAATGCTGAAGCTATTATCTATCGCGAAGAGTTGTTACCGCGGGAATCATTTCGTGCGGGTGACCGAGTTCGTGGTTTACTGTATGACGTAAGACCAGAAGCGCGTGGCGCACAGTTATTTGTTAGCCGTACTCACCCGGACTTTTTAATTGAGCTGTTCCGCATTGAAGTGCCAGAAATTGGGGAAGAGCTGATTGAAATCCGTGGTGCTGCACGTGATCCAGGTTCACGTGCCAAAATTGCAGTGAAGAGTAATGACCGTCGCATTGACCCAGTGGGTGCTTGCGTTGGTATGCGTGGCGCTCGGGTGCAAGCAGTCTCTGGTGAACTGGGCGGTGAGCGGGTTGATATCGTGTTGTGGGATGATAATCCAGCTCAATACGTTATTAATGCCATGGCGCCAGCCGAAGTAGCATCGATTGTTGTCGATGAAGATGCCCACACCATGGAGATCGCGGTTGAAGAAGGCAATTTAGCACAAGCTATCGGTAAAGCGGGGCAAAACGTGCGGTTAGCAAGCCAATTGACTGGCTGGCAGTTAAATGTGATGTCGGTGACTGAGTTCAATGAAAAGAACCAAGCCGAAGCACAAAAAGTTTTAAATTTGTTTACCTCTAAATTAGATATTGATGCCGATTTCGCCATGGTGTTGGTGGACGAAGGGTTCTCTAGTTTAGAAGAAATAGCTTATGTTCCAATTGAGGAACTGTTAGAAATTGATGGCATGGACGAAGACATAGTTGAAGAACTGCGGTCACGCGCCAAAGCCGTCCTCACCACACAAGCTTTAGCCAATGAAGAGTCATTGGAAAACGCTGAGCCAGATGAAACTCTACTCAATCTTGAAGGCTTGGATGAGCACTTGGCCTATACTTTGGCAAGCCGTGGTGTAGTCACTTTAGAAGACCTGGCCGAGCAAGGTGTCGACGATTTAGTTGATATCGATGGGCTCACTGCTGAAAGAGCTGGTGAGTTGATTATGCAAGCTCGTAATATTTGCTGGTTCGGTAACGAAGAATAGATCAACGGGGGTACTAGAGACTATGGAAGAAGTAACGCTGGATAAACTAGCTAAAGACGTCGGTACGACAGTTGATCGTTTGGTGCAGCAGTTTGCGGAAGCAGGCATTACTAAACAGCCAAGCGACCGTGTTAATGAACAAGAAAAGGCAGCTTTGTTGAAGCATCTAAATAAATCGCATGGCGGCTCGGCTCCATCTGAGCCAGCCAAAATGACGTTAAAGCGTAAAGAAAAGAGCACCCTGAGTATTGGTGGCGGCCCTGGTCGTACCAAATCGGTGCAAGTAGAAGTTCGGAAGAAACGGACTTACATCAAACGTTCGGTACTGGAAGAGCAACAACAAGCAGAACAAGAACGGTTGGAACAAGAGCGCCTAGCGGCAGAGCTAAAGCGGCAGGAAGAAGAAGCGAAGAAAGCTGCAGAAGCGCAAGCGAAAGCAGCAGCTAAAGCTGCCGAAGAGAAAGCTAAGCAAGAGGCTGCACGGAAGGAAAAAGAGAAAGCGAAAGCGAAAGCAGAAGCTGACAAACGTGCCGCGATGACGCCTGAAGAACGCCAGCGTGCGGATGAGGCGAAAGCTGAAGCTGAGCGCTTACGGAAAGCGCAGGAAGAAGAAGCGCGGAAAAAAGCGGAAGCAGAAGCAGCTCGTCAAGCAGAAGAAGCACGTCGATTAGCAGAAGAAAACGAAGCGCGGTGGCAGGAAGAAGAAGCGAAGCGCAAGCGTGCTGAGCAAGAAGAAGTACACTTCACTACATCGCAAACTGCTCGTGAAGCAGAAGATGAGCAAGATGAAGGCGAAGAGCGCCGGGCTCGTCGTAAACAAAACAAACAACGCCGTCATAAAGATGATGATCGCGATGATGCTCCACGTCGTGAAAAACGCCGCAAAGGTGGTAAGCGGTCAACGCTACAGCATGGTTTTAATAAACCAGCAGCACCAGTCGAGCGTGAGGTTCGTTTAGGTGAAACCATTACTGTTGGTGAATTAGCGAACCGCATGGCGGTAAAAGCGAGTGAAGTCATCAAAACCATGATGAAAATGGGCGAAATGGTCACCATCAACCAAGTGTTGGACCAAGAAACAGCCACCTTAGTGGTTGAAGAAATGGGCCACAAAGTGGTACTGGTCAGTGAAAACGCTCTTGAGCAAGAAATCTTGGCTGATCGCGACGAAGAACAGAACAAGCAATTGGTGTCGAGAGCGCCGGTAGTTACAGTAATGGGTCACGTTGACCATGGTAAAACCTCATTGCTAGACCATATCCGCAAAGCGAAAGTAGCGGCTGGCGAAGCCGGTGGTATTACTCAGCACATTGGTGCGTACCACGTGAAGACTGAGCACGGCATGATTACTTTCCTTGATACTCCAGGACACGCCGCGTTTACTTCAATGCGTGCTCGTGGTGCAAGTGCAACGGATATCGTTATTCTTGTGGTTGCTTCGGATGATGGCGTGATGCCACAAACCATTGAAGCGATTCAGCACGCGAAAGCTGCTGGGGTGCCTATTGTTGTAGCGATCACGAAAATGGATAAGCCTGAGGCTGATCCAGATCGGATTAAAAACGAATTAGCACAACGCGATGTTATCCCAGAGGAATGGGGTGGTGATGTAATGTTTGTGCCGGTCTCTGCGCGGACTGGTGAAGGGATCGAGAACTTACTTGAAGCGGTATTGTTACAGGCTGAAGTACTCGACTTGAAAGCTGTTGCTACTGGTATGGCACGCGGTATCGTGATTGAATCTCGGCTCGACCGTGGCCGTGGACCGGTTGCCTCAATCTTGGTGCAGGAAGGAACGCTACGTCGTGGCGACGTTGTTCTATGTGGCCTTGAATACGGCAAGATTCGCGCGATGCGCGACGAAACCGGGCGTGAAGTGACTGAAGCTGGTCCATCAATTCCAGTGGAAATACTCGGGTTATCTGGTGTTCCACAAGCGGGTGATGAAGCCACGGTGGTGAAAGATGAACGTAAAGCCCGTGAAGTTGCGAACTACCGTCAAGGTAAATATCGCGAAGTGAAGCTGGCAAAACAGCAGAAAGCGAAACTGGAAAACATGTTCGCAAATATGCAAGAAGGCGATGTGAAAGAATTGAATATCGTCCTTAAGTCAGACGTACAAGGTTCACTCGAAGCGATTTCTGATTCGTTGATGAAGCTATCTACTGATGAAGTGAAAGTGAACATCATTGGTAGTGGTGTAGGTGGTATTACTGAAACCGATGCGTCGCTGGCAAACGCGTCGAATGCCATTATCATCGGCTTTAACGTTCGGGCAGACGCATCAGCAAAACGCTTGATTGACCAAGAATCAGTAGACTTACGCTACTACAGTGTTATCTATGACCTCTTGGACGAAGTTAAAGCAGCCATGGGCGGTATGTTAGCTCCTGAGTACAAACAAGAGATTATCGGTTTGGCGGAAGTTCGGGATGTATTTAAATCACCGAAGCTTGGAGCTATCGCAGGTTGTATGGTTGTTGAAGGTGTCGTGAAACGTTCTGCACCAATTCGTGTCTTACGTGACAACGTGGTGATCTTTGAAGGTGAGCTTGAATCGTTACGCCGCTTTAAAGATGACGTGCAAGAAGTTCGTAACGGCATGGAATGTGGTATTGGTGTGAAAAACTACAATGATGTTCGCGTCGGCGATCAGATTGAAGTGTTTGAAACCGTACAAGTTGAGCGGAGCCTCTAATGGCGAGAGATTACAGCCGTACCGACCGCGTTGGACAGCAATATCAGCGTGAAATTGCGCTGATATTGCAACGTGAGATCAAAGACCCTCGAGTGTCGTTGGTGACAGTGTCTGAGGTAGAAGTTTCTCGTGATTTAGCGTATGCCAAAGTGTTCGTCACCTTTTTGAACGATGATGATGACTACGTAAAAACCGCATTGAAAGTACTCAATGAGGCGGCTGGATTTATTCGCTCACTGTTAGGTAAGCGAGTTCGTGCGCGGATCACTCCGGATTTACGTTTCGTTCATGACCCATCACTGGGTGAAGGATTGCGGATGTCCCGCTTAGTTGCAGAAGCACTGCGTCGGGATGCGGAGCGTAGTAACTCAGTGAAAGCGGATACAGCACCGGATAAGCAAGAGGACGAATAAATGGGACGACGTAAGTCAGGCCGTGTGGTTAACGGCGTGATTTTATTAGACAAGCCCCAAGGTCTCACATCAAACGCCGCGCTTCAGCAAGTGCGGCGTTTTTTTAATGCCAATAAAGCGGGGCATACCGGGGCACTTGACCCATTGGCCACCGGCGTGTTGCCATTGTGTTTCGGTGAAGCGACGAAGTTGTCGCATTTTTCATTAGCGGCCGATAAAACCTATCAGGTTGTGGCTCAGCTTGGCCAGCGCACTACCACGAGTGATGCGGAAGGTGACGTGGTGTGGCAAGCAACACCAGCACAGTTAGCCACCGTTAATAGCGACCGCATTGACAGCGCCATTGCGCATTTTACTGGCGAACAAGACCAGTCACCATCCATGTACTCAGCGCTGAAGCACGAAGGTCGACCGCTCTATTGGTATGCCCGCCAAGGTATCGAGGTACCACGGAAAACCCGCACTATCAAAATTTATGAGATTAAACGACTGCGATGGGATTCTCATCAATTACAGTTGGAAGTGACCTGCTCAAAAGGTACCTATATTCGTACGCTGATTGATGATATGGGGCAATTCCTAGGTTGTGGCGCTTATGTTGCTGAACTTCGGCGGACATGGATTGAAGGGGTTGAAGGACGTGTTTGGACGCTGGCAGAACTTGAGGAACTTGCGGCAAAAACGGACCCAGAACAAGGCGATTACACCGTATTAGATGCTATTTTAGAGCCTGTCGATAGCGTGATCAGCCAGTTTGCTAGTGTTACCTTAGCGAAGCAGGATAGCTTACGCTTTAGACAAGGTAATCCGGTGCCACGCGTGCCGCTGCCAACAGTCCCTGTGGATACCTTGGTGCGGGTGCTGGATAGTAGCACTGGACAGATGATCGGGTTGGGCGTGCAGCAGCATGAACAGTTAGCGCCCAAACGTGTATTAAACTGGTAAAATCCAACTTTAGCGCACAGTTAACATTGCGCTTAGTTGGATTCGTGCGTATAATTCACCACGATTTCGTTAGTGCTGAATTAGTGATCGGCACTGACATTTATTCACAATCAGGAGTAAAATATGTCACTAACTACGGCACAAAAGGCGGAAATCGTTAAAGAATTCGGCCAAAGCGAAACCGATACTGGTTCACCAGAAGTTCAAATCGCTTTGTTAACTGCAAACATTAACGAGCTGCAAAGCCACTTCAAAGAACACGCTAAAGATCACCACTCACGTCGTGGTCTGTTACGTATGGTTAGCCAACGTCGTAAGTTGTTGGACTATTTAAAGCGTAAAGACAATCAGCGTTATGCAACTCTGATTGAGCGGCTCGGTTTACGTCGCTAAGCAAAGTTCGAGTGAAGGGGCCTCTGGTGGCCCCTTTTTTGTTTTAATATGTACTATGCGTTGGTCGTTATAAGTTATTCACAAATGGTTTTGGTTAGACTATTTATGAATAACGAGTAACGAAGAACGCATCACAAGAAAGATGAAAGGAAATATACCCGTGAATCCGATAACTAAAAAATTCCAGTATGGTCAACATACGGTAACCCTAGAAACTGGAGCAATGGCTCGTCAAGCAACTGCTGCAGTATTGGCTAGCATGGATGATACCACCGTATTAGTTACTGTCGTTGCTAAGAAAGAAGCGAAAGAAGGTCAAGATTTCTTCCCGCTTACAGTCAACTATCAAGAGCGGACTTATGCTGCTGGTAAAATCCCTGGTGGTTTCTTCAAACGTGAAGGTCGTCCATCAGAGAATGAAACCTTAACCTCACGTCTGATCGACCGCCCAATTCGACCATTATTCCCAGAAGGGTTTAATAACGAAGTACAAATCATTGCTACTGTTGTATCAGTGAACCCACAAATTAATCCAGATATCGTTAGCTTAATTGGTACTTCTGCTGCGCTTGCTATTTCAGGCGTGCCCTTTGCTGGACCAATTGGTGCTGCGCGCGTAGGGGTATTGAATGATGAGTACGTGTTGAACCCAACTACTGACGAATTGACACAGTCAAAGTTAGATTTAGTGGTCGCAGGTACTGCGAGCGCGGTGTTGATGGTTGAGTCTGAAGCACAATTATTATCAGAAGACGTGATGCTAGGTGCTGTGGTTTATGGTCATGAGCAAATGCAAACCGTCATCCAAGCCATTAATGAATTTGCTGCTGAAGCTGGTAAAGAAAAATGGGATTGGGTACCACCAGCAACCAACGACGAATTGCTCAATAAAATTAAAGCATTGGCTGAAACTGGTATTGCTGAAGCCTATCTCATCACTGAGAAAGCGAAGCGTTACGAGCAATTGAATGCGTTGAAGGCAGAAGTGACGGAAAAGCTCGTTGCTGAAGATGAAGCTGTTGATATCAATGAAATTGCTGATTTGTTCCACCGCTTAGAAAGAGACTTGGTACGTAGCCGGATTATCGCTGGTGAAAAACGTATTGATGGTCGTGACCCAGACATGGTTCGGGCCTTGCATATTGCCACTGGCGTATTACCACGCACTCATGGCTCTGCAGTATTCACTCGTGGTGAAACGCAAGCATTAGTGACCGCAACCTTGGGTACTGAGCGTGATGCACAGATGATTGACGACCTGATCGGTAAGAGTGACAGCCGGTTCATGTTGCACTATAACTTCCCTCCATATTGTGTGGGTGAAACCGGTATGGTTGGTTCGCCGAAGCGTCGTGAGATTGGTCATGGTCGCTTAGCCAAGCGTGGCGTACAAGCCGTTATGCCAAGCCAAGAAGAATTCCCGTACACCGTTCGTGTGGTATCTGAAATCACTGAATCAAACGGTTCTAGCTCAATGGCATCGGTGTGTGGTGCTTCGTTAGCATTGATGGATGCTGGTGTCCCAATCAAGGCATCGGTCGCGGGTATCGCGATGGGCCTAGTGAAAGAAGGCGATAAGTTCGTTGTGCTGTCTGACATCTTAGGTGATGAAGATCACTTAGGTGATATGGACTTTAAAGTAGCAGGTACCGCTGAAGGCGTAACTGCCTTACAAATGGACATTAAAATTGACGGGATCACCCGTGAGATTATGGAAATTGCTTTAGCTCAAGCGAAATCTGCACGACTGCATATTTTGAAAGTGATGGACGAAGCGATTGCTAACGCACGGACTGAGTTATCAAGCTATGCGCCACGTTACACCACCATTAAGATCAATCCAGATAAGATTCGTGATGTAATTGGTAAAGGCGGTGCAGTCATTCGTGAACTGACCGAAAGCACCAATACCAGCATCGAAATTAATGATGATGGTACAGTGCGCATTGCGGCTACCGACCAAGAATCAGCAGATGCTGCGATTGCTCGTATTGAAGAGCTAACGGCTGAAGTTGAGGTGGGCCGGATCTACCAAGGTAAGGTGGCACGTATTGTAGATTTTGGTGCATTCGTAACCATTTTACCAGGTAAAGATGGCTTGGTTCACATTTCACAAATCGCTGAAGAGCGTGTGAATGATGTCAATGAATACTTGAACGTGGGTGATGTCATCCCAGTTAAAGTGTTGGAAATTGATCGCCAAGGTCGCATCCGTTTAAGCATGAAAGATGCTGCTGACAAGCCTGCACCAGAAGAAACACCAGTAACCACTGACGAAACGGACGTTGCGAGCGACGACGAGTAAGTATTCATGTCAGGTAACTGGTAACGTGATTTAAAAGCTGTGCTGGAACTCCCAGCACAGCTTTTCTGTTTTAGGGGCTTCGTTTTTTATGTTTAGGTACGTTATGATGGGGCTCAAGCGTAGACTATTACAGGGTTGCAAATTATGAAGATCCGCGTTGCGGTAATAGCTGTACTTATGGCTGCATTAGTCGGTTGTGCGCAAACAACGTCGCCGACCACAGCAGCAGCGCTCATGAACTTAGCAGTAGTTAAGCCAGGTGAGCCGGATATGCGTTATCAAATTGAAATTGCCAAGGTTACTGAAATCTTAGCGTCGGAATTAGAATTACCGCCTGAGAGCTATGCAGATTTACTGTATCGCCGTGGGTCCTTATATGATGCGTTAGGATTGTATGGGTTAGCACGTTACGATTTCCATCAAGCGTTGGAGCATAATCCACGGTTAGTGTCAGCGTATAATTATCTGGGCATTCACTTCACCACCTTGCAAGAATACAGCTACGCGTATGAGATGTTTGATGCCGTGTTAGAGCTTGATCCTGAACATCCATATGGTGTACTAAATCGGGCGCTCAATGCGTATTATGATGACCGCATTGAACTTGCTATCCGTGATTTTAACGCTGCGTTAGAGCAAGCTCCCGGCGATGCTTATCGAGTGATTTGGTTATTCTTTGCTGAAGCAGAGCAAGACCCAACCACTGCGCGCTTGAATTTAGCCAAGCGACGGCTCGATTATGCCAACCAAGAATGGGGCTGGTATTTGGTCGATTTGATGCTCGGCGCTATTGATGATGATCAGTTCCTCAAAGAATACGCACTACGCGACCTTGGCGATGACGAAACCCCAGCTGAACGGATGTGTGAAACCTATTTTTATTTGGGTAAGCAGCGCCAGTTAGAAGGTGATTTTGCCACTGCTGAAGTGTATTTTCGCATGGCGTTAAGCGCTCATGTCCCCTTTTTCTTAGAGCATCGTTATGCTGGCTTGGA